>Ga0116231_10006642_pt1 | contig 21870 bp, 10 predicted proteins | sample S1TSphgellanicum_2_FD_89695 | JGI IMG/M metagenome (GOLD analysis project Ga0116231, IMG submission 89695) | Host-associated microbial communities from peat moss isolated from Minnesota, USA - S1T2_Fd - Sphagnum magellanicum MG | ecosystem: Host-associated > Plants > Peat moss > Unclassified...
AACTCTCACCAGGTTTCCATGAAGCCCGGTCCCAAATTTTTTTCCCAGCAAAGTTACGTAAAGGGGAGGAAAAAGGGAATTTTTTTGCCCCCCCCCCCCCAAAGGGGGGGGGGGGGGGGGGGGCTTGTTAAAAAAATATTTAGGAAATTTTCATCTAGGGCCTTCTTCCCCACCCACTACGTTATGTTGTTGACAAGCCTTTTCCAAATTTTGGCACACTTTTTATGCACAAAAAAATTGGCCCCTTTGAAATCACACCATATTCATGCTTGTGGTGCCTTTTGACCACATAAAAGTTCTTACAATACTTGGTGGTCAAAAGGGACTATGTGGTCAAAAAGGACCATCCCTCTTTGGTCTAATCAACCTAATTTGGGTTGATGGATGATTTCACACCAATCGTATAAGCCAGCTACAGAGTCCACTCATGTTCATCCAACTCAATTCAAGATGATAGGCTTTCCCAATAGGTTTGTCTCAAAATAATTATGCCTTGATTGCACATGTTTTTTTGGGGGGAAAAAATTTAAAATGTTGAAGATTTTTTTTTTTTTTTTTTGGGTTTCTCAGGTTTTATTATTGTTACATTTTAGGGAAAAAAAAATCAAATCATAGACATTGCCAAATTTCTATATATAAGGATGCTTGGATTATTTATTTTCATATCTTGTGTATTGCCAAATTTGGCTAAATTTTCCTTGTGGACAATCGTCAATTCAGCTACATCACAACATTGTGTTTCAAAAAACATTTCTTGGGTGTAAACATGTAAGCATATCTTCACTACATTCATGTCCCATAGCTAACCATAGTGGTTAGCTATGTATCAATCATCTACACATTTAAGATTAGTTCAAATGTTCAATTACACGTTCAATTTGCTAGATACAAAATAGTAATAATATTAAACCTTACATGTTCAATATTCCCATTTAAAAAACCAACCGTTAAGATTAGTCCTTCAAATTTAAAGGTCCTTTTATATCAGATGACAAATTGAAGATGTTTGGTGACATCTAGGACCAATTGGGGTTCTTCAATGTACCATTTTGCAATGAGTTTGGTAGGTGAATTCTTGGTGAACAAAGGTCGGAAATTCATGAACAATTTTTCTCAAGTGTTACATGTGAAGAAGGCTCCCTTACAAGTAGTAGTAAGAAGCCCAAATTTGTTCATGAATATATTGAAATATTGTGAGAAAATAATATGCATCTCAATATAGATGGACAAATTGGTTGTTTAATATCACAATACCTAGGCGTGTTAAGCACTAATTAATCACTTTTTGAAATTGCCAAAAAAATGATGAAAAATATGTGCCTGAATGAAGCTCTCAAGCACAATTAGCTTCATTATTTAGTGTAAGTCAAATTATTAATTATTAATTTTTTTACTACCAAACATAACGGGAAAAAAATTATTATTATTAGGCACCTTAAAAACCTAACCCCAAGGATCCCACAATAGATTGGTGGAGATGTTAGGTATCTTGTCATTATAATGTGGTTGGACATTTGTAAATCATGTTGAACAACAATATTGGATTGCATTAGGTTGGAATATATGTGTTAAATCTGAATTTGGAAACCATCACATGTGTGTTAAATATTGATAGAAAGATGATTCAAGTTAGTTATAAAAAGGTTGTTAGGACACATATCAATAATATTTTTTTGCTTCTCTTTTCAGCTAGACTTTATTGAGTTGTGACACTAGCCTAGGTTGCAATTGGTTTTCAAAATTTTCAAGAAACAAATGGTGATCTTCAACATAATACACCATGTGATGATGTGTAATTAGGCTCTTAGTGAATAAAAGTAGGACTTAAGAATGAGGAATGTGAGAAAAGACTCCATATAATTTTGTGGGTGCAAAATGTGTTTTGCTTATGAATGTGTGTGCATATTAATATAATGTGTCTCATCTAGGTAAATGTGTCTACCTAATTTTATAGCAACAATATTGTGCATCCCCTTTTAATTTACATCTTTCAACTACCCTCTTCACAAACAAAAATATGACAAAAATTGAGTGGAGTGAAAGTATTTTGTCTATCAATTCCTAAAAATTCCCACATTAAACCTCCATTAACATCACAAAAGCAACATTGCAACAAGTATCGTGTGCATATACTATATGGATTTTTCAAGTGCCTAATAGTCTACTCCAATCGCCAAATATTGAAAAATATGGCCAACATCATTTTGTGGCATGTAGGTAAGTACATAAAGCACTTGGCGGCTACTAGGTAGGTAACATGTGGATGGATAGTACATAGCTAACCACTATGAATACAATGAAAAAGTGTTAATAATCCACATATCATCCATCTTGCATGGTCCACATAATCCCCCATTGTGATGTAATTGTGATCCCATATCATGCATTAGAAATTCCAACTAGCTCATTTTCAAAGAGTCACAAAGTTTTGTGTATGTCTACAAAGAACTCTTGCCTTGTTTTCCAAAAGCAAGTATAGCACCTTTGGGGGACATGCCTTGCCTTGCCTTGTGGTGTGTGCATACACCCACCAAGAGGATCATCCCCTTGCCCTTTTGTCATTTCCAAAAGAAAGGAAAATTTGCCTTGCGAAGAAGTAAGCCCAAAAGAAAAGGCCATAAAAGGGACTTTTTCTTCTTTCTCTCTTTCTCTTTGTTCAATTGAAAATTGTCCCCTTTACTTTGTTGAAGGGAAGGGAGAAAAAGAAGTTCATGGTGTTGCAACCTTATAAGCTAAATCATCATATTTTTGGAGAAGAAAAGACTTGAGATATTCCAAAAGAGATCAACCTCTTTCTTTGCAAAAAATTTACGAGCTTTTTCCTCCCAAAGTCTTGACTTCTTCAACAATAAAAGAACTAAACATCTCTCCACTAAGATTACAACAAAACTTAGTCAAATGTGCAAAACTGAGAAACTTTTCTCTAAAGGTGCAAAATTATGACAATCCATGAAGACCAATGTCCTTTACGTTTTTTGAAGGCTTGAACCATATCAAATTGGCTTGTACAATATGTGAAAAGTGTAAAGGTTTCTCATATGATAATGTTTTTGAAGTGTAAATGTAAAACCCCAAGGTGGAGCAATTACCAAAATAAGGGGCTTAAGAGGAGACAATAGCGGAGTGTAACCCACATTTTAGAATGTCCCCCACCGTGGGCTTTACCCATCGTAAAGTATGAGATGAATGTTATTATGAAATTAAACACACAAATTTACAAGTCTTAGGAAGGTGAGGGACTTACACCTCTTCAAATAGGCATAATTTCCTCCCATTCTTAGAAGTAGGCCTAAGATTCCTCCTTTTTTTTTAAGGATATTCATACATCTATGGTACCCTCCAATACACCAAGAATTTTTTCTGAATTGTTTATGCTTGAAAATAATGATGACAAGAAAATGAGGGTATAAAACAGATCAAGTCCATGTCACAATATTTACATTTATTTTACTTACTTGCATAAGTAAAATAATTGCATATCAAATTACCTCACTTGATTTATAAATAAAAATCTATATTCCTTCACAAAAAAATTAAAATAAAGCTAAACCAACATAACTAATGTTAAATGAAATGTGTAATAATGAAGTAGACCTTAATAAATAAATGAAATATCAAATCATTTGCCTACCCTTACTTAGTTCTAAAAGCTTTAAGGTCCAAGTACTAAATAGTAGATTAAGCTAGTTATAAGTTGTGAAGTGTTTCAATATAGGTGTGCTTGAAGATTACTTGTATCTCACCATTACTTTGGGAGTTTCAAAAAAAATTCCATTAAGATGTGATTCCCATAGACACAAATGTTATATGTATGGGGAAAGTAGTGCCTCTTATAAAATTTCAATCTATGATTGTTGCAAGCCTTGCCTTGAAGTTACAACATGTTTATGAATAACACACAATTTGGTTAAAGATTAAAAATTAGATGCGGGAAATTTGAAGGAAACCCATAATGCCAATGAGAACATTGACATTGGTTAAATTATGCGAACATGTTGCAACCTTAACTTGGGTCCATGATAAATTCCTTATATCAAGAAAGGTTCCCCTTAAAGTTTATCCAAGCCAAGTGTGAATCAAAAGACACGATTTGAACCCATGAAATGACATAGCCCAAAAGGATAAGTGTGTTTCAATGAAAAAGTTGCACCTTCAAGAGCCTTCAAGGTGGGTTTCCAATTTGGGACTTGGAATTTTTAAATCTCAAATATTTAAAATGACAAATTTGGAAAATCAAAACAACAATGAATGATGTGATCTTTGGATTGTTGGAAAAGTCTAAAGGTGAAAACACATTACATGAAGGCCAACTTGAGCACTTTCATGACATATACCAAAAGTATACACCTCGAAAATGCATTGCATTTGATTTTGGGTTTCACTTTTGGTGTTTGGGCTTTATATTTTGATTTTCAAAAAGTTAATGTTATCTAATTATTTCAAAACAAGAAATTGATTTTTAAAATAAAATTCAAGGACTAATGGGCATATTTATCGTAAAATAATAATAATAAAGCTCGTTTTTTGTTTTAAACTATACTAAATTTTTTTTGAATTATTTAATCAACAATTATTTTGAAATGGGATTTTAAAAAATAGCCCACTTGACATTTCTTGTCATCTTCCATTTGAAAACAATTCTTTGTCAAAATTTTAATTTATTACTTCGAAAAAAAACTCATTTTTGATATGATAATTATCAAATTTTTCACATGGTTCACAAACTTATTACAATTTCAAATTCACTATGACATGAATTCAAACTTGAAGATGCTTACCAAGAAGTTACAATTGTTGGCATTTGTTGTTATTTCCAATGAATAGGAGTTAGGTTACCTATTGAAGCAATGGAATGAATGTAGGGTTTTGAAGGAGGCCAAATCATATAGAATCACAATGTTTAATAGATGTTACAAATTTCATAAAAATTAAAAATGATTTCAATCATTTCTTGAATATATTTGCAATTTTCAATACACATTGATGTACATTACTTTTGCACAAATATTTTATGAAATTTAAAAATGTAATTTTTTTATTTGACTTGTTTGTGTTTTGATCTACCATAATATGCAAAAACATTATGAAATTCCTTTTTAATATGACACAATTGAAGTTCAAACATGGGTGTTCCTAAAAAATAATACAATATAAAAACAAACTTGCCCCCCCCCTAATGTGCTTTCACACTTATGTGTGATTAAAGTGTGATGGGCTTACATTGTTAATGTAAATTCAACAACTGAAAGTTATGACCATTTGAAGAATCACAACAAAAATCAAAATTTTAGCTTTCAACCATTTAAAATGCATTTTGAAGGACCAAATCAATGTTGCGTGGGTATATTAGTTTTTGTATAACCTTTGGATAGGGTATTTAGAAAATTCCAACTTATTTACCCATAGAGTAAAAGCATATCACTACCCCATTTTTTCCCATTTGAGTTAGATCTAAGTATTTATTTATCCAATTCAATAAAAAAAAAAGCATATTGAAGGACCAAATCAATGTTGTGTGGGTACATTATTTTTTATATAACCTCTAGATAGGGTATTTAGAAAATCCCAACTTATTTATCCATGGAGTAAAAGCATATCACTACCCCAATTTTTCCATTTGGGTTAGATCTAGGTATTTATTTATCCAATTCAATAAGAAAAAAATGTTTAAGTAATTTAGAATAATTTTTGCAATTTTTCAAAGGTAAAAGACTAATTGGGATTTTTTTTATAAAATTAGAGCTTTTATTTTTCATTTCATCTATCAATAATCATAAAATAATTTTTACAATCCCAAACCCAAAATTATGGTGAAAAATATTATCTACTAGATTTGCCAAAACATGAAAATAATCATTACAAACTTGTGCACACCACACATATAGATTATAGGTTATAGGTTTTAATTCCTATTTACATGTATTCACAAAAATATCCTCCTTCAATTATGCATAAGTCGTGGACCTCCAAAAAGGTTATATATAGGTTACCAAAAATGTCTTTTACATGTGGAAAAAGGTTATATTCTTCTTTGGGTATATCAATTTAAAGAAATACACCACATACATATGTAGTGGATATATTTGTGTAAGAAATAAACATGCATAACATTGGACCAAATGATATTTGATTGAAGCACTTGATATGACAGCAAAAGCTTCTTTTCCAACAACTTTAAAATGAAGGATAAGCCAAAAAAAAGGATTGAGTAAAAAAAAGGTTGAAACATGATGTGTCTAATGAAGTGAAATACATTTTCAAACCAAGTAGGAGGAATGTGGGAATGAATTAAAAGCCTTCGAAAATCACTCCAAAGAGCTTCAAGTTGCAATCCAACTTTGGGATTTGAAACTTCCAAGGTGTTTGAAAATTATAGATTGGATTTTGGAAGGTCAAAGCTCATCCAAATTAACTAATCATGGTCTCAATGGAAAGGTCTTGATGATTATTACAAATGAATGCTTGCATTGCAAAACAAAAAGGCTTTTTCTTAATAGTTATGAAGGTTTGAAAATGATTTTCAACTGTTTAAAGTGTGATTTAGAGTTGCAAATCATGTCCAAATGAAGAGCTTGAAAAGGCATGAATTTTTTTCAACAAACATTATGATATGGTGGTGTCATATGTTTGAAAATGTTATGTTTCCAATGAGTTACAAACTTTCAAATTTTGATTTTGAATTGGAAAAATGACTTTGGAATTTTGGGAAAATGCAATTGAAATGTACTCCCCATGGGGACATGCAAAGTAAACTATATGAAAAGTAGTGTCTCCTTTAGGAGCTTGAGTTGGGATTGAATTTGTGAGTTTGTGTTTTAGTTTTCGTTCTAAATTGCATCAACCATATTCTATTTATATTTATGTAATTGATGTGATTGAAAAATGTGTAAGTGAGCCATTTCGGTCCTTGTCATCCCAAAGTTGTTGCACCCGTTGTCCTAATTGTGAAAAGTTAAGAAGCACACCAATGGTTCTTCAAACTTTTGTTGTTGCTAAGATTAATGAGTTTACCTTTGATATCATTTGATAAGGTTGAAGGTTACGGGTGCACCATTTATCACTTCAAAGCAATGGAAGGAGACATTTCATCTTTATTTCTTCAATTAACTTTGGGAACTAGAGTAAGGACAAGGATGAAGAACTACAATTAACTTATAAAAATGTTTCAAATTTTCAACTTATAAAAATAATAATCAAGCTCTTTGATATAAAATGGGAGGCAATTTGGAAAAATTGTTTGAATAATCAAACATCAATCAAAGTTTCAATTTCATTCCATCACATCATAGTATAGTACATTCTATGATTGTTTTCAAATTGACATGCATCATGGAATGTGTATTATGTCATATTATGTATCAAATGCAATGATTCATATTTTCAAATATAGTCCTTTTCTTAGAACACTATTATGAAGAAACATGTGGCTTTTGTATTTGGGCTAATATAAAATTGGGGGAAAACCAATAGAAAATTTGATTAGTGGAATATGTCAAGTGAGAAATAAAGAAAGGTGCTTCCCCTTTTCAACCATATTTGTATACAAATAAAGGTTATAATGTTAGTGTAAATAATGTACATGGACTATGGAATAGGGTTTGGGTCTATTGGCGAATAAAAATGTAAATGGTCAATGAGATTGTTACAATAGGAACCTTCTATATTTTTAGAAGTTAACTTGAATAAAATGGCATTTAAATCTTGGAATAACATTGTACATCACAAATTTAGCATGTGATGAATAAATAATGAAAATCGTGCAAAGTTTGTTCATTCGTAGGTTTGTACATTTTTTGCATGAATATCATGCATTGAAAACACATTTGACATAAGGATAAATGTGTCGACAAATGAAGTACAAACCTATGAATGAACGAATGTCACACAAATTTCGCATCTTTGAATAAATCTATGTTTCAAATGTGTTTTCAATGCACGATATTAGTGCTTGAAACATACAAATTATGATTGAATAAATTTTGCACAATTTCCATTACTAAACCGTGAGATGCTAAGTTTGTGATGCTTGTGCTTAAGTCACACAAAAAACTTATTGGTTAATGAAACAATTCAAATGGGTGTTTTGAATTTCTTTTAAGATTTTCTTTAATAAACTAATACCTACATGTTGCATGGGGTGCATGCATTAAAATTTTGGGGTTACGATTCTCTACCTTTGTTGCATTTTTCAAAAATGTTTGAGTAAACAATTGATGATTGAACTAGTGCCCAAGCTTAGATGTGCAACTTCATGAGGTTCTTTGAATGGATTGTTATTAGGTACATATAAGTTCCAACATTGAATTTCTTTATCCTCCATTGTTAAACTATTGCATTGTTTTGGTTTAGGTTTTTGCTACAAATCTGACAAAAAATTCTAAAAGATTTCAAACAAGATTTAGAAGTTTTTTTTTATTGTTTGATCTTTGAAGTATTAATAAGTTTGAAAGTTGAATCTTTATGAGTCTTTTGGTGATTGAATCAACTATTGCAATAACAATTTTTTTTTTGTTTAAACTACTCTTGGTCTTGTATCAACCTTTCAATATACTAGCATGGTCTTGGTATATAGGTCTATCCTAAAATGAGGTACCAATTTGGTATCAACAATTCAAGGTGCCCAATTTCATGATGCAATGATATCAATATCAATATGAGTAATATGATACCAACTGGTACAAATTTTCAATTATGGTACAAATCTAATGTCTCATTAAGGTTGAATTTTTAGGGTTTCATCCATTCCATGTTGTGCATAACTAAAACAATTAGGGTTGAAATATGAAAACTAGATTGTAACCATTGAAAAATAGAAAGAAATTAACAAGATACAATTTGAGGTTTGAAACGAGATCAACCAACATTGATCATGAAAATGTTAAGTGAAAATTCAAAATAAGAAAATCAGTATAACTAAAAAAAAATGTTCCTTTGCAGATCACATTGCTTTTGTGCAAAATACATCATTAACATAGTCAAAACTAGTGGAAAGAGTACAATGTCAAAAGTCTTATCAAAATGTTTATGGAATCATTACAAACTTCATTATTTTGCAACTCTAACGTACCCAATATCCTTGAGTTCCTTTTCAAAGTCATCTAATAGTTTTTTAATCATGAAAAATTGTGCCATCCCCCCTAGCAACAAGAGAACAATAGTTCATCCTCATGTCACTCGGCCAGTTTTTCAAAATCATAACCAGTTTGTCCAACTTCCCCACACCTAGCCAACACCATCTCAAACTAGTCAATATTTTAACAATGTTAAATATGTGTTTAATTTCAATCTAAGAGCCTAGAATACCCAGAAATTGAAGAACAAGGAATGCAACATTAGAATTTTTTTTTGCATGGTCCTTCCACCATTACATGAGTGATTTTACATCATCATCATCCATAGGTATGCAATGGTGCAAAGATAACTTAAATTTCACCAAAGAGATATTAGTCTTCTTTATAAAAACTACAACTCCCCACAAGGAATTATCATTTATGGTTGTCGAAGGAGGAAGGTGTTTCACGCATGCCCTACGTTCAGTGCTTGGAAACCACCACCAAGAGTGGTAGCAAAACATGTTAGCTGTCATACTCTTCCACAATTGTTACAACTTTATCTCAGCCTACATATTCCATGATGCATTACAACCCTTTAAAACTAGGATCAAGTTGAAAAGTGCACATATATTGTGCAATAGAAACATTAAAGGTCATAACAAAAGCCAAAAAAAGTTTCAACACATTAATCACTTCAAATGCCATTCTACCATATAAAATCTCGAACTCTACGTCAAACTCTTTACACATCAATGGAGGGTTTAGTGATGTATGAGCTTAATAGTCTTTGTGCATTTTAATACAAATGGAAAATGTTGTAATTAAAGCATCTGAAAGCAACCAATACCCTTTGGTTTAGTTTTAAATGCAATGTTCCACCACAGGGCCCAAGGTTGTGTCATAGCTTTGGTAATCAATTGCCCATGTTGAACTAAATGGTATTCATGTTTATAACCTAGAGGTCTATCGGCTATAACAAAGGTTTATGGAAACAACATATTCTAAGGTTTTTGAAAGAAAACAACCTTGGAAGCAAACTGAGTTTTGACTGGTGTTTTGAATTTTCGAAGTTTCAAGCTAACCAGTTTCTTTACATGTCGATTCCCATTCTTGTCTACCCTTCCCTGACTTTTTTGTTCGTGTAATGGTTTTTTACAAGGCACTTTAATCTTCTATTACACTCACTTCTTTCATCCCAACACCAATTTTATTATCATTAGTGGCATATTAACATTTTTTAAACACAACATGGTCAAAACAAGTGCCACTAAATGGTGTAGCAAGTTGTAGTGGTGCACAAGATACAACACTAGTGAGTGCAAAAATATATGTGTTTAGGTTTGTGCCCTTGTCTTTAACATAAACAATAATCTTACTTGTGAATTGATATTCTACCAATAGAGATTTGACGTGTTTTACCAAATTGCCCCAAAGGTGTTTCGAGCTTCAAAAAACCCTATTGTAATATGGTAGGGAACCCAATAGTCATTAATAAATTAATCACTAATGTGAATGTATTCAAGGCAATTTTGGGCATCTAGAGGTCAATTGTAGTAATGGTTATAACACATTGTGCAATGGTTGATGGCACATGCATCTCCATCACCTTAGCCAACATATTTGGGATATGTTCCCAAACAAGTTGCTTGCATGAAGGAAATCTAACTCTATCACATTGGCACATTCTAAAAAGACAATCAAATATTTTTAGCATTACATAAAGGCATGTACCCCTTTGTAATCAACAAAACTAGATTTTTTATAAACCTCATCAAACCTAAATCACTTGGTTTGGAAAGGGTTTTGGCTAGAAAAAAATCAATAATAATGTGGAGGCATTGTTTTCCTTTTTTCCCTTTATGGTAACCCCCACCTTCCTCATTTGTTACTTTCTTATGCTCCTTGTACTAATTCAAAGTGGCCCCATGCTCATTAACAACGTGTTTTTTCATACTCGTGATGCCATGTGCAAGGTTGTGAAAAAAAACCTTTTCTTAGATCATGTCATGCTATTGTTTCTACGAAAGCTTGTGCCATGGGGTTGCATAAGATGCACCTCATGCTTTGGACGAATTGGATTTGGACATGTGCAGATGGTTTGTTTAACACAAAAAATGCCCAAATAGGGGAAACGTGATTATGGGGACTTTAAAATGTCTACATATTTTGCAACTCAACAAACAAAACACCCCATGCTTCTTCCTAAACATCAACCCCTTGAATCATTCCCTCATTCATTACCTCTACACCATCAAGTGCACTAGCTCCTTGGATTGACTTGCTAGTGAGACAATGACATTAGTGAGTTGTAGTGATGCGTCTTCCCCATGAAATGTTTCTTAATCAATGTCATAATAAGCATCAAAGTTCATGGAAGGATATGAGAAGCAAGACTAGGTGATGTAAAACCTCAAGAAACCTAAATGATGGGAACATAGAAACCCCAAACTTCACATACAAGCATTTTGACAACAACAAAAATGGTCAAAAATACCCATAACAAGGAAACCAACCACTAGAATAACAAGATCACGAAAACACAAATAGGCATTTTGTTTTGCTAACTATTATTCACAACTTGCAACATTTAGAATCATCAAAAAAACAAAAACATAAACACATAAAATGGAAATCAAATAAAGTTCATGAGTGAAGAATTTAACAAAAAGTTACATAACTTAATTTAGCTTTGAAGAAGCTTGTGAAATTGTTGCATTTAAGCTCAATGTAGGTGTTGAAATAGTTGCCATTGCCTTCAACTCTCAACCTCACAACACCACAAGTTGAAGCACATAATCATAACAAGATTCATACCATGGGAGAAGGCAACCTTAAATGTGCAACACCGATATGCATTTTGGTATTAAAACCCTAAAACTAGGTTGGTCAAATCTCTAGCCATTTTTCGCAAAATATGTATTGGGGGTATGCTAATATTGAACTGGTACTAAGTGGGTCGATATTAAACTAATCATGTTTATAAGACTAGTGTTGATACTAGTGCATATACCAAGGTGCAACCTATATACTAAACCAAGATCATTGCGAAGTATTTGGCATTCTTTTTATGGGAAGGAAACAAGGCTAGAGTATGTAAACAATAATAACAACAACAAATTACATTATTTATTATCGCAACCTTAGTTTTGGGCTTGCAACTAAGGTTTATTGATGAGAGGGGGAAATAGTTGGGTGAATGTCCCAAGATTCAAACACACTCTCACAAGCGTGAAAAAGTGAGTCCCAACATTCCCAAGTGATTTTCCCACTTTAAGAATGGGAATCCTGCAATGTCCCAAATCTTTGAGGGGAAAAGTGCAAATAATAAAAGTTATGCAAATTGTATTTTTTTAGATTGTTGAAAATGTCTTGAAATGTAGATGTCAAAAATGATTAACATTCCCCATTTGGAGACTTAAAACTCAAGTTATGACCAAAAGAATGGCCAAGAGTCAAACTAAACATTTGAATCCCATGGGAAACAATGGTCAAAAAGCCTTAAAGTGGAACATGCTATATGCCATTGAAAATGCCTTTTCAAATGTTAGAAATTTTCAATTGATTGTTCATTAATTAGTTGTATGGAGGAGTTACAAGCCTGCAAAGTTATGAGTCTCATAACTTGACAAAATTGTGAATTTTCAAAACTCCATCCAAAGCGTTATTAAAGGGACAATTTTGAAATAATATTTTAATATTAATTAGCTATTAAAATAATTGTAAAAACTAGCTAGCAAAAATATTTTTAAACCATGAAAAAAACTTATAAAAAATAATTACAAATGATTAAAAATACCTATAGAAAAGAGTTTTAAAACTACCAAAAATACATATTATAATTAATAATTACCAAAATTATTGAAACCAAATGTTACCTATTGACAATTTCAAAAGGAAAATGAAGTAATTTAATCATAATGATTTATATGTTGCTGGAAAGTTCTTTTAAAGGATAAAAAATGGACACGTAAAATGGCATTGTTTGAAAAAATCATGAGTCATCAAATTTTTCTATTGAACCATTTACTAAATTGACTACCAAACTAGTTGTTGAACAATGCCAAGTTGACTACCAAACCATTTTTTTAATGATTTCAAAGGTCAAACTAGATTTGATTGAGCCAAAGATATAAAGTTGGAAAGCTCATTTCACAAGCTATAAAATAAAATTTTAAAACATTCAATTTAGATTTTTTTAAAAAAGTTATGAATTTTCAAATTTTTGTTACAAAAATATTAATCTAGTTGGCACCAACCAATAAGGAGGCTCTACCACTTTAGTAAGGGTATTACCCTATTACTTTTGGATATTTACAAATTCATTCTACTACAATATTTTTATTAGCTTTATAAAAATCATGGGACTTTTTACCATTTTGATACAACCCCCATCACCAATCACAAAATATACTATAAAAAGGAAGTGATGAGCTCCTTCCAAGTCCACACCATGATGTGTCTTGTGAATTGAGTTGTTCATAGCTTGTCCATGCCCCATTTTCATTCCAATTTTCATTAACCACTTTCTTTTTTGATTTGTGTAGTTTGATTTTAACTTACTCCCATTTTGTGAATTTTTCCAAGTTCCATCTTGAAGTGCCCATGCCCTTTTTTTTGGAACTAAGGAGCATATCGTGAGTTTGCATTCCTTTGTGAAATTGATAATCATTTGGTTATTTACCCCTTATACCATTTGACAAACCTAGGGGTGTGTCACTTATGCTCTAGCTTCTTCAAATTTTATATCCTCTAATTTGATGTATTGTCTTGCTTTGTGTGGTGCACAAACATATGCAAATCCTTTGAAGCATAATCATGTGTACATAGTTATGCAATTAACACAAGAATTTAACCACTCCCTTTTACATTTGCCACCTTCCAAAAGTGTAACATGCAAATTCAAAATGCTAATGCATTGAAAGTTTGGTTTTAGCCAATGCACAAATGATGTATAGGCATCTGTCCAAAATAAACATACAACAATGTTTTTTATCTTTTTAATTTATTCATGAAAGTTTTTACCCTATGTTTTGGCTTGAAACCACAAAAGAACCTTGAGTTTCTCCTAGTTTCACACTTTCTAATAGGGTTGAGGGATGGGATAACTCGTAATGCAAGCAATAGTTTGTTTTTAAAAAATGTAATTGAGAAAGGTGCAAACCAACCTTTGTCTTTCTTAATAACCACTTGCACTAGAAACATGTAAATATATATAATATTGATCTTTTGCTCATGTTAATATTTGTCATGATAGTGGAATGGCATCACAAGATTATGGATCTTATTGTTTATGACCTTTGATGAAGGTGCACAAAACACTAGAATCATATTTTGATTATGATCTTTTTTTGAAATTTGCTATGTGTATGCTTGTTAACAATTTGCTGAAGTAATGTCAAATAGGTGGTCATGAATTTGAAACATAAACAAAGACATGGTATTCACTTTTGATGAGCTAGACCTAGGGACAAGGTTCATTTTATGTCCCTTTCCTTTACATTCTTCATACTAACAAATAGGGTTTTGGCACATTCTTTGTGGCCTTTATATTTTTATTTTTTTAAATTTATTTATTTGGAAGTGGTCCAATCCAATGATGAATATTAATCTAACCCAAATTTATTTGTTTGTGATCTAGTGTTGTTTGTAGCAAAATGAGATGAACTTTAAAGTTACCAAAAAACGATTCTAGGAAGGATAACAATTTTTTTTTCTTTTTTTATTAATTGTGCACCAAAATGGGAAGGTATTGAAATCTTGTATATGTGAAAAATATATATATTCAAGGGTGATAGCATCTTTGGGTGGTACCACCAAAAATGTCATACATTGATTTTTCTGGACCCATCGATCTTTGAAAAATCATAGGAAACATTTAAACAAATATTTTCATAATTTTTTATAATGAGTACATTTATTAGGTTCAATAAATTTTGAATTTTGAATATAATCGATAATATTAATTATTTTGATGTTCCTAATCATTGCATTTAGAAAAAGTTTTAGGAATGTCACGTTAGTTTTTTTCCTTGAACTTTTTGGTTAGGAACACAAATTTGAAACATGGTTTGAGAATTTTCTTGGGAATTTTATTCTAAGGTGTTTTGGAAGTCATTTTATTTTTAGGTTCTAATTAAGCAATTAATTGAGTAAATATAATTTAGTTATGAATTTCCAAAGTTAAAACTATCAATTTCTAAAGGGGCACTTTTGATTAGGAATAAAAATTTGTAACAATTTTTTATTTTAAAATAAACTTCAAGCTATACATTAATGCTTGTAATTGATAAACATGAGAAAAAAAATTTATAGCTGTAAAAAAAATTAAAGTAAAGGGCCCAAGAAAATGATTTGGCCATTTTTGGTTCCTTAACCATTCCTTGTGGTGGTTCCTAGTAGTACCACCCAAGGATGTTTTTGCCCTCCTTTAAATGCCCAAAATAATCTCCAAGCCTTAAGGTAGGGTTTTTAAGTTCTTTTGGTTTACATGAAACAACATTACATAAGATAATGATAAAAGCATATGCTAAGGTGGCAAATGACATAGTGACACAAAAACAACTTTTGTTACCTTTAATGAAAACATATCATACTATGTTGGTAGTAGTAGAAATAGTCTTTATTTAGTTGAAGAACATTTATAAGTACATTGACAAGGCTTTTAAAACAATTGATTGTTAATTCTTGTGAACCAAATACCATGTGAACAAAATCCACATTGCTTATATATATCAATGGATGGAATTATAAAAGTGGTAACTCCTTTTATATTGATCAAAAGGTTGTATCCTATAATAGTCATACCCCTTGGAGGATCTAAGAATTGTGTCCTTTCATATCATATTAGATGAACTACATGATGAATTACTTTCATCAACAAACAACCTTCAAGGTTATCGAATATGAAAAGAATTTAATTAACAACTCAAAAACAATTAAAAGTGTATCATATATCGCCCCTTGTTGCAAGAACTAGAGGAGAGAAAAGGTCAAAGGACTTGACACATTTGTAAAACTTACATCATTGTAATTCTTTAGTAAACATGTAAGCCCACATTGAATTAGTGAGGGTAAAAACCAATCAATGTGATACTTGATTTCAATGTGTTTTGAATAGTCGTGCAATCAAAGATTTTTGCTTAACTTTATAGTGGATTGATTATCATTAAAAGGGGTAGTGGGGTTGTGTTGGGGAAAATCACAATCTTGTAAAATTTGGTGAAGTCATTGGGACTTTTTAATGGTAGTAGTTGCAATTGTATATTTAGTTTTGCTTGTTGAAAAAACCACAACAACTTGCTTTTGACTTTGCCAGGAGATAAGTCCACCACCAAAAAGGATGACATAGCTTGAAGTAAATTGTATGGTGGTTACATCACTTGACCAAGCTGAATATGTCCATCCTTGCAATATGGTAGGATTGCTAATTTTTCCATCATAAAAAATTCCCATGGTACAAGTTGATTGTACATAACTAAAATTTATTTGACACCCAAACAATGAATAGGAAAAGGATTAGTCATAAATTGAGCCAAATGATTAACATGATAAACCAAATCAAGCCTTGTACAAGTTGTTAAATATAGAAGGCTACATGTATGGCATGTGCATAGGGAACAATATGCATCTAATTTATTGTTCCAAGAATGTGAGGAAGGCTTCAAGTGGAATATATTTAATTCCAACTTCAAAATATGTATGAACATGTTTTGGATCTTGCATATTAATCTTTAAAAGAAAATTTCTTATGTAGTCTCCTTGAAATAAAAAAACTATCCGATTTTGATGATTTTTTAAAAATTGAATTCCATTGCAATATTGGACATCAATATTATTTATCATTCAATTTTTTTTGGATAAAATAGATTTGGCTTGAGCTAAGAATATTAAATTGTTAAAAAAAATCATCAACATAGAAAGCAATGAGGGGGAAAAAATGGAATGATCTCCTTTTTTTATGTAGATGTTGGAGTTAAATTTGCCTTTTGTGTAACCTAAAGTAACTAAATAATGGGTAAAGTGGTCATACCAATTTTGAGGAGCTTGCTTGAATCCATGCAAGGACTTAAAATAAATGACAAACTTTATGTTCATGTTTAGGTTGTATAAACCTTGGGGGTTCTTCAATGTAAATTACTTCTTTCAAATTGCCATATAAAAAAACAATAGTTACATCCATTTGATGTATATGGTAATTGTTTATTGCAACTAATCTAATAAAGACACATAGGCTAATGAATTGAATAACTAAGGATCACTTTTTTTCATAATTTATACCAACAATTTGATTAAAGCCTCAAGCAACAAAACAAGCTTTGTACCAAGCTAAAATGCCATTGGAATTATACATACACTTATAGATCCATTTAAGACTAATCACAACAAGTCTATTAATAGGTCTATTAACTAATGTCCTAGTTACATTATCCATGAATAGCTATACTCAAAATACATGGTTTTTTGCCTTCGAAGGATGTCAAAACTTGACAAAGCTTCTTTATATGCAATGGGATTAGAAATTCTTAAAGAAGTTTCCTTAACTAACATAGGTTGAATAACTATATAAGTTTCATCCCTATATCTAATAGACATCCATTTGTCTTTCTTTTGGCATGGTGGGAATGAAGGTTTAATAAGAGAACAAGGTCAACTAAAAACATGACCAAAGGAGGCAATGAAAGATTTTTGGGTGTGTAAACTGTGAAATGGAAGATGGTAGGTGAATATTTAGGATATTAGATGTAGTAGACCCTTAAGTAAATAAATGGGATAAGGTGAAAACTATCAGCGGAAAAAATATACATGATATGGGTGGTATAAGAACTTGAATGAAGGGTAGTACAATTGTAGGTATTATTTATAAGTCATAGAATTCTTAAATGTCAATGAGGTTATCTGCATCAAGATTATTGGTAACCTTAATTAGTAGACCCCAAAATAATTGTATCTTCATTAAAAATGACATTGTGATTAAATAATAACTTTTGAGTAGTAGGATCATAAATACTATAACCTTTGATCACAATGGACTCACCATACCCGACAAAAATACCTTTGGTAGATTTAAAATTGAATTTAGGTTGTATTGTTGCATGTGTAGTATTGAAGTAATATTAATATGTCCCATATAGTGGTGTAGGCGAATAATGTTTGTGGAACTTGAAATATTATCCATGGACAAAGATTGACATGTAAGATATAAGCCTACACCAATGGGGAAGAATCGATTGACTTGTTCACATTTGAAAACAAGAGGTTGACCAATTATAGTTGCGGTAGTAATAGTACATAATCCAAATTAGTCAATAAGTCAAGTTACATCAAAAGGAACAAGTCAAAAGTAATTTAACTTGTTCCTTTTTATGTAACTTGATTTATTGAAAGTAATTTCTTGGTAAGTTTAAGGACATGAAGTATTTCATCAATGATAATGACATGCCTAGTTTGTAATTTTATGGTTATGAAATGTATACCAACAACATTCAGTGAATCCATATAAACAGCTTTATGGCCATGAAGCATATACCAACAACATTCAATGGACTATTGTCACCCATATAAACAAGATGAGCATGGGAGAAGATTTGATAGCTATTGAACCATTCTTTAAGGGGGGTCATGTCTTGAATGGCCCTAGAATCAAGATACCAAATATTTTGGAAATCTTGATTACATATAGTGGTAATTAAAGTAAAAAGGTGGAGAGGTTCATCATTGTTGATAACTACATTAGCCTGAGATACATGGGATGTTTGTTTGTTTATACCATCGGCCCTATCCTAGGCACATTAGTGACATTTAGGGTTTTTATGACCCCTTTTATAACAATAATGACAAGTTATCATTTTTACATTAAGTTGTATATTAGAGTTGGGTCATGTGTGATGGTAACTTGGAATAGGCTCATGAGATGAAATAACCATGTTTGAGTAGTTTGTAATTTGAAAAGGTTGATCAAATTGACCTCTCTTTGTAAATTTATTTATTGCATAAAATGCCAATGTTTGAATACTATTATTTGGGGAGTATTTTGTCATAGAATCTTCTTGTAAAATATTACCATTAGGTTAGTAAAGGGAAGGTTTGGAACATTATTTTGTGTCATGTTGAAGGTGTGCCAAGAATATGGTAGGGCAATTAGTAATAACATGACTTGTTGGTCATTAACGATTAAAACAATTACTAATGCCTCGTCCAATGCACCTTTAAAATCTTCCCAGAATTCTATAACAATTTGATCATCACTTGTTGTTAAATGGGTTAGTTCATGTATAACATCTTGAGAACCTTTGTTAGAGTGTTCGGGTGAAAGTATGATTGGGTGGACCCACTAAGAACACCCTCAAAGGACGATCAAGGAACAAAAATTGGCCAAATAATATTTTTGAACCTTTTTCTTTAAATTTTTTATAATTATAATTTTTTTCTTTCATGTTTATTTATTGCATGCCAAAGTATATGGCTTGAAGTTTCCATTACAATGAAAAATGTGAAAATTGTTACAAATTTGTATTCTTTATTATTATGTCCTTATTGTTGTGGCCTCTTCAAAAATCAAATTCTTAAACTTTGGAAATTCATAACTAAATTATATCTACTAAAATAATTACCCAATAAAAATATCAAAAAAATAATCATTTAAAGTACGTCAAAAAATTTATATCCACAAAAAAAAAACCTTGTTTGAAAAAAAAATTTAACCAAAAAGTTTAAAGAACATAACCATTGTTGCAACCCTAACTTTGGGCTTGCAACCAAGGCAAGGGCTTGCAAAGGTGCGGGCCAAAAGTGAAGCCCAGGAATCACATTTCATGTTTTCGAGAGTGTAGGAGAATGTGAAGGAATGAACTCACACACTCCTCTTCAAAGGGCGATTACAGGGGGTCAAAATTCATTGGATTAAAAAGTTCCTTATACCATTAGAAATCTCTTGAGACTTAGATGTCTAAAATGGGCTTGCATGACCATTTGAATATTTAAAATATAAAAAAAGGTCAGGAGTCAAATTGCTAATTTGATTCCCGACCATTAAAAGTCGGGAATCGCCATGATTTACTTACACGTAGGTGACATGCCACATATCATTGGAAAGATCTTGACAAGGGCTAAATTTTTTTTGAAACCTCACCTCAATCAGAGGTTTGCAAAAAAAAGTTATGGGCTTCCAAAGTTGTGAGAGTCCTAATTTCGGGATTCTCAACTTAAGACAAAATGACATTTGGGTGCAAGCCCCATGGCCAAGCATAGAGAATACAATAAGGGGGAAGGTGGTGGCTTCTCCCAAATCTGGACCATGGTGAGTCTTGTGAGTTTGTGTTTGCCTGTGGTTCATTCGTGCACCAAAAATGTTCCAATTATGCATTAACCAACTTTTTGTTTGGTTTGTGCAAGTTCGTGTGAATAATTGACCTACTTATCATTCGTCCTAGTCCCCGTCCCGAAGCTCTAACACATTTTTCTACCCCCAAAGTGTTGTGAACTAAGGAACATACCCCAACTCTTTATCCTTATGTTATTTTCACCCTGGACTTGTAGTTGAGTTTCTCAAGAAGCTTGGGGGTGCATCAACCATTGTGACGTTCCTAAAATTTTGTGTGAATGTACTTAATAAAAATATCAAATTTCGAAATATTTTTCACATTATTAAAGTTTCAAATTTTATACAATCTACATAATGACTTCAACAAAAAAAGTCACTCAAAACCTTTCTTTATGTGTTTCCTATGTTTTTCCAAAGTTTGATGGGTCTTGAAAAATGAAGGTGTGACGTTCCTTGTGGTACTACCCAATCATACTTTCACATGTTCATAAATGGTTTTTAATAATTGTATCTAAGTGATTTGTTGATCTCCACAATGGAGAATTATGTCTATCCTTGCTTTGTCATCTTTGAAATGCCATGTTGTTTATAAGGCTACTAGTCTGTAAACCCATTTTGCAAGCAAAATGATCAAATAAATGCATACCTTTTTGTCCCACATCCTAAGTAAAGAGATCGGTCTCTCATTTTGGCCCTCATGATGACCGCTTCGATTTGTTTTCTCAGGTTGTACATGGTTTCTTCGTCACATTGTGTGGGTGGGGAAAAGGGCGAAGGGGCCCCCTTGAATGTTGGCTTCATTGCCGCTCGCCGCGGCTGGAGCAAAATGATCATAAGAAAGGATTGTGTGCAACCTCCTAGTTGAATAAATAATAAGTACCTCTAGTTTATAACGGGGGTATTAGTCAAGGTTGAAACCGGTGCCAAAAAGATTTGGGACTAGAAGTTTCATGCAGACAATGGGAAGGCGCAACCTGCAGTCAAGGTGTCTTGTTTTTTTCTTTTAAGTTTTGAAGGGGGGGAGGGAAAGAGGAAGATTTTTTTTCATTTTCTCTTTGTTCCAACAAGTTCCCAATGTGTCCTTTTTTAAGTTTTGGGAGGGGGGGGGAAAGAGGAAGATTTTTTTCATTTCTCCTTTGTTCCAACAGGTTCCCAATGTGTTCCCCATGGGTGTTCCCAATCGCACCTTGCTTTAATCCCATATGTTTTGCTCAAAGTCCTCCCCTTCTCATATATTTCGATGGGCCAAAAGGGAGGCACTCCATCTGTCCATAGAATCTTTAATTTTTGTGAACCTTCATAGTTTCAATTTTTTTTGCCAGGGCCAATCAAATTCAATGAAAAAAAAGTTGAACTTGTGAGGGGTAAAGGTCAGGCCAAAAACGGTGATAAACTTTTTTGGGAGGAGAAATTTCATGCAACCAATGGGAAGGCCCAAGCACACACTGAATGTGCCTTGCATTTTTTCCTTTTAAGTTTGGGGGGTGGGGCATTTAG
>Ga0116231_10006643_pt1 | contig 21870 bp, 33 predicted proteins | sample S1TSphgellanicum_2_FD_89695 | JGI IMG/M metagenome (GOLD analysis project Ga0116231, IMG submission 89695) | Host-associated microbial communities from peat moss isolated from Minnesota, USA - S1T2_Fd - Sphagnum magellanicum MG | ecosystem: Host-associated > Plants > Peat moss > Unclassified...
ATTTGGGTGGTAAAAGTGGGGGCAAATTAGGCCACCACAAACAAAAGGAAACCACCAAAGGAAGGGCCCCCCCCCCCCACCCCCCCACAAACCCCCCCATACCCCCCCCCCCCCCCCCCCCACCCAAACCCCCTTTGCATTATTGTTGTTGATGTAGGTAGCCCCCACAAAATCAACCATTTGGGATGTGGAACAATGGGAGCCATGAAAGGGATTTTGGCTCATTTGTAGCCACTAGAAGAAAAGAAGCTAAAAAAGGAAGCTAAACTTTTAAGATTACTTCACATTTTTGGCTACAAGCTAAAACCCAATAGAGGAATTTGGCGATTTTTATTTAAAAATTTGAAGAAATCTGGCTACTTGAAAACTTTTAAAAAACACATTGTTTAGCCATTTTTGAAAATAAACTTATCCCAAAAAAAAAACAAAAAAAAAAAAACGCTTGTTTGTTGACATCTGTTTCTCGACGTGTGTCTCTTGTCCGGTCCGGTCCGGTCCGGTCTGGCCCGGTCTGGTCTTTGCGCGTTCTGTCTTTCTCCACCTCTCCCTGTTGTTGTTGCTTTGTCTTATTGCTCTTATAGAGAGCAGTCGTTTGGTAACGATTGTGTGCAAGCTCGCTTGTTGCTTTTTTGCAGGAGGTTTTGGAAGCGTTTAGCGTGGTTTTCCCTCTCTCTTTTGGTGGTTTTCTTCGGTAATCTCGTTCTTTCTTCACGGGATTGAAATCTTTTTCTGCGGGTGAACTTTTGTTGCCTCCTGCCTCCTCTTCAGCTGCTGGTCGTTTTTGCTTCTTTGTGTTCTTCATTGTTTGTTAGTTTTTTTTTTTTTTTCCTTCCTTCCCGGTTGGATTTTAGTGTTTCGCAAGCTCTTGGAAAACCGCAGTTTTTCGGACGGAGCAGGAGGAGTCATGTGTCCGTTGCGTGTGATTCTTCTGTTTTTATCGGCACTTTTAGCCGGCTATTTTGCTCTCAAGACGTTTCGGAACGAGGAGGGCAGTAGCAATGGCTTCCTGGACATGAAGAATGAAGATCGGCAACCGGACGCGTCTGCGAAGGTGTTGTTGGAGGAGCAAGGGAATATTTTTCATAAGGTGATAATAATGGAGCATCACACTCTCTCAGTACTTAACCTCTTTTTGTCAGTGTCATGTTTAACTTCTTTTCAGAACTCTGTATTCTTTTTAGCACATTTTCTTCACTTGCAGGAGGCTTGCGGCTGCTTGTCACGTTCTTCATAGAAGTTGATAGATCAGAGCATCGTGAATGTAGATTTCAATGTGTCAGGAAACGGCACAGAATCGTATGAAACCCTATGTCAAAAATGAAATCCTTCCTGTTGTCATGTGGGAAGCATTCCTGAAATGTGGAAATCCTTTCAGGAATGTGGAAATCGTTCCTGAAATCATGTGGAAATCCTTTCAGGAATGTGGAGATCATTCCTCAAATCATGTGGAAAACTTTCCTTTGGACCTAGTGAGTCCATCTTGGAGCAAGGGTTATTAAGCATGGTCGAGGAAACTCTTGGAAACAGCTTCCCGCACATTTCTGTGTGCACTGTTCTCCTGAGATAGAGACATTGCTCTTCTAGCTTATTGATTGAAAGTTGGGTATCAGCTCTACCTAGAGATTTTCATGCCTTTGGAGTTTGTAAGTGCACAATTTTTCCAGCACAGAATCAAAACCCCTTCTCTAAGTCCTGTTGCAGAGAGAGAGAGAGAGAGAGAGAGAGAGAGAGAGAGAGAGAAGATTGGGGAGCTGAAAGATGCCATTCACAACAGGATGAGAAAAACATGCCAAACTTGACTCAATATTTGCAGCTTCTAAACTGGCATTCCACTTTCCACCATTGCATCAGTGCTAGTCCTTGTGGGAGAACCATTGATAAACCTTCCCTGCAAAATTTTGTCTTTGATCTTAGAGAAACAATTCAAGCCAGAGACAAACTGAAGGGAAGAGAAGCTCTGTATTCTTTGGAGTAGGCATTCTTACAGTACCTGTTTACTGTTGTGAGGGTGTTTTTCTATCTTTTATCTGTATGAAATGGAACCATGCTGTGGTTGTCTGGTCAAACTTGTATGGTTTTTACTCTTCCCAAACCCTATGAAGTAAGTTGATTATAAGATGAAGGTCCTACAACAGAGCCATGGTTCTGTCTCTCATCTGAATTTTCTTGTGCCACTTGTGTAGGCTTACTCAAGATTCGTGTCAGGAGTTCTGCTGTTGGTTGACATGCTAAGTGGACGCTACTTGTGGCAAAATTTGCAATTGCAAAACAAAGGCATCAAGATGGGATAACAGAAAATCAAGTGATTATTACAAGTTATGTGCACTACTTTGGCATGGATTTTGATCACACCCAACTCCCAGTGGAAGATATTTGTCAAGTGTATTGTTTACTCTGGAGTGTGAGATTGATTCCCACATTGGGAACTTCTCCACTCAATTCAGATGAGTCCATAGCAGAAATTTCTTCAAATAAAAAATTCCTAATGCATTTGAATGGCAACTACAGCAATCTGACCAGAGAAGCAACTTTTGTTCTGGAGAAAGAAAACTGTTACAAGGAGGGTGATGTTATTTAGACCAATAGTAGCTAATAACAGCAGAAATCGTCAAATATCCATGTCAAATTAGTTCAAATGATCATAGAAGATTGTAAATGCTGGTGTAAACAACTTATGATGTTTGAAAAATCAGAATTCTCAACTTATATTACAAAGTTCAGGAATTGTTATAATTGCATTAGTTGTGTGCTGAATGTATGTCATTTCCAACCTGTAGTACTGACTTTTTGATATACCATAATTTTGTTTACACATTGCAAAACTAGTTGCCTGACCTAAAAAGACAAATCTCACTTCTTGCAGCTCCAATTGAGCTTGAGAAAATCTCCTTCGTGCCTACTGTATACCTTACAAAAATGTCTAAATCAAAAGTTGCCTGCAATTGAGTTTCTAACAACTAACTAATGTCACTCTTCTCCCTCAATGCTTATACTCTGAGTGAGAACCTCTGCTCCGTTCTCGGTAATGAGCACTGTATGCTCAAATTGGGCAGACAAACTACCATCTTTTGTCACAACTGTCCATTGATCATCCCACCTTACAGGCTGAATGCTTCCCATAGTTAGCATTGGCTCTGCACATAATCACAAAAATGTCAATATTTGCACTCACTGTCTTGAGACATGACAAGGTGCTTTGAGGTAGAAACAATCCACTTTGAGAACATACCAATTGTAAAGGTTTGCCCAACAACCATGCGTCCAGGTTTGTAGTTCCCTGTGTGAGTCAACATCAACATCTGGACACACTGAGAAAGAACAAGCGGAGAAAGAACATAACTCAAGAACATCTGTGGGTAGGGCATAATGATCCTTCAGTAAATAAGATTCCAAAGGGCTTAAATAATTCAAAGGCACAGAGAGGGAAGAAGAGATCTCTCACGGTAATGTAATATTGAAGGAGCTGAATGGAATATAGATCCAACACCATGGCCTACAAATTGCTCCACCACATTGTAGTTGTGTATGTCGGCTATATCACTGGTTATGCACCCACCCAACCCTATTTATGTCACAATGATCTGTAAACTGAGACCAAAGCAATAATATGCTCGTAACCTAGTATGCATCTGGTAGTCACTGCAACCTTGAGGCATGTCCATCAGACTACAGGTACAAAGCAAGAAAGAGCCAGTGTGCCAATGAGAAACAAGATTTCACAACTGAACTCATAAATAGATGTGGGCTTACTTGATGACGTTGCCAATCTCCCGGAAGTAAACACCAGGGCCACAAATGGCAATTGCTGTGTTCAAGCAATCCCGTGTGACCTGATCTCCATTACCAAGAAAACATCTTCATGAGAACTTCTTCATATTAATGATTCAACCTCAATACAACAGAGAGGTGATCCCACAACAAGGTTCAGAGATTTCAGATCCACCAATACATCAGCAAACTGGAAATAGAGGAGAACCCAAATCAAAAAACAAGGGAAAACTGAGCAGCATTATGGACACTAGCCACCATCCTTACCAAGAGAAATACACTTGAGGCAGAAAAAAAAAATCTTGTCCAAATGAAAAAATGCAACCAATGTTGCAAGCAACAATATTATTCATGAAGCTTCCAAGAATCTGGAAGTCTCTGGAAATAATTACTGAAAATAGCAGAACAACCTTTCTCTATTCATGCTTATTTGATAGCAGTACAGTTTGTGAAGGTTGATCATCCAAGGCTCAATTGAAAACAGATCATCAGAATAGCATCTGTGATTAAGAACCAACCTCAACAAACTGCTTTACATCAGAGTCAACCGTGCCACAGATGAATGTCTCAGATGTGTCACCATGATACCCCTGCAGTTTACAGCACAAAATAAATACCTCCAGCTGTTCAGGTTGTAAAGAGGCTGAAACTAGCCACAGCTTAAGCACAATAATCTCGAAAATGAGTGATTCCAACTTTCAAGATGAACCAAATTCAGATCCAAAAGATGCAAAAAACCAGTGATGCATGCAGGTATCAAAATCTCACATTTAAGTAAACAGTAACATCAACATTGATTATGTCTCCATCCTGCAAAAGTGTGCCCCAAATAAAATTTTGTCAACAGCATCAACTCTTGTGTCACCATTGCAAAATGATTGATCATGCACTACAACTAAAATGGAGGGCTAAAAAGATGGGAAAGACTCCTAGCTAGGTGTAGTTAGGAAGTTGAGAACTACAGAGTGCACATTGCATGAACAAAGAGAGTACCTGAAGGGGACGAGAGTCAGGAATGCCATGGCAGATGCACTCATTCACAGAAGTGGCCACACTTTTGGGAAAGCTGCCATAGCCAAGAGGTGACGGATATGCTCCAGCATCAATAATTGTTTGGTGCACTGCCTTGTCTATTTCGTCAGTTGTCACTCCTGGCTGTCACAAAGGACCACTTTGTCATGCAATCCTTCATGCTCTCTTCACCTCAAGACACAGCAGTCTTTTGAAATCACACAGCCGAGAGCTCAGGGTTTAGGGTTTGAAACTCTTTTGATGCTTTTCAGTAACAGTATTGCATTATGATAAACAGACAGTGATGGAAAGGTATCAACCTTGACAAGGGTGCCTGCAAACTTCAGCACACGAGCAGCAAGCTCTCCAGCAGCACGCATGCCAGCAATGCCTGCCAGATCTTGGATTTGGACCTGCTCAGCATACGGAGGTGGCTTAATAGAACCAACATAGGGCGGCCGAGGAATGTGAAGTGGAACCTCAAGTCGTGGTGACACCTGACCAGGCTCTAGCAGTGAATGCCGTTTCAAGGGAGCTATACTCTCCTGATGATCTTGCTGCTCCACTCTGCACTTTGTCAACTATTAAATCTCTAGCTCTACATGCAGGATCCTACCAATTCTCTGAGGCAAAAAACAAGAAAAAAGAAAACAAAAAAAAAAAACAGGAAAATGAGCAATTGAACACAATTCAAGGCACCTTGTGCTAGTACAAATCTCTGCAGATCCCCACCACCTCTTATTTGGCACGAACTGAGGTTGAGACCATCTCTCACCTGCCATAACAACAATGTGCACAAGGTCAAGATCCACATTACCGATAAGCAATCCTACCCTGAACCCTAACCCTAATCCTGAACCCTATATGCTAAAAAGCCTAGGAAAAGTGAGCCATGAGTGCTCAGCTTCTACAGATTGAAGAAGAGCCTGTCCAAATCTTGTACTATTTACGTAGTTTTCTTCCCGTCCACACATGGACGTGAAAGAAACAACCCCAAATAATTGGCAAAAGGGGAAAAAGAAGAAGAAGAAGAAGAAGAGAAAGCCTTACCCACTGCAGGGGAAACAAAGGCAGCGAGAGCGTGAACTCGACACACGGGTGCAGCGGAAGAAGGCCACCGATGCCGCACTCTGGAACTCGACTTCCATGCTACTAGTGCTGCTCGACATGCCATCTCTGGAAGAAAAAATAAATTCTAAGCTCAGACGAAGAAGAGAGAGACAGAGAGGGCAGCAAAGTTGCAACTGCGAAGATGTGTGCAAATTATATATTGTAAAGGAAGAATGAAGCTTCCCTTGACTCCGGACGGATAGTGGCTACGGACAGACGGTTCCGGCTTGGAGCAAACTGCCACCCTTGTACACAAGTAATTTGGTTACTGAACTAATTTTCCCTTCCAAAGCCCTTTTTTTTGGGGGTATTGGGTATATATTGTGTGTAGAGTCATTATAGAGTATAGTAGCTTAAGGGATTTTTATAGGCCCCTAGGTAATAATAAATAATAGGTCTATTTTTATATGAGGATTTTTGAATGATGATATTTTGGCTTGTGTTGAAACTTGAAATTAGAGTTATGAAAGTCTTGAAGGATTTTGGTCTCTTTTAGAGGATTTTCTGGAATTTTTCTCTTGCCTGAAGATACTTTTTAATGTAAATAAATGACAAGGCCACAATGTGACATACCCCTTTCTTTGTTTCAATATTCATTAGCTTCTCCACCCTATGTCAAAATATTATGATAATGTGTTTTTAATGGGTATTAATGTCCTTCTTTTTTTTTTTTTTTTCATCCTTTACCCAATACCCATTACAACACATTTTAATCAAAATTGCCTAACAAGGGAAGGACTACTAATTTTGAAGGAAGCTAAACTAGTTATAGCTTGAAACCATTTTCTTTTATTTGTTCAAAAACCTTTTTTTTTTCCACTTTGTCCCCTTTTGGAACTTTGTAGCTATTTTTTCCCCATTTCTATTGATGATTTTTCAAATTTTGCAAAATTGCCAAAATTTTGAATTTTCAACTTACACAAAGGATTTGTTTAATTAAAAAAATGCCAAATGAGGAGGCTATTATTAATTTTGGGAGCTAGTTAGTTCTTTCACCTACACTCACACACAAGTGATTATTGAATTTCCATGGGATGGCCTTTGGATGGGTTTTGAGGGCTCTTAACATTTTCATGATCATGATTCCACACCATAGTGTAAACATGGCCTTTAGCATATATTCATATTGGCCGAATATTACATTTACAAATTCTTTAAGTGATATTCTACCCAGATTTATTATTGACAATATTAGGTAATGTATAGCACCACACCAATATTGAATTACTATAATCAAATATCAAAATTTCTCCAATATGAGTGGTTTTTTTTGTTGGGTTTAGGGTTTAGGGTTTATGCCCACAAGACCAGGCATTCTTCAAATGAGGGGCTAGGTTCAACTACACATTTGCCTAGCCCATTTATTTCATGAATGCCCCCCGACCCCCACTCTTGGGGTTACTTTAGACTCATGTTACCGCATTACTTGAATGAACTAACTTTTAAACTTGTTCAAGTTCAAATCTCTTCATAAATTTATCCATTTTTCATTCACACATGGATTATCAAACAAAAATTTGTGCTAAAAAAATATTCTATAAATAATATCTATTAAAGTCAAGAATAAATAACATGTAACATGTTTTAATTTTGAAAACTCTATTTCCGTGAAGCCCTTTATGTTATCTATTTACAAAATTGTTGTAGACTTAATATGCTAATCTATGTATAAAGCAAGGTAGTTTGTTTGTTTTGTTTTGTTTTGTTTGTACTTATGAGGCCCACAGAACTGGGATGCTTCAGATCGCATTCTTGGTTCTCTTTTGAAAGCTCTTGAGGAGGTGGGGTGCATGGGGCTTGGTTCCATGATGTTTGGACTTGTGGTGCAAGAGTTCTTGAACATCGAATGATTTCTTCACTGAAAATTAAATTAAATTGTTGCTGAAAATTTCGGAGGAATTGAAATGTGCCTTTGGTGTTGTTGGAAAGATCTTGATGAGCAGGATTTAATGGAATTTATTTGGTAAGATTTGGATTCAGAATGTGGCAGATGTTGATTTTAAAGTGATTTCTGCCACTGAAAATTCAAATAAACCAGGTTTTGGAAGGAAAAATCAGTTGAGGACCTGGTAACACTTAGGCCAACGGCAGAGGCCACACTAGTATCTGTTTGATTTAAGAAACCTTCCCCAAACTTGTTCAACTATAGGCTGGTTCTGGAAAACGAAATGGAAATAGAGGAGAAACCGAATGGGGGAAGAGAAACAGGAAACAATTGGAGAAAGACATGGCAAATACTCACCATCCTTTCAGTTTTTGTGGATAGACAAATACCAAAAACCCGCACCAAACCGTCATCATAGTACCCACAACAGCCACCAACAGTGCTTGTATGTTGAGAATGCTGAGTCTTCACCCCCAAATCCTTTTTGACTTGTTGCAGCTCAGAACTCCATCAATGGGCTCTCTGCTAGTTCCTTTTGATTATCCCTCCATAGTGACATATCTATATCTCTGTAGTGACACCGCACAGCATCTCCTCAATGGCTGAATGAGCAGAATCAACCCTCCACTGTGAATATCCTTCTCCAGCACTGCAACATGAGAAGAATTCCACTTATTAGTAGTCTAGCAGCTTCTTCAACTGCTCATCAACTGATATATGATCCTGCCTCCTTTTTTCACATCCATACAGCAGTGTCCTGTCCAAACTCAAATTCTATTTTCAAGAACTAGCTTCAATTTCCAAAACAAGCACAGTTGTGTACAGCTTTTCACAATGAGAATGGAGAAATCATAGCCTTCCGGCCACAAAACTAGCCTGCAGAGCTCAAAAAACAGCAACCAAGAATGGCAACCAGAGGCAGACAAAAGGTAGAATTCAGTGAGATGGAGAGACACCTGCCTCATATGCTTTTTAGACATTTCTACAAGAAGAGACCACATCCTTGGATCCTGCCACTGACTAGAACCAATTCTCCCATGCTGGCTCAGTTTAAATAGTTTTCTTGCTACAAGGCATGGCAGTAACACTTTCAAACTGAGCCTGCATACCAGAACCAGCTGGCCTTTGTCAAGCCTGACTTTTCTTCACACCTGTTGTGGATTTCTCTGTCTGCATCTCTAATAGTATACTTTGCAATCACAGAACAATAATGGTCTGTAGATCCCAGATATACCTTTCATTTGTACTTTTGTCATGCTGATAATGTACAAAACCTGGGTGGGGAGCAGCAGGCAGTCTTACATGTTTTACCTGGAGTTTCACATTCAAAATTGAAATGCCAATCATTTCCTTGGAATCAAAGTTTTTGTTGCCTGCTTGTTCAAATGCAACTTGACAGATTGCGAACCTCAGTTGTCAGCCCAAATGTGCCCAATTCTTCACATTACAAACCCAATAGAAGCCTTGAACTCTTTCAATGGAACCTGCATGACGTAAAAAACAGTTGTTTTGCTACCAACTTCTGTGGGTTGGATCCCTTGTGGCCAATACAATATGGAGGCACAATGAAGGTTTCCATTTGAGCATATCAGATTCTGCCCAACACATGGGCATGCACAGGTTGCTGCTACAAGCACAGTCAAGCTTCCTTGATGGAAACCACAAGAAATGTGAAATTATATGTCAGCTATACATTTTTTTTTGAAGCTTGCCAGTTGTTGATCAGGAAAAAAATTTAAACATACTCTTGTACTCAGATCTAAATGTTCCAGGGGAGTTACATTGGTGACTGATTCTGTATTGACCTTTGGTCTCTGACATGCTAGTAGTAGTATCCTACTATGGTTCACAACCTTTGAACCAAGCGTGAAATCTCCTCATAGATAGTCCTGTATCAAAATCCACAGAAACCTCAAACGTGAGACATGGAAAACACATGGCTCTAGCAGGAAGAAAGTATAAGAAGCAGAAGATACAACTGAGAGGGGTAACTTCTTATGAAAAGGTTACTACTGTGAAAAGCTCCCATCCAATTTGTCATGTAAAAGGAAATGTGAGCCAAAGGAAAAGCTCACTCAGGTGAGTGTTCACCATGCAAAAGCTTGCTGCAAAGCTCGTCTTCCAACTCTTGGCATTACACCGACAAAGAGCCCCTTCATGCCGTGGACCTAAAGAGTCACACATGACAATGCACAGGGTACCATTCAAGCATTGGAGAGCCGGCAAGAAAACTTGTAGCTCAAGATTCCAAAGACTCCAGTGATGTTCATGGCTTCAAGGACCACCAAATAAAAGAGTTGATCACTGATTATTAGGAGGCAGTCCATCTTATGATGAGAAATGGGACTTTAAAATCACTTCATAGTAAACTAGCTAAACATCTTTAACCCACCCAACAATCATGAAATAGGACTTATGGTAACAAGCCCATGTGTGGAAAGTCTGAAGTACAATCCCAAGCACAAGTCAAGAGTATTTTGAAACATCTCACATTGTGGTGATTTCTGACAATACCTTCTAGTTCACATGATTCTAATTCTTGAGCAGAACTGTAAATTGCATCCTTTCAAGACTTCTAGACTGACCACCAAAACATGCAGAACTGTGAACTCAGGCAACACAAACCTTGACAATGTGTTGGACTGTTGACCAAATGCTAGAATGTCGTCCTTGCTCCAGCTGCAACCTTGTTCGAATCTGCAGGATCGGAACTCATCAATTGAGATACACTCAAGATAGCAACTGAATTTACGAACTCCACAACAGCTGATTCTTGACAGTTTTGAAACACAGTTTGTAGTAGTGTATTACAAAAGAGACAACCAAATGGAAATGAGAGAAAAGGAGCTACAACAACACAACAGCTTACCACATCTGGAGGATGAGTGAGAAGTGTAGCTCCTCCTCCAGCCATTGCACCTGCACATTGGCACACCCCTTCCTAATTCTTCTTATTGCATGGTATGGCAAGTTGGAGCTTGAAGAACTCAAAATCATTTTTGAAACTATCTACTTTCTGCAAGCTTCCAAGCTCACAGCTACCTAATTTTGCAGGCAGAACCTGTCAACATTTCTCTGCAGGAGCAGAGCAGCTGTTGTTCCTGCAAAAAAACTTTGTACTTACCTGCCAAAAAACTGATGGAGGCTTGTGGGCTCCCTGTAGGCATGCTCTCTGGAAGACAAACAAGGGCAAAAATTACAACTGCAAGTTAGCAGACAACAACACTGATGCACCTCAAAAGAAAATAGGGCAGCAAATTACTGTTCTTTGTCCATCTTGCACACAGATATTGGTTCAGAAAATCCATGCATAGGTACATCTCTGTGGGGGTTTTGCAGGTATACCAATGCATAAACACTGAGAGAATACACCTGCAAATGGTTGTACAGAAATCCACACGTACATACGTCTCTGCAGTTTCACAGGTATAGAATGCACTTACCACCAAGAGAATACTGCAAACGGTTGTACATGAACAGATAGAGACCAGAATATGGTGCGTCCCGTGCTAATGTTGGCATCAACCCACTGTAGAGACCTGCAAAATGAATAAAGCATGAAACCAGCAAATGTTGTTCTTTTTGTTGTTGTTGTTGTGATTGAACCTACCCAATTGCACAAGGGAAGAAGAGCTCATGTGCCAAATGGCTGACAACAATTTTTGGCAACAAAAGAAAAGAAAAGCGAGAGAGAGAGAGAGAGAGAAGCACGCAAAGCAAAGCAGCTCACCACGGAGACCTTCCTTCCTGGTGATGATGGCAATGGCATGAAAAGTGCTGGGATAATGCAGGCCTGAAGCTGCGGCATACTGCACCCCGCTTTGTCACAACCTACTCCTGAGGTACCAGATCCACTCCCAAGTGAGGGAGGGAGCAAAGGAGCAAAGAAACAGACTCCAGCAAAGATTCTCCAAAGCAACCAAGAGCAGAAAGGAGAGGAGAGAGAAAATCCAGAGACAGAGAATCCACACCTCCATGCGCGTCTTGATGACAGTGATCGGGCAAACCACAGAAGATGCAAGCGCTCTCGTCAAAGCGCCCGCGCTCAAGGTGACAAACGCAGGAAGCTTATCGCGCAACGCTCCTCCTGTTGTTCCTTCTCCTCCTCCAGCGACAACGCTGCTCGAGCTTCCACCAAAAGTTTTCTTGAGAGTATCCAGCATAGGACCGAGAACAGCAAAGTAGAGCCCGGCTCCGAATCCCACACGCACACACGCGGGTCCCGTGCCGCGCCAAAGACCACGCACTCCATCTTCCGCCAAAATGTTCTTGAGCACCGCACCGAATTTCCTGCTGTGCACCGACTCCGCCGCTTGCATGTGCGTCTTGATCACGTCCAACGGCTGCAACAGCGTGGTACTCACCATCGCCGCTCCACCTCCAGCAGCAAAAGACGCCAAAGACTTTTTTCCCGCCACCACTGCGCTTGTATTACGCTGCAGCTGCCTCCCTTGTGCCAGCTTTTTCGCATCCTCCGCGACAACCTCCGCCATGTACCTGCGTGATTGCTGCACAGGCACGCGGCCGACCACGACTCCTTCCCTCGCTACAATTCTCCTTGTAAGATCTGGTTCTTGTGGTTGCAATCCATCACGACGGCTGCGTAGGTGCAAACAGATTGCGCATCGCACAATTGCGGGATTCGAGTCCCTAGGGTGTGCTTCGAAGGCAGATCGCTTTTCTTCCGCCTCGTCGTCGGTGCCGGTGCCGTCGTCTCGATCTCCCTCTTCGTCCCGATCTTCCTGTCCATCCCCTGCTGCTTCTAACGGATCGTCCACTGGCGGCTGCTGCTGCATCCCTCCTATGACATCACGCGATTGAGCGCAGATCTTCGTCGATCGGCAAACTTTTGCAATCGCTCTGCGGTCTTCACGGGTCCCACGTCTTCAAGACTTTCCGAGTCTGGAAGACGTGCAATTTGACTGGAGTGCTTGCTTGCCACAGCCTGTCAAGGATCTCTCGTTCTTGTGCTTGCTTGACAGAGCCTCTGAAGGATCTCTCATTTTTGTGGATGCATGCCAGAAGTTTTGAAGGATCTCTCGCTCTTGTGGATGCATGCCAGAAGAACTTTTCAAGGATCTCTCGTTCTTCTGGATGTTTGCCAGAAGAAGCTTTCAAGGATCACTCGTTCTTGCAGTGCTCATGGTTGTTCACACAGGAATGCTGACAATTGCATGCCAGGAGAACCTTTCAAGGATCTCTCTCTCGTTCTTGTGGAGTGCTTACTAGAAGCTCTCAAGGATATTATACTTGCAGTGTTCATGGTTACATGCAGAGATTCTCAGAATGCATTTGTGTGCAAGTTTGATCATCCCATGTACACTGCAAGAATGACATTGTTAGCAGCTTCTGGCAAGGATAAGGAAAAGAAGAAGGAAGAAGGAGAGATTCTTCAGTTAGGGAGCCAAAGAGGAGGTGATCTGCAGCCAGAGAAGAAGAAGATGACAGAAGGAAGGAAATATGACAAAACAAGCTCAATCAAATCAGAGCAACCAGCTCGACTGCAGCATGCTGAAGTAAACGTTGTTCCAGGGGCAAAAGCTTCCTAAACCCTAAACCTCAGTCGCATGTTTTTGGGACACACCCATCTGCTCCAGAATATCTTGCAGTATGTATGCCTTTGAATCAGAAGGAGAATGAATGCCACAGCTGCAAAATCCTTACAAACCACAGTCTAACTCTTTGTATAGAAAGCTCTTTCAATGGCAAACAAACAGTATCGCTCAGTGGAAGAAAGAACCAGACCTACTTCTTCAACCACTGAAATCCAAACTCGAAAAGCCTTTGTCTACTGTATAAATATGGTGGGCAGCACCTCTGCATACACCTCTGGTGGAGGATATACCACCCTCTGCAGAGGACATGGGCATGACAATGAAAAGGCAAGCAAACCCTATGAGCAAAAACGATCAGTACACTGTTTTCTCAACAGAAAACTCAAAGAAGCTAAATATTCTTAAGAGCAAAGAAAAACCCAATGCAATCCTGCATTGATGGCTATCTGATCCTGGCAAGAAACTTGGGGGGCCATGAGTTGAGTGTTAAAGATACAGGCGTAGATGCAGAGAATGTATGCAGCCCGCCTTTGCTTGCATTATTCGGGCAGAAGCCCAAGAATGAGTGATTTCAGCAAAATATACAAAACTACAAAGCCCCATTTTGCAGGCCCTGAATTTTTTTCATCGTCGACCTCCGCTCCTGGCTGTGGCTGTGTTCCCCTTTGAATCACCTCCACCATTTGCAGTTGCTACCACAGTGCCATTTGACTGAGTTTCGTCTTTTTTGCCACGTCCACCTATCTTTGCCAGTCCCTTTGTTGAGTCATCATCAACATCCATTGGAGCTCCATTAGGTTCTGGAGGCTTTGCAAGCACAGGTTTAAACTGTTGCAAACATCCATAGGCTTTGTGTGAGAGGGAGATAGAGAAATCTCTGTTCATCAGTGATGTGAGACTGCAGAGAGAAACTCTACAGAAACTTGTGAGGGAAGGAAACATGAGTAAGTCCAGTCGACAGTCCAGAGAGCTAGCTAATGTACCAACAAGAGACAGACAATTGCTGAGAGAGCAAGACTGACCTGGTAGACAGAGTAGATGACATTGCGGCGGATTTGGGCCATCATGTCCAGGAAGAGATTGTAACCCTCCAGCTTATACTCAATCAAGGGATCCCTTTGTGCATAGCCCCGCAGCCCAACAGCTTGCTGCACAAACTTGAGAGCTTGCAAATGCTCTTTCCATAGATTGTCTGTCTGGGTTAGCACAAAGTAGCGCTCTGCTTCCTGCATCAACCCTGGCGCCATCTTTTCTACCTCCGCCTGGTTCCAACAGCCCTCATGATGCTTCAGAAAACTGTATGATGAACAGAATTTACCTGCTGACACAATTGCTGTGCAGCCCTTGTTTTAGGGAAGAAACCATTGCTTGCAGGGAGGGAAGAGAAAGAGCAAGAGCTCAAGCTTTTTACCTTCTTTTGTAAGTACGCCTCCCGTCCTCGAAAATGAAGATAGTCACTGAGGCTCTCAATGGTGGAACACTTGTCAGCCAGCAGTTCTGGTGACAAGTCTTCAAGCAGATAACAGTATCTGCATCACCATCATCATCATCATCATTATCATCATCCATGGTTTGTAAAACTGTGTGCAATCTTTCTTGTACCTCATTCAATGGCATCCAAATGCAGAAAAGCTTCCATTCTTGAACCCATAAAGACACCAGACAAAATCCTCAGCATTTCCCAACATTAGAGGACACCTGAGGAGTATAGAAAACATGTGCAGTATGGGAGCCAAAAAGAAAGGAGCAGGAAATAGCTCAAGAAGTGTATGGATTCCAGAAAATGAGAAAACAACTTACTGCTTCACTTTGGCACACAAAGCTTCCAGATTCCACTCCTCCCGAGGGAGTGATGCATCTATATTTGCCTGTCCCAAATCCCCAGCAAACAAATCCACCAACATGTTACATGCAACCCTTTTGGAAGCAAACTGCATTTAAGAGATTACACCACCTACTGAGGCTTTTACAGCAGCAACCCATGTGGTGCCACACATCATGTACAAATGACCATAACACTAGATGAGGTGGAGGACCACTACCTCCAAAATGTCATCCATTGTTAATTCAGCATATTCAAGCATCTGTGATTCTAGATTCTTGGCCTCAAGAGCCCGCCGGCGTTCTGTGTAAACCCGATCACGCTGGCTGTTCAGCACTTCATCATACTCAAATAGCTGTTTCCGGATGTCAAAGAAGTAACTCTCCACCTTTTTCTGAGCTTCATCAAGTGATCGGGTTAGCATCTTTGACTCAATCGGCAGATCCTCCACTCTGAAAGCTTTCATCAAGGCCTGCACAAAACCAAATTCATCTCTATTAATGCACTGCTGCATGATACATCAACAAGATCACCTTCTTGGCTACACCCATGCAAGCATTGCACAATCTCTCTCGCTCTCTTTTACTTTCACAATTGAACTGTGTGAAGAAATCACCTGTATTCGATCACCACCAAATATCCTAAAAATATTGTCTTCAAGGCTGAGGAAAAATCTGGAGCTTCCAGGATCTCCTTGACGACCACTCCGACCACGAAGCTGCAAAAAGCCAACAGGACCATACAACTCCATGAGTTGGTCAACAGATCATGCATTAGAAACGAAGGTTTGATCAGGCCATATACAACACTGGCATCAGGAAGATTTGATGTCCCTTTTTTCTGGAAAGGCAGAAGTGCACCTGATTATCAATGCGCCTTGATTCATGCCGCTCAGTACCAACAACATGGAGTCCTCCAGCTGCTACCACCTGCAACTTTTGACATGTGAGAACAGTCCATTCTAAATCTTCTCAATCTGTGTAGGATAGGTGATATCAATGCAGGCCACATGCAAATCACACCTTTTTCTTCTCCTCATCAGTAAAGGATCTGAACTCTGTGATGATGGATTGCACCACATTCCGGAGCTGTGTCATCACTTCATCTTCAATTGGACCCTGCATGCACCACACCACTTTCTCTGCTTCAGGAAATGTGACAGACAAAATGACCATGGGAGAAAGGCCAAGGGAAAAGAAGTCTATTTGCGCAGTTTCATGCTGTAAATTCTCTCAAATCCAAAAGACCATAACTCCCAGATAGGTGTCATTATTTGACCATGTATGTACCTTCTCACAAGCGTATGACAGACGATCCTCTGCCTCCAGCTCTGACAAGGACTTCTCACCCCATATTTTGGCAGCTGATTCAACAGCTTCCTCTGCCAGACTAGTCGTCTCCTTTGATAGCTTGCATGGAAACAAAGTCTCATTTACCTGTAGGAGACCGGATAAAATAGTTACCACTTCTCTGTCAACACCTTGAGTACATGGAAGATGCCCTGCTGCTACAGAAATTACAAAAACACCAAACTGACAAGTTACTGGATTTCAGGTTTAGAAGGAGGCTTACCTTCCAGCTCTTTCTAATAGGCAACTTTTGATTTCTTTGGAAGGGAATTTCATCATCACTCAGCCTCACCACCCTGTCATTGAGACAACAGCCTATTCAGTAAAGCAGACTTCAAGACAGACATGGTCACCTACAGAAACACTTCTCTCCATTTTATTTTTCTTTTCCAAATGACGCCAAAACATGCAGTCAGTATGGTGAATGTACCGTGGCATAAGCATTTCACGTAGCTTGAGTCTGGCCATGAACTCAGCATTTCCTCCTAAGATAATATCGGTCCCACGACCTGCCATATTGGTGGCAATAGTCACACCTCCCAGACGGCCACTTTGTGCCACAATCTCAGCCTCTCGCTCCACATTCTCAGGCTTTGCATTAAGTACCTACAATGTTAAACTATGCAAATCAGAAACATTGAGACCCACAAGGTGTACAATCCCGGCACTACTGTTGAACAGCTCACGAAAAAATTTAAATAATGGACAATTGCCAGGGTTTATGGGGACAGAAAGAATGATGAAAATAGACCACAAATTCTACCTGATGTGGGATAGAAGCTTCTATCAATTGCTTGGATAGGGCTTCACTCTGCTCCACACTTGTGGTGCCCACAAGCACAGGACGCCCTGTCTTATGCATGCGAGCTATTTCCACTACTGTAGCACGCCATTTACCATTCACTGTCCGGAAAACAACATCTGATTCATCCTGTACATCATCCAGTTCCCACAGTTAAAAATCAACAGAACACATTCTCACCTCTATTCCTTTGAACTTGCTCACTTGAGTACATACAAAATATGCACAAAAAACCTCCACACACTAATGAGCAGCTGTTTTAGCTCATGACCCACCAACACGAGTGCTCCTAATTGAGCACACTTCAAGGGAGATGGGAGGATCTATATGGAAAAAGGGTGTACCTTCCGAATCATCGGCTTGTTGGTTGGAATAACTGTCACGTTCAGTTTATAAATGCTCTCAAACTCGGTGCTTTCTGTTGCTGCTGTTCCAGTCATGCCACAGAGCTTTGGGTACTGTGCCACCATTCATCACTCAATTAATCATTTTCTCCCCAGCACACTCCAAACCCCAGCCAGCTGGAAGTCCATGAGACATAAATGAAATATGCACTAACTAAAAAGTGTGTCACCAATTGTCTATCGTTGATACCCACCCCAAATGCCACTGCCAACAGTAATCACAAAACAAATCCAGCTATAGGCAATGATCCACCCCATGAGCTTTTACCTGCAGAAAAAAGTTCTGGTAACTGATGGATGCTAGAGTTACTGTCTCGTTCTGGATTTTGATGCCTTCCTTAGCTTCAACAGCCTGATGCAGTCCATCACTCCACCGCCTTCCCTGCCAAATTCATCCCACACAACACATGTTGAAGGCCAAACAAAAAACCTCAGTAGGTGCAGTTTTGCTGCTGAGTGATAGACAATCTGAAAAGCAATTCAACATTAGAATTGAGGTTGGTGCTGTTATTGAAGTCCAGCAGATTGAGTTACAATGCACAATATTGAAGGCCTATTGTTTACCTGCATAACTCTCCCAGTGAACTCATCTACAATCAGAGCCTCCTGACCTCGTACAATGTAGTTGACATTTTTCAAGAAAAGCTCCTTGGCTTTGATAGCATTTATGAGATATGAAGCCCACTGCTCACGGGGATCATAGAGGTCTGTAACACCCAATATTTCTTCCGCAGCTTCATAGCCAACTTCACTTAGCAGCACTGACTTTTGCTTTTCATCAACCTGCATCAGCAAAATGGCAAAATGGATAGGGCATAAGAAGGCAGGATGCAAAGAAACCTCCAATGGAATGATGCAGGACACCCAATCTTCATGACTTGAGAAACAATACTTCTAGGTTACCATGGGGACTGACAGCAACTCACAGTGTAGTGAATGTCACGCTCAAAGGCAGATGCAATCTTTGATGCTTTCAGGTAGCGTTCACTTGGTTTTTCTGCGGATCCAGAAATAATCAATGGTGTGCGAGCCTCATCGATTAAGATTGAATCCACCTCATCAATAATGCAGAAATTGAAGCCACGCAACACCAGCTCCTCCTTGCTCTATTCTCGACAGGAAATGCACCAATTTAGTATTAATTTACAGCCAGCAGAAGCAAGAAGAATCCCTGATATAGTACTACTAGGAAGTGTCTTCCCATCTCTGAGTACAGACCATGCTAGGGCTGAGATGCTGGCAGCATAAGAAGTTGAACTCACAGTGGCTAAATTGTCACGTAAGAAATCAAAACCAAGCTCACTGTTGGTTACATATGTGATGTCACACCCATAATTGTCCATCCTTTCCTGTGGGGTCATCCCCTCTGCACAATGAAAACATGGCGGAAATTTCAAAGAAGTTGCTGAGACAAAAAAAAAAGAAAACAATTCTTAAACCCTCCAAAAGCAAGAGAAAAAGCAATCTTCCATCAACAACAATTGCCATTGATCTCTAGATTCCCTGATTTTATGACACAAAACACACTCAACAAGAGAGGCATTTAGAACGTACGCTGAATGAGACCAACTCGAAGGCCCAAAAAGCGGTGGACTTGACCCACCCACTCACAATCACGCCTTGCTAAATAGTCGTTCACCGTCACCACATGCACACCCTGACCTGTCAAGGCGTTCAAAAAAGCAGGGAGCACAGCTACCAGTGTCTTTCCTTCTCCAGTCCTCATTTCAGCGATCTGACCCTTGTGCAGCACCATTCCTCCTGCAATCCAAAAAACAAAACACTTGCTTTTTTTCTGTGAGACCAATACTCCCAAACACCAGTGTTGTAAACACTGGCCCAATCCAACAAACAATGTCTAGATTCTCCTGAAAGTCAAGTGCAAAAGGTTGCAACACACAAATCTGAGCAGATAGTGCAAGAATCACTACATAATGTGAGCAAAATTCCATCATCATTTGGGAATAAATGGAATGACAAAGGCATGGACGGATGGATTAAAATGCCACACTACTGGTGGTGATACCTACCTATAAGCTGTACATCAAAAGGTCGGAGACCAAGTACTCTCTTGGAGGCTTCCCGCACCACTGCAAATGCCTCCTGCTCAAGGGTAATGGAACCAGCACTCCATCAGTTTCCTTCACTGGGCTGAATCAGTATCATCTCAAACCCATTCTTCTTTGCTTTCTGAATGCTTTTGTGTTCCTTCTCAAGCACTCTAACATTGCTTCTCCAACAAAAGGACATGTCCATGAAAATTTCAACATGGATTTCTATCATGAAAGCTGCTTCTTAACATGTTGAAATCCCAATAACAAGCTCAGCAATCCCAGTTCCATATCAACAGAATTTCACAAATAGTTAGCAGTAGTTGCTCCTCCTCCTCCTCCTCCAGAACTGCAACCCTAGTAGAATTCTGTGTGCAACAAGGTATGTTGGGGGGGGAGAGAGAAAAAGGATGATGAGAGGAGAACTGACAGGCAGAATGGAATCCATAGATTCACCCGACCGAGCGCGCTTCTTCAATTCCACGGTACTGGCACGCAAATCCTCGTCCGACAGCATCTGAGTCTCCATCTCCAGCGCATTCACCTGCGCCACGGTTGCCGTATACTGCTGTCTGGCGGCTTCTCCCGTATCTGCTCCCTTGAACAGACCTCCGAAAATGCCTTGCAACGATGCCGATGCAACCCCTACCTCCTTGCGCCCACTACCACGAGTACTCTGGCCGCCGCCGCCACCACCACCACCACCACCACCACTAGCACCACCACCCGCGGGCGTCTCCAGGCTCCACAACCCTCCACGCTGACCACTAAGGGGTGATCCCGTGAAGCTTGTCTCCCCAATTCTGCCATTACACTGGAGAGAATTCGGGGGGGAAGAAGAGCCGGAAGCCAAAGAGGCGAGAAGCAAAGAACCAGAGCGCGCGAGAGAAGCAGGTGTATTGGAGCTGTGATAGGAAACACCCGCCACATCACTACACACCAACGCTGCCAAGGAATGTGCCGCCATTGCAGCACCAACTTCAACAAAACCAAATCTCGTTGCCAAAATCTTTCGCCACTCACAGAAAAACTTTCTTCACACCTAAACCCACCACCCACAAACAGACGACATCTTGTTCAGAGCTTGTCCGCCATCGCCACCATCACCCGCAGCAACGCTTTGCTTGCACCTCGGGGCAGGCAGGCAAGCCGCAAGCCGCAAGCCGCAAGCCGCAAGGACCACCCATCGAACGAACGTCATCCCGAAACCACGACAGAAAACTGTCCATCGTCATCCACAAATTACAACATTAATTCCTCACACCCTCGCCCTTAAAGATGAAACCGGGATGAAACCAGGATGAATCCGAGATGAAACAAGGGATGGAACTTGAGTAAGGAGGGAGAGCTGTGTCGCACGCACATGCAGCACAAGTTGTCCACCAATGGCAGAGCTTGGGAGTGGATAGGGTGCGTTCGTGGTGTGTTTATGACCATCCGATGTTCATCATCCGACGGCCACCGTTCTATCCTCAACCTGCAACGTTGGATTGCGGCTTATCCGATCAACGCTCAAATTCGATGCCGCGTCATAAATTTTTATCGATATATATATATATCCTATTTATTCGATTTCCCAAAAATAAATAAAATCCCTTATTAACAGTCTAACCCTAACCCTAATCCTAACCCTAAAATTAAACCCTAAATCTTCACGGTGCAATGGTAAGAAATGCAAAGCCGAAGGGGGTTTTGCAAAGTCGAACGAGAAGGCTTCGGAGGGAATAAAGTTCGTTGAATTCTTTGCGAGGATTTGGAAACCGGTAGGATTTTCATGCATGAATCTGAAAAGTAGACAAGAGTTCAACTGATTCTTCATGGATTTTTGAAGGTGCTCGTGTAACAGCGTTACCGGATTGCAACTTTTCCTTTCATGGACACAACAATGTAAGCTATCTAAATTCTCTTCGTTCTTGATCTTGTTTTCTCCAAAAATATTTCCGTTCAGTGGAGTGTTTTCCAGACTGTAGTAATCAAGCAAAACATGCGAGTAGTCACTGGTTTGTTGTTTTTTTTTTTTTTTTTGCAAAACGATTTTTTCTTGGGGCTTTGGTTGACATGCATAAATTGCAAATGCATGGGAGAGAAAAGAAGAATTTTGTTGATGTTTTTA
>Ga0116231_10006644_pt1 | contig 21868 bp, 17 predicted proteins | sample S1TSphgellanicum_2_FD_89695 | JGI IMG/M metagenome (GOLD analysis project Ga0116231, IMG submission 89695) | Host-associated microbial communities from peat moss isolated from Minnesota, USA - S1T2_Fd - Sphagnum magellanicum MG | ecosystem: Host-associated > Plants > Peat moss > Unclassified...
GACAAGCCGCTGATTCTCCTCGTCGACAAGAAGATCTCCAACATTCGTGAATTGCTGCCCTTGCTGGAAGCGATCGCGAAGGGTGGGCGTCAGCTGCTGATCGTTGCCGAGGACGTCGAGGGCGAAGCCCTGGCGACGCTCGTCGTCAACACGATCCGCGGCATCGTCAAGGTCGCGGCCGTCAAGGCGCCCGGCTTCGGCGATCGTCGCAAGGCCATGCTGCAGGACATCGCGGTCCTCACGGGCGGCACGGTGATCTCCGACGAAGTCGGTCTGTCGCTGGAAAAGGCCACGTTGAACGATCTCGGGGAAGCCAAGAAGATCCTCGTGGAGAAGGAAAACACGACGATCATCGACGGCGCCGGCAAGGCGGCCGACATCAAGGGCCGCGTCGAGAGCATTCGTGCGCAGATCGAGGAAGCGACCTCCGACTACGACAAGGAAAAGCTGCAGGAGCGCGTGGCGAAGCTCTCCGGTGGCGTGGCCGTGATCAAGGTCGGTGCCGCCACCGAGATCGAAATGAAAGAGAAGAAAGCTCGCGTCGAGGACGCGCTGCATGCCACGCGTGCGGCCGTCGAAGAGGGGGTGGTTCCGGGCGGCGGCGTTGCCCTGGTCCGCGCCTTGAAGGCGATCGAGAAGCTCGTCGGTGCTAACGAAGATCAGACCACGGGCATCAAGATCCTGGCGCGCGCGATCGAAGAGCCGCTGCGTCAGATCGTCACCAATGCCGGTGAGGATGCGGCGGTCGTGCTGAACCGGGTCCGCGAGGGCAAGGGCACGTTCGGCTATAACGCGGCGACGGGCGAGTACGGCGACATGATCGAACTCGGCATTCTGGATCCGACCAAGGTCACGCGTCTGGCTCTGCAGAACGCGGCTTCGGTTTCGGGCCTGCTGCTGACGACGGAAGTCATGATTGCCGAATCGCCGAAGGAAGAAGAGCATGCACATGGCGCCCCGGGCGGCGGCATGGGTGGCATGGGCGGTATGGACATGTGATCCCGTGGCCGGGGCCGCAGGCCCCGCGCCAAAAAGCGATGTCTGGAAAGAGCGGGCCTCGAGCCCGCTCTTTTCGTTTGTGCGCCGGGCACGTCGTCGGGCCAAAGCACGCTATGCTGCGCCGAGCGCATGTCCCGCGCCCGAGGTCCGGAGCCGTTCACCGTGGATGTTCACCCGCCGCACGAACCGATTCGCAGCTGGAAGGATTTCCTGCTGCATCTGCTGACGATCACGATCGGCTTGTTGATCGCCCTCGCGCTCGAGGCTGCGGTCGAGTCCTTGCACTATCGTCATCTCGTCAAAGCCGCACGCGAGAACTTGCGCCGTGAGATCAAGGAAAATCATGAGGTCTTTGCGGAGAACTTGCAGAGCCTCCAGGCCGACCGGGATTTCCTCGTGCACAATATCGAGCAATTACGCGATATACGCTCCGGCAAGCCGCCCGAGCACATCGACATGCATTGGAAATTCGGCTGGAGCGCGTTCGTCGATTCCGCCTGGAAGAGCGCGGGCGACATCGGCGCGATCCCGCACATGCAGCCCGAGACGATCGAAGCCTACGCCGTAATCTACAAGCAACAAGAACTGGTGAACGATCAGGGCAAGGGGATTCTCTTGGACCAAGCCAAGGCCGCAGCCCCCTTGCAGTTCGCAAAGGATCCCAACGATCCGCGTGATCTTCTCCCTGCCGACCTGCAGACGATGATGTTGGCGACCGCCGAGCTCACCGCGCGGATCGCGACGCTGGAAATGCTCATGCAGCCGCTCGACGCGGGCTATACGTCGCTGCTCGCGCAAGAGTGAACTGCGGACGGCGCAAGCTCGGGGCTGCCCCGCGCGCAGGGCTTTATGGGAGGGCCGCGCAGGCGGACGCCGATCAAGCCTCCTTGACGATGCGCGCGAGCACCTGGTCCTCGGTCACGAGATCCCCGACGATCACGGCCAGGTTCGTGACCTTACCCGCGAACGGCGCGAGCAGCGCGTGCTCCATTTTCATCGCTTCGACCGCGAGCAGGACCTGACCCTGGACGACCGCCTGATCGGATTGCACGGCGACCGAGACCACGCGGCCCGGCATCGGCGAACGCAGCGTGCCGTCCACCACGGTAGAACCGGCCGGGTCGCGCGCGCTCGTCGGCACGCCGTACGCCCAAGCACTGCCTCCGGTGAACAAGACCCGTTGTCCATCGATCAGTGAGTGGGCCGGCGCCGGGCTTGCGGGGTCCACGTCGATGACATGATTGCGGCCCTCGACGGCGACTGAAACCTCGCGGTACGCGGGCGCATTCGCGCGAAACCCGATCAATTGCGTCCACGCTTCGTGTCCCGGTGCGAGCAGTGCCCGCGCGGCGGCGCGTATCGTTGCCCGATCCGGTTCGGCGGGCGGAATCAGCGCCTCGGCCCGCCGTTCGATGAAGCCGGTGTCGATCGCACCGGCGAGAAATGCAGGGTCCGCGGCGACACGCGCCAGAAGCGCGGCATTGGTACGGACCGGCCAGACCTCCACGCGTGCGCAGGCTTGCGCGAGCCGGTGCGCCGCCGCCGCGCGAGTCGGGCCGTGGGCGATGAGCTTGGCCATCAGTGGGTCGTAGTGGCCGCTCATCTCATCGCCCGTCTCGAAGCCGCTGTCGACCCGCAGTCCCGTGGGCAGTCGCAGGTGGCGCAAGGGCCCGGTGGAGGGCAGGAAGGCGGCGGTCGGATTCTCCGCATAGAGCCGCGCCTCGATCGCGTGTCCGTCGATGCTCAGCTCCTCCTGACGGCAGGGCAGCGGCTCGCCGCTCGCGACCCGCAACTGCCACTCGACCAGATCGATGCCGGTGATCGCCTCGGTGACCGGATGCTCGACCTGCAGGCGCGTGTTCATCTCCATGAACCAGATGCGATCCGCACGCAGACCCTGGGACGCATCGGCGATGAATTCGATCGTACCCGCGCCCACATAGGCGACCGCGGCCGCCGCCTTGACCGCGACGGCGCAAAGCTCGGCGCGGGTCGCCGCGTCCATGCCGGGTGCGGGCGCCTCCTCGAGGATTTTTTGATGGCGCCGCTGCAGCGAGCAGTCACGCTCGAACAAATGCACGACCCGTCCGTGCATATCACCGAAGACCTGAACTTCGATGTGGCGCGGTGCCGGCACGTATTTTTCGATGAGTACCCGATCGTCGCCGAAGGCGCCGGCCGCTTCCCGGCGGCAGGCGGCGAGCGCCGCAGCGAAGTCGCTCGCCGCCGCGACACGGCGCATGCCCTTGCCGCCGCCGCCGGCCACGGCCTTGATCAAGACCGGATAACCTATGTCGTTCGCGGCCTCCTGCAAGAGCTTCGCCGACTGGTCCTCGCCCCAATACCCCGGCGTGACCGGCACGCCGGCGCTTTGCATCAGGCGTTTCGCGGCATCCTTGCGTCCCATCGCGCGGATCGCCGCGGGTGGCGCGCCGACCCAGACGAGTCCGGCGGCCTGAACGGCCTCGGCGAAATCCGCACTCTCCGACAAGAATCCATAACCCGGATGAATCCCTTCGGCACCGCTGCGGGCGGCCGCCGCGAGCAACGCCGCGGCGTTGAGATAGCTCGTGCGCGCCGGCGCCGGTCCAATGCCGACGGCGGCGTCGGCATCGCGCACGAAGCGCGCTCCGGCATCGGCCTCGGAATGGACGGCGATCGTGCGGATGCCGAGCCGCCGCGCCGACCGGATGATCCGGCAGGCAATCTCGCCGCGATTCGCGATGAGCAGCGAGCCGAGCACCGGCTACATCCGAAAGAGGCCGAAGTGCGCGGCAGCGGCGAACGGCTTGTTCAGCGTGATCCGCAGCGCAAGCCCGAGCACGTCGCGCGTCTGCGCCGGATCGAGGATGCCGTCGTCCCAGAGCCGTGCGGTGGCATGGTAGGGATCGCCCTCGGTCTCGTAGCGCTCGCGGACCGGTGCTTTGAATACGGCTTCGTCCGCGGCGCTCCAGCTCTCGCCGCGCGCGGCCAGAGCATCGCGCTTGAGCGTCGCGAGCACCGATGCCGCCTGTTCGCCGCCCATGACGCTGATCCGGCTGTTGGGCCAGGAAAACAAGAACCTAGGACCGAAGGCGCGTCCCGCCATGCCGTAATTGCCCGCGCCGAAGCTGCCGCCGATCAAGAGGGTGATCTTCGGTACCGAGGCGGTCGCGACGGCGGTGACCAGCTTGGCGCCATCCTTGGCGATGCCGCCCGCCTCGTACTTGCCGCCCACCATGAAGCCGGAAATGTTCTGCAGAAACAGCAGCGGCATCCGGCGTTGACAGGCGAGTTCGATGAAATGCGTTCCCTTCAAGGCGCTCTCGGAGAACAGCACGCCGTTGTTGGCCAGGATCGCGACCGGGATGCCCCACAAATGCGCGAAGCCGCAGACCAGGGTCGTACCGTACAAAGCCTTGAATTCATGCAGTGCGGAGTCATCGACGAGACGTTTGATGACTTCCCGGACGTCGTAGGGCTCGCGCACGTCGGTCGGAATGATTCCGTACAGCTCGCCGGCCGCGTGCCGTGGCGGCCGCGGCGGTACGAGTTCGACGGCCGCGAGCCGTGGGCGGGGCAGCCGAGCGACGATGTCGCGCAGAATCGCGAGCGCGTGCGTGTCGTCGTCGGCGACATGATCGACCAAGCCGGAGCGGCGCGCATGCGTATCGGCGCCACCCAGTTCCTCCGCCGAGATGATCTCGCCCGTCGCCGCCTGCACGAGCGGCGGACCGGCGAGAAAGATCGTGCCCTGGGATCTGACGATGACGGTTTCGTCCGACATGGCCGGCACGTAGGCGCCGCCCGCGGTGCAGCTACCCATGACGCAGGCGATCTGCGCGATGCCCTCGGCCGACATGCGTGCTTGGTTGTAGAAAATGCGGCCGAAGTGCTGTTCGTCCGGGAACACCTCCGCTTGATAGGGAAGGTTGGCGCCGCCCGAGTCGACCAGATAGACGCAGGGCAGTGCGTTCTCGCGCGCGATGCGCTGCGCGCGCAGGTGCTTTTTCACCGTCAATGGAAAGTAAGCGCCGCCCTTGACCGTCGAATCGTTCGCCACGATCATGACCTGGCGGCCCGACACGCAGCCGATGCCGGCGATCAGACCCGCGCCCGGCGCTTGGTCCTCGTAGAGTCCCCAGGCGGCGAGTTGTCCGATCTCGAGAAACGGCGAACCCGGATCGAGCAGCCGATCGACGCGTTCGCGCGGCAGCAGCTTGCCGCGTGCCGCGTGCCGTGCGCGGATCGCGGCGGGACCGCCGAGGGCGGCGGCCGCGACCCGCTCGCGCAGTTCGGCCGCGAGCGCGGCATTGCGCCGTTCCCGCTCCGCGCTCGGCCCTCCGGCGGCCGCACTCACGGTCCGAGCAACTCGCGGCCGATGAGGAAGCGCCGGATCTCGTTCGTCCCGGCACCGATGTCGTAGAGCTTCGCATCGCGCAGCAAGCGCTCGACCGGCCATTCCTTGGTATAGCCCGCTCCGCCCAAGGCCTGAATCGCCTCGAGGCAGGTCCGCACGGCGCTCTGCGAGGCCATCAGGATCGCGCCTGCGGCATCGCGACGCGTACTCTTGCCGCGATCACAGGCGCGGGCCACCGCATATACGTAGGCGCGGGCCGAGTTGAGCGCAACGTACATGTCCGCGATCTTGCCTTGCATCAGCTGAAACGATCCGATCGGCCGTCCGAACTGCTTGCGATCCCGCACGTACGGCAGAACGACGTCGAGACAGGCCTGCATGAGCCCCAAAGGACCGCCCGCGAGCACCGCACGTTCGTAGTCGAGCCCGCTCATCAGGACGCGCACGCCGCCATGCAGCGGCCCCATCAGGTTCTCCTCTGGCAGGGCGCACTCCTCGAACACGAGTTCGGCCGTGTCCGAGCCGCGCATACCCATCTTGTCCAGCTTTTTCGAGACGCTGAAGCCCGATGTGCCGCGTTCGACGAGAAACGTCGACAGCTCCCCGTCCTTGGCGCCGGTGCGGGCGTAGACGACGAGCGTGTCGGCCTCGGGCGCGTTCGTGATCCAGAACTTCGTGCCGTTGAGCACGTAGGAGTCGCCGCGCTTCTCGGCCTTGAGGCGCATCGATACCACGTCGGAACCCGAGCCAGCCTCGCTCATCGCGAGCGAGCCCACATGTTCACCGCTGATCAATTTGGGCAGAAAGCGCCGTTTCTGCGGTGCCGATGCCCAGCGCCGAATCTGGTTGATGCAAAGGTTCGAGTGCGCGCCGTAGGAAAGACCCACCGACGCAGACGCGCGCGACACTTCCTCCATCGCGATCACGTGTTCGAGGTAACCCAGGCCGAGACCGCCCCATTCTTCCTCGACGGTGATGCCGTGCAGGCCGAGTTCGCCCATGGGCCGCCAGAGTTCGCGCGGAAACCGGTTTTTTGCGTCGATCTCGGCCGCCAGCGGCGCTATGGTTGCCGCGGCGAAGCGGGCGGTGGACTCGCGGATCGCGTCCGCCGTCTCGCCGAGTGAAAAATCCATGGTCACGACCGGCATGGCGCAATCCTCGCGTGGACCGAAACTGCGCAGGTGATGGTACCCGCGCCCATGATCGATCGCCATCTTGGCCGCCGGACGGCGGGGTCCACGGTCGGCGCGGCGGCCTCAGACGGCGCTCGCGCCGCCCAGCGGCAAGCTGCCGAGCAATTCCGCGGCACCGTTCCAGAAGACTTGGATGCCGATGCAGAACAGCAGGAACGCCGACAGTCGCACGATGATGGTCGTGCCGGTCGCGCCGATGATCTCGGCGAGCCGCGCGGAATTGCGGTAGCAAACATAGATGAGCAGGCTGAGCAGCGTCACCGCGAGCATGGTCGAGATGAGGAATTCGAGCAATTTCGCGCTGAAGCCGCCCGGTCGGCTCGACCCTAAGGAAATCGCCACGGAAATCGTACCGGGCCCCGTGGTCAAGGGCATCGTCAGCGGATAGAACGCGAGCCGGCTCGGCGGCACGCTCACGGAGCGCGGCCGCGGCGTCTCGCTGCGGCGTTGCTCGGTCGCATCGGGCTGCGTCAGCATGCGCCAGCCCGACATCGCGACGATGATGCCGCCCGCGACGCGCAGCACCGGAATCGTGATCCCGAAGAACTCGAGCACGTACGCTCCGATGTACAGCGAGCCGGTCACGATCGAAAACGCGTAGATCGCCACCCAGCGCGAGATGTGCGCACGGATGCGCCGGTCGAGTTCACGGGTCGCGCCGAAAAAAATGAAAGCGCCCGAAAGCGGATTTACGATCGACACCAACGCGCCGAATACGAGCAAAAAAGTCTTCAATCGATCGCTCCCCAGGGCACCAGGAGCCTGTGACAGGCTCCTCGGCGCGGCATTCTATCGAATTGGTTATCATTCCAGTGAATGCAAAATGATTTGTTGTCCCCCACCGGCCCCAGCCTGCATTTACCCCGCTTCGGCGGCGTTTTCCTTGCCGCCCTCGCCGCGATGCCGGTCGCTCTGTGTGCGCCGGTGCTGCGTTGGTTCGAGCGGGCGGCGGACGATCCCGCATGGCGCGACCTCGATGCGCATCTGCCGATGCGCTGGCTCGCCGAGCTGCCGCACGTGATCGGCGCCAGCGAATTCGCGGCCGCCGCCCTGTTGCAGGACCCCGGTGCGCTCACCTGGCTTTGGCAGCGCGAAGCCGCGGCCGCCGCCGAGAACGGTGCAGCACGCGCCCTCGCGGCGAGTACCGAAGCCGAGGCCGTGCTCGAGCTGCGCGTCTGGCGTCGACGCGAGATGCTGCGCATCGCCTGGCGCGAGCTCGTCGGCCGCGCGAGCGTGGCCGAGACCTTGCACGATTTGTCGGATCTCGCGGATGCGGCGATCGCCGCCGCCGCCGAGATCGCGGCGCGGCTGTTGTCGCCGGCATTCGGCACGCCGCGCAACGCGTCGGGCGCGAGCGTGCCGATGATCGTGGTCGGCATGGGCAAGCTTGGCGGTCGCGAGTTGAATTTTTCCTCCGACATCGACCTCATTCTGTTGTTTGCGGAGGCGGGCGAGACCGACGGCGCACGCAAGGCAGACAACGAGGAATACTTCCAGCGACTCGGGCGCCAGTTCATCCGCTTGCTGGACCAGCGCACCGAACAGGGTTTCGTCTTCCGGGTCGACATGCGCCTGCGCCCCTTCGGCGAGAGCGGACCGCTAGTCGTCAGCTTCGCGGCCCTCGAGGACTATCTGCAGCAGCACGGTCGGGACTGGGAAAGGTATGCATGGGTGAAGGCGCGGCCCATCGTCGGCGCCGACGCTTATGCCGCCGCCTACCAAAATGCGGTCAAGCCCTTCGTCTACCGGCGTTATCTCGATTTCGGCGTCTTCGAGTCGCTGCGCGACATGAAGGCGATGATCGCGCGAGAAGTGGCGCGGCGCGAGCTCGACCAGGACCTCAAGCTCGGCAAGGGAGGGATTCGCGAAATCGAATTCATCGTCCAGTCCTTCCAACTCGTCCGCGGCGGCGGAGATCGGCGGCTGCAACACCCGTCTCTGCTCGACGTTCTGCCGATACTCGCGGGCGCGAAGTTGCTGCCGCGGCCCGTGGTCGAGGAGTTGCGCGATGCCTATCTGCTCCTGCGCCGGGCGGAGAATCTGTTGCAAATGATTCGCGACGAGCGCACCCACGCGCTACCCACGGGCGAGATCGACCGCCTGCGACTCGCAGCGGGCATGCGCGTCAAGCTCGCTGAACCGTACGACTGGCCGGCTGCCGCGGCCGCGCTCCAGGCAGCTCGAGAAGCGGCCGCAAGGACCTTCGAGGCCCTCGTATTCGGCGGTCCGGAAGGGCCGCTCGCGCGTGCCGATGCGAGTCTCGACTGGCTGGCGCTGGACCGCGCGCAACTCGCCGGTGAACTCGCCGGCATCGGCTTGCCCGCGGGCGAGATCGCCGCAGTCACGGCGGTGCTCGAGAGCTATCGCGATGCCGCACCCTATCGAAAGCTCGATGAGGTCGGGCGCCGCCGCCTGCGCGTGATACTCGACCGCTTGCTGTGCGCAGCGGCGAGCGCGGCGAGCCCCGCAGTCGTGACGATGCGTGTGCTGCGTATTCTCGAGGCGATCGGGGCACGCTCATCGTATCTTGCCCTGTTGAAGGAGCAGCCTGCGGCCCTCGCCCGGCTCATCGACGTTTGCGCAATCAGCGGCTTCCTGGCGCGCCAGATCGCCGAGTTTCCCCTGTTGCTCGACGAGTTGATCGACGTGAATGCATTCGAGGAACTGCCCTCGCGCGAAGGCTTCGTCCGGGAACTCGCCGCGCGCACCGAACGGCTGCCGCCAGGCGATCCGGAGCGCCAGGTCGAGGCACTGCGCCAATTTCAAAAGGCAGCCGTGTTCGCGGTGGCGCTGGCGGATCTGACCGGCCGCCTGCCCCTCATGACCGTGAGCGATCGGCTCACGGATATCGCCGAGTTGATCGTGCAGCGTTGTATCGAGCTCGCCTGGGACCAGATGACCGCGATCCACGGCATGCCCCAGTGCGGCGAGCACGAGGACGCGCTGCGGGTCGCGCGCGTCGTGGTCATCGGCTACGGCAAGCTCGGCGGCATCGAACTCGGCTACGGCTCGGACCTCGATCTCGTGTTCCTGCACGATTCGAGCGGCGAGATCCAGCAGACACGCGGCAATCGCCCGATCGACAACGGACTGTTCTTCCTGCGCCTCGGCTCTCGCATCGTACACCTCTTGACGATGCACTCCGCCTCGGGACGACTCTACGAAGTCGACATGCGCCTTCGCCCGAACGGTAAGGGCGGCTTCCTGATGACGGGCATCGACGCTTTCGAGCGCTACCAGCACGACGATGCCTGGACCTGGGAGCACCAGGCGCTGCTGCGCGCACGCGCGGTCGCCGGCGATGCCGCGCTACGCGCGCGATTTTCGGCCGCGCGCCGCCGCGCGCTCTCGGTCGACGTGCACCGTGAAACCTTGCGGGTCGACGTCATGGAGATGCGGGCCCGCATGCGGCGCGAACTGTCCCTCGGGCGGGACGGGCGCTTCGACATCAAGCAGGATGCCGGCGGCCTCGCCGACATCGAATTCCTGGTGCAATATTGGGTGCTCGCGGCGGCGCACCGCCACCCGCAGGTGGTCACTTTCACGGACAACATCCGCCAGCTCGAGGCCTTGAGTCATTTCGGCGTGGTTTCGGCCGATACCGCGCAGTGGCTGATGGCGGCCTACCGCGGCTATCGCGCGGTGCTGCATCGCTTGTCGCTCGAGGGAGGAGGGCTCGAGGGAGGAGGGACCGCGGGTGCAGGAGGCGCGCGCGGGGGCGAGCGGGTCGTCGACGCCGCGGCGCACGCCGCGACCAGGGCGCGCATCCGCGCGATTTGGCAAGAGACGTTCGGCGAGACACAATAGCGCATGGAAACATTGATCCCCGCGAACGCGGAGCATAGCTACACGGTGACGCAGGCCGATTTGCCGCTGTCATGCCCGATGCCCGGAATGGCGCTGTGGAACTCCCATCCACGCGTTTATCTCGCCATCGAGCCGAGCGGCTGGGTTAAATGCGGCTACTGCGGAGCGGAATACACCTTGGCCCGATAATCGCTGTAAGACTTCTCTTCGATGATCGCAGAGCCCAAGCGAAGGTTGATGCGCCGTTTGATGGCGGCGCGCTCGTCATTTTCGAAATAGACGGCGCGCGCGAGCCGGATGAACTCGGCGTCGAATGACTGCGCGCGTTCCTTGTCCCGGATGTCGTCCTCGATCACCCAAAGGCGTTCGTTGACCGCGAGCAGGGCATTTTCATCCGCCGTGATGTCGATCCCGGCGTAGCCCGACGCGGCCCAGATTCCGGTCAAGACGTCGAGTTCGGCGCGGACGTTCTTGAGCTTCACGGCATCGGTGATACGCTGCGATTTGATGCGCAAGATCGTGATTTTATCGATCAGTTCGCCCGGTGAGACGGGCACGGTGACGTCGCTCATGCGCCCATGTTAACGAATCTCGAGCCGGCCGTTGCGCGCATCGAAACACCGGCAGGCGCGATGCTCGTCGACTGCGGACTGCTCGGGCGCGCGCCCGACGCGGGTGCCGAGGCGATTTTCGATCCCGCCTACTGGCAGGCGCGCGGCGAAATTTCGCGCGCGGTGCGCGGCCGTGGCGCGACCTGGTTCATTTCCACGCGAGTCGACGAATGGGCGCTGCGGCATTACCGTCGCGGCGGCTTGATCACGCCGCTGATGTCCCTGGACCGCTATCTGTGGGCGGGCGAGGCCGCGGTGCGTTCGTTCGCCGAGTGGCGCCTGCTCGCCGAACTGCACGCTCAGGGGCTGCCCGTGCCGCGGCCCATTGCCGCCCGCTACGTGCGCGCGGGTGTCACTTACCGATGCGATCTGATCATGCGTCGCATTCGCGAGGTCGCGCCGCTCAGCACCTCGCTGCAGGCTGCGCCCTTGCCGGGTGAGGTTTGGCGCGCGATCGGCGCGACGATCGCGCGCCTGCACGCCGCCGGGGTCGACCATGCGGACCTGAACGCACACAACATCCTGCTCGGCGTCGAGCCGGCGGTCAGCATCATCGATTTCGATCGATGCCGCATTCGCAGGCCCGGCGGCTGGCAGCAGTCCAATCTGCGGCGGCTGCAGCGTTCGCTGCGCAAGATTTCCGCGGCTTTGCCGCCGCAACGAATCAGCGCGCAATCCTGGCACGAACTGCAAGGCGGTTATCGAGATGCGTCTCGTCTATAACGCGCTGCTGAGGATCGCCGCGCCTCTGGCGTTCGCGGTGGTGCTGCTGCGCGGCCTGCGCGACCGCGCCTACTGGCAACACTTGAGCGAGCGTTTCGGTTACGGAGCCGCACGCATCGGCGCGGCGGGCGAGGCCCCGCGCATCTGGCTGCATGCGGTGTCGCTCGGTGAAGTCGCGGCCGCCGCCGCCGTGGTACGCGCGCTGCAGGCCCGCTATCCCGGGGCGGCTCTGATCGTCACGAGCGCAACACCGACGGGGCGGGCGAGGGCAGAGGCGCTGTTCGGTGCCGGCGCCGACGTGCGTTTCCTGCCCTACGATCTCCCGGCTGCGATGGAGCGCTTTCTCGACCGCGTTCGTCCGAGTGCCGTGCTGATCATGGAGACGGAGCTGTGGCCGAACCTGTTTCGAGCCTGCACCCGGCGTGGACTGCCGGTCGTGCTCGCGAGCGCACGTCTTTCGCAGCGCTCCGTGTCCCGGTACCGACGTTTCGGCGGCCTATTCAGGGAGCTGTTCACGCCGAACGTTTGGGTGGCCGCGCAGACGCCGCGCGATGCCGAACGTTTTGCGGCGATCGGCGCGGCCGAGGGCCGCACGCGCGTCGTCGGCAACGTCAAGTTCGACATCACGATCAGTGCCGAGCTGCAAGGCGGCGGCCTGGCGTTGCGCCAAGCTGCCTTTGCGGGCCGCCCCGTCTGGGTTGCGGGCAGCACACACGAGGGGGAGGAGGAACAGGTGCTGGCGGCGCACGATCGCGTGCGCGCGGCAGCCGCCGGCGCGCTGTTGCTGCTTGCTCCGCGCCATCCGCGGCGGTTCGACGCCGTGGCCGCGCTGCTCACGCGCCGCGGCTCGCGCTTCGTCAGGCGCAGCGAGGGGGCGTCGGTGCCGGCGGCGGCTGATGTCCTGCTCGTCGACACGGTCGGAGAGCTGCTGAGCCTGTATGCGGCCGCGGACGTCGCCTTCGTCGGCGGCAGTCTCGTCGCCGTGGGCGGGCATAACCTGGTCGAGCCTGCCGCGCTCGGCTTGCCGGTCTTGACCGGGCCTTCGGACGCCAATGGCCGCGACATCGCCGCCTTGCTGCTCGGTGCCGGCGCGGCCTTGCGCGTCGCCGATGCCGTGGAATTGGGCGCGGTCGTCGCCGCGTTGTTGGCGTCCCCCGCACGACGTTTGCGCATCGGCTCGATCGGCCGCGATCTGGTCGCAGCCAACCGCGGCGGCGTCGCGCGCATCGTCGCGCTGCTGGAACCGCTGCTCAATGAATCCGCGGTCGCTAATGCGCGGTCGGAGAGTCCTTGAGCCAGTCGTTGATGGACGCAAGGCCCTGGTCAGACAGGGTTCCGGCCGCCTGCTGCAGCTTGATGAGGTTGATCAAATAATCGTATCGGCTGCGCGCGTAATCGGTCTGCGCCTGCGTCCATAATCGCCGCGACTGCAGCACGTCGACGGCCGTCCTCGTGCCCGCCTCGTAACCGCCCTCGGTCGCCTTGAGTGCGACGGTATTCGACTCGAGCGCGCGGCTCAGTGCCTTGACGCGCGAGATACCCGACAAGACCCCCAAATACGCGTCGCGCGTGTCACGCTCGGTTTCGCGCGCGACGCGTTCGAGGCGTTCCTTCGCCGCGCGGTGCAGATACACGGCCTTGCGCACCTGAGAAGAGACCGAGCCGCCCGAATACAGCGGGAACGTGAGCTGCAGGCCGATCGAGCGGGAGTTCTGATCGAGATTGGTGCTCTCCGCGAAGCCGCCGTTCGCGTAATTGCTGTTGACGTCGGTCAGGGTCTTGAAGCGGCTGGCGACCAGATCGAGCGTCGGATAGTGCCCACTTTCGGCCGAACTGATGTTCTCGCGGGCGATGTCCGCCGCCAGCCGGCTCGACACCAGCGAGAGGTTTTGCTGCAGGGCCATGGTCACCCATTGATCCTCGCTGAGCGGATCGGGATTGGTCAGCTCGAAAGGCTCGCGCGGGCGCGCAAGGCTCTCCACGCGGTCGCCGGTGATCTCGCTGAGGGATTCCTGGGCCGAGGCCAGCGTGCGCTTCGCTTCGATCACGGCCGCGACGCTGCTATCGTGCGCGGCACGAGCCTCCTCGACGTCGGTCACGGCGATAAGACCGATTGCATAGCGCGCCTCGGCCTGGTCGAGTTGGTGCGAGACGGAGGCGAGCGCCGCTTGCTGGGCGTCGAGATCGTCCTGCGCGGCGAGCACGTCGAAATAGCGCTGCGCGACCCGCTCGATCAAATCTTGCTTCGCTGCCTGATAGTCGGCCTCGGCCTGAGCGACCTGGGCGTCGGCGGTTTTTAGCGCGACCCAGTTCGCCCAATTGAACAGATTTTGTTTCAGATCGACCCGATAGATGTGGTTGGTCGTATTGGTCGTCCCGTCGAACGGACTGGTTTCGATGACCGCCGGCGTGGTCGGCGAAAATTGCACCGCCTGGGAGAAGTTATCGGGACCTACGTCGGTTTCCTTCGAAACCTGCGCACTCGAGGTGAGCTGCGGCAGCAGCGCGGAGATGGCTTGCGGTTTGGCTTCGAGTGCCGCGAGTCGATTCGCCTCGGCTTCGCGCAACTGGGGATCGTTCTGCAGCGCGCGCTGGTATACGGCGAGCAGATCCGCGGCCGAGGCCACGGGCAGTCCCGCGCATAGAAGCAGGGACAGCAAGAGGCGGGTCATGGCATGGACCGGCTCAGCAAGGGTTGTGGTTTGGGACTACGCATCCCTCAGTAAACTGGGATCGTGGGGTCTAGGTCGGCAGACCAGGCGAGTATCCCGCCCGCGAGATTTGCGACCCGGCTGAATCCGCGCCGTTCGAGGAAGTTCGCGACTTGCATGCTGCGTCCGCCCGAGCGGCAGATAACGACCGTCTCGCGCGCCGGATCGAGTTCACCGAGACGATCGGGGATCTGTCCCATCGGGATATGCACGTGTTCCGCTGGCACGGGAGCGAGCTTGACCTCCCAATCCTCGCGTACGTCGAGCAAGGTCACAGGCTTGCCGGCCGCGCGCAGATCGAGGAATGCCTGAGGCCCGAGTTCGCCGACCATTACAGTTCGCTGCCCATTAGAGTTCGCCGATCATCAGAATACGAACCTCGGTGCTGCGGCGGCGCCGATCAGCGGTGGTATCACGGTTTCGAACAGAGTCTCGCTGACCCACTCGGTCGCGTCGACCCGGCGGACGATCATGGCCTCCATCACCGGTGCCACGCCGACGACCGCGAACAAGCGGCCGCCGATGCGCAGCGCCCGCTCGAAGCGCTTATCGTACACCGGCAGCGAGCCCGTCACCGCAATCGCGTCGTACTCCCCCAAGGGACCGGGCCCGAAGGCATCGCGGGTCTCGAGTTTGACTCGAGCCTCCGGAAATTGCGCCAAACTCCGGGCCGCGGCAGCTGCCAATTCCGGCACGATTTCGATCGACGTGGTTTCATCGGCGAGCAGACTCAAGGCCGCGGCGAGATAACCCGTGCCGGTGCCGATCTCGAGCACGCGGTCCCGAGAACCGAGTTCGAGCGCCTGCAGGATTCGTCCCTGCAGCTTGGGCGGCAGCAGCGTCTGTCCGGCGGCGATCGGAATCGGCGCGTCCGCGAAGGCGAGCTCGCGATACTCGGGTGGCACGAAGGCTTCGCGCGGCACGCGCACGAGCACGTCGAGCACGCGCGGATCCAACACTTCCCAGGTGCGGATCTGCTGATCCACCATTTGCAATCGGGCCGCTACGGTATCCATCGCTTCTCGCGCTGTATTTTAGGGCGTTGATTATGGTCAATTTCGACAGGCGTTGCCACGCCCGTGCGCTATTCTGCCCGTCACGATGATTCGCGACGAGCCCCGATCGCTCGAGGGCACCCCAGGGCCGCGCCTTTGCCACTCGTCGCAATCGAGGTCCTAAGTTGAGTTCGCTCGCAGCCATCTTATGGTCAATGACCTGCGCCGTGTCGGCCGCGGGGTTGATCGTCTATTACGCCTGGAAGCACCGGCGCGAGCGCGCGCAACTGAGGGACGCGCTCAACGATCTGCGCGAGGATCTCGAGCAGCGCGGCGCCCGGCTGCAGGACCGCGAACGCTCGTTCCAGCGCCTCGTCGAGACCGTGCACGACGCGGTACTGGTTCATCGCGAGCACATCATCTTCGCGAACGGCCGCTTTCTCGGTCTGCTCGGGGCGGCTGCGACCCAAGTCGTCGGCAGGTCGCTGACCGAATTCGTGGCCCAGGAATACGTCGAACTGGTCGAGCAGAATCTGCGCCGGCGAATCGCCGGCGAACCGGCGGCCGAGCGCTATGAGGTCGAACTGGTGGGCTTGCAGGGGCAGGTGAGCCGCGTCGAGCTGTCGAGCATCGTCATCGACAACGCCGGCAAGCCGGCCTTGCTGCTGACCGCGCTCGAAATGCTGCCGCTCGCCGCCGACGCCGCGACCGCGGCCTTGCCGGCGCCGCGGCCCCGCGCCCTGGCCACCCTCGATGCCATGGGCGAGAGTGTGATCACGATCGATGCCGATGCACGCATCGACTACATCAACCAATCCGCGGCGCTGATGCTGGGCCAGCGCCTCGAGCAGGTGTTCGGCAAGACCTTCGCCGAAGTCGCGGCGCTGGTCGACGAAAGCGACCGGCGCGCGCTCGGTGATCCGGTGCGCAAGGCATTCACGACCGGCAAACGCGTGAGCGCCGGCAAGCGCGCCGTACTCGTACCGGCGGGTGGCGGCGCCGAGCGGTCGGTCGAGATCAGCGTCTCGCCGCTACGGCACGAAGGCGGTGAAATCGCCGGCGTCGTGATGGTGCTGCACGATACGAGTGAGCTGCGCGGGCTGACGCGCCAGATGACCTACCAAGCGAGTCACGACGCGCTCACCGGCTTGGTGAACCGCCGCGAATTCGAACGTCGGCTGCAGGAGGCGCTCGATTCCGCCCGCGCCGGCGATGTGATGCATGCGCTGGCCTACCTCGATCTCGACCGGTTCAAGGTGGTCAACGATACCTGCGGCCACACCGCCGGTGACAACATGCTGCGCGAGGTGGCCTCGCTCCTCAAGGACGCGGTCCGCGATTCCGATACGGTCGGGCGCATCGGCGGCGACGAGTTCGCGCTGTTGCTGGTCGGTTGCCCTTTGGAGAAGGCCCGGCAGATCGCCGACGACGTCGTGCGCTCGGTCGGCGAGTATCGCTTCGTCTGGAAGGACAAGATGTTCAACGTTGGGGTCAGCATCGGCTTGGTCGAGATCGGCCGCGACGGCGGAGCGCTCGCGGACATCATGAACTCGGCGGACTCAGCCTGCTATGTGGCCAAGAAACAGGGTGGCGTGCACGTCCACGTGTATTCTGCGCGCGAGGAGGCCAATGCCCGGCATCGCGGCGAGATTCACTGGCTGCAGAGGCTGCAGGGCGCGCTGCGCGACGGCAAGTTCGAACTCTACTATCAGCCGATCGTGCATGCCCGAGCCGGCGGTCTGCGCGGCCCCGCGCTGGAAGTCTTCGTGCGACTGGAGCCCGAAACAGGCCAGCCGTCCGAGCCGCCGGCCCAGTTCATCCGCGCGGCCGAGCGCTATCGGCTGATGCCCCTCGTCGATCGGTGGGTTGTCCAGGCGGTGCTCTCGGCCTTGGGCCGAGGCGGTCTGAGACTGCCTCAGGGCCGCAGCGTCGCGATCAACATTGCCGGCCAGACGCTGGGCGACGCGCAGTTCCTCGAATTCGTGGTCGACTGCCTGGACCACACGGGCGCCTCGCCCAACGACATCTGCTTCGAGATCACCGAGAGTTCCGTGGTCGCCAACCTCGATCATGCACGGCGCTTCATCGAAGTCCTGCACGGCATGGGCTGCGAGTTCGCGCTCGACGATTTCGGCAGCGGCCTCGGTTCCTTCGCCAAGTTGCGCACGCTGCCGATGGATTACCTCAAGATCGACGGCTCGTTCATCCGCAACCTGGCTGCCGACAGCATCAATCAGGCGATGGTCGCGGCGATGATCGATTTGTCGCGCAGCCTGAATTTTCGCGTCGTCGCGGAGCAGGTCGAGGACCAGTCCTCGCTGGATACGGTCAAGAGCATGGGCATCGACTTCGTCCAGGGCTTCATCATCGCGAAGCCGCAGCCGCTATCCATCCTGCCGGTGCCACTCTGACCGGATCCGGCTTGTGCGTCGCACCATCCCCCGCCGCTCATAACCATTCGGCAGGTTTATATAACAACTTGCGATGGTATACCCTCAAGTATTGGGGAGAGAATCATCACGTACGGCTACAGGCTTTCCACGCCACGAGGTGCAGCATGGCAATATTCGAGGACAACACGCAATCGATCGGCAAGACCCCCTTGGTGCGCATCAACCGACTCGATGCAGGGCTCGGCGTGACGTTGCTGGCGAAGATCGAGGGCCGCAACCCCGCTTATTCGGTCAAATGCCGCATCGGCTCCGCGATGGTGTGGGATGCGGAACGCCGCGGCGCACTGCAGCCCGGCATGGCGATCGTCGAGGCGACCAGCGGCAACACCGGCATCGCGCTTGCCTTCGCGGCTGCTGCGCGCGGTTACGAATGCGTGCTCACCATGCCTGAGACCATGAGCATGGAGCGGCGCAAGGTATTGCTCGCCTTCGGCGCCAAGCTCGTGCTCACACCCGGTGCCAAGGGCATGAAAGGTGCGATCGCCAAAGCCGAGGAGATCGCCGCGGCCGAACCACACAAGTACCTGCTGATGAAACAATTCGAAAATCCGGCCAATCCGGCGATTCACGAGAAGACCACCGGCCCCGAGATCTGGGACGACACGGATGGCCAGATCGACGTGTTCGTCGCTGGCGTCGGCACGGGTGGCACGCTGACCGGGGTGTCGCGCTACATCAAACAGACGCGCGGCAAGCCAATCCTGACCGTCGCGGTCGAACCCACGCATTCGCCGGTGATCAGCCAAACGCTCGCGGGGCAGCCGCCCGTGCCTGCGCCGCACAAGATCCAGGGCATCGGCGCGGGCTTCGTACCGAAGAATCTCGATTTGAGCCTGGTCGATCGGGTCGAGCAAGTCAGCAACGATGAGGCGATCGCCATGGCGCGCCGGTTGGCGCGCGAGGAGGGCATCCTCTGCGGGATCTCGTGCGGCGCTGCGATGGCGGCCGCGCTGCGGGTCGCGCAGGACCCGGCCATGGCCGGGAAGACGATCGTCGTGGTGCTGCCCGACGCAGGCGAGCGCTATCTCTCCGGTGCGCTGTTCGAAGGCTTGTTCAACGACGTCGAGAAAATGCAGGCGGTCGCCTGAGCCCGAGCATGAGCGCGAGCGTGCATCTGCAGACCGTGGACGATGAGCCGGCGCGGGAACGGCGCGCGGAGGTGGCCGCTGCGCTGCTCGCGGGCTATGCCGCGGATCCGCGCGCGCTGTACGTGGGCCAACGCTACCTGCCGTCACGTGAGGCCATCGTCGAGATACTGCGGCTCGTGCTCGATCTCATGTATCCGGGATATTTCGGCGCGCGCGAGTCGGGCCCCGAAAGTCTCGCGCAGCACGTGGCGGAACTCGTCGACCGCCTCGCGCCGCGACTCGAGCAGGAGATCACGAACTGCCTGTGCTACGGCCGCGATCGCCAGGGTGCCGTACAGGCGGGCGAATGTGCCCTGAGGGCGCAAACCCTGGCCCAGTCCTTTCTCGCCAGCCTGCCGGAGGTGCGACGGCTGCTCGTGCTCGACGTGCAGGCGGCGTTCGACGGCGATCCGGCGGCGACCAACCTCGACGAAATCATCCTCGCCTATCCGGGAGTGCTGGCGGTCAGCGTTTATCGCGTTGCACACGTCCTGTACGAAATGGGTGTGCCGATGATGGCGCGCATCATGACGGAGTGGGCGCATTCGCGCACGGGCTGCGACATCCACCCGGGCGCCAAGATCGGCCCGGCGTTTTTCGTCGATCACGCGACCGGGGTCGTGATCGGTGAGACGACGGAAATCGGCAGCGGCGTCAAGCTGTACCAAGGCGTCACCTTGGGCGCGCTGTCCTTCCCGCGCGATGCATCCGGGCAGATCATCCGCGGCCGGAAGCGGCATCCCAGCGTCGAGGATGGTGCGACGCTGTATGCGAATGCCACGGTCCTCGGTGGCCAGACCGTGGTCGGAGCGCATAGCGTGATCGGCGGTTCGGTGTTCCTCGCCCGCAGCGTGCCGCCGCGTTCACGGGTCTCGTTGAAGGAGCCGGAACTGCGTGTCGCGACCCGTGACGGTGCGGTCGAGCCGGACGCGATCTACTTCGACATCTGAGCCGGCGTCCCACAGCTGAATCGTCACCGGCGGCGCAGGGCGCCGCCATGGCACAATGGCAGTATGAAGCTCTACTACGCCGCAACCTCGCCCTTCGTGCGCAAATGTCTCGTCAGCGCTCACGAACTCGGGTTGCGAGAGCACATCGAACTCACGCCGGCAACCGCGCATCCGGTCAATCGGGATCGCGCGCTCGTTGCGCAGAACCCGCTCGGCCAGATACCGACCTTGATCACGGCGGAGGGAGCCGCCCTGTACGACAGCCGCGTGATTTGCGAATACCTGAATGCCCTCGGCGACGGCCGTTTGATTCCGCCGTCGGGACCGAACTCGGGTCCGGGCCCCACACGCTGGACGGTACTCGGCGAGCAGGCACTCGCCGACGGCGTCATGGACGCGGCCATTCTCACGCGCTACGAGACGGCTGTGCGTCCGGAGGGGTTGCGCTGGAACGATTGGATCGTCGGGCAGCTCGACAAGGTGCACTGCGGGCTCGCGCAGATCGAGCGACGCGCGCCACATCTTGGCAATCGCGTGGACATCGGCACGATCTCGATCGCCTGCGCGCTCGGCTACCTCGACTTCCGCTTCGCTTCGCTGGCCTGGCGGGGCCAACAGCTTGCGACGGCGGCATGGTTCGAACGCTTCGCGAAGCGCGACTCGATGGCCGCCACCCGGCCCCCGGCGAACTAGGCGCGGCCGGCTAGGCGCGGCCGGCTAGGCGCGGCCGGCTAGGCGCGGCCGGCGAGGCGCGGCCGGCGAGGCGCGGCCGGCTAGGCGCGGCCGGCTAGGCGCGGCCGGCTAGGCGCGGCCGGCTAGGCGCGGCCGGCTAGGCGCGGCCGGCGAGGCTCCAGTGACTAGGTCAGGCGCCCGAGGATGGGCACGAGCAGCAAGGCAACGATGTTGATGATCTTGATCAGCGGATTGATCGCCGGCCCCGCGGTATCCTTGTATGGATCACCAACGGTATCACCGGTGACCGCCGCCTTGTGCGTGTCCGAGCCCTTGCCCCCGAAATGACCTTCCTCGATGTATTTCTTCGCATTGTCCCAAGCCCCGCCGCCCGTCGTCATCGAAATCGCGACGAACAAGCCGGTGATGATCGTGCCGATCAGCAAACCGCCGAGTGCTTGCACGCCGGCGCCGGCGCCCATGAGCCAGTTGACGATGAAGACGAGGGCGATCGGCACCCCGATCGGCAGCAGCGAGGGCAGGATCATTTCCTTGATCGCTGCCTTGGTCAGCATGTCGACGGCGCGCGAGTAATCGGGTTTGGCCGTGCCTGCCATGATGCCGGGTATCTCACGGAACTGGCGTCGCACTTCATCGACGACCGAACCCGCGGCGCGTCCCACCGCCTCCATCGCCATCGCGGCGAATAGATACGGCACCAGACCGCCGATGAACAAGCCGATGATCACCGCGGGATTGGACAAGTCGAAGCTCGTTGCATGGCCCAAGACCTCCTGAAGCTTGTGTGTGTAGTCTGCGAACAGCACGAGCGCCGCGAGTCCGGCTGAGCCGATGGCATAGCCCTTGGTGACCGCCTTGGTGGTATTGCCGACGGCGTCGAGCGGATCCGTGATGTCGCGGACGCGCTTGTCGAGACCGGCCATTTCCGCGATTCCGCCGGCATTGTCGGTGATCGGGCCATAGGCGTCGAGCGCGACGATCATGCCGGTCATCGACAGCATCGCCGTGGCGGCGATCGCAATCCCGTAGAGCCCCGCGAGCTGGTACGAGGCCCAGATGCTCAAGGCCACCGCGATCACCGGCAGCGCGCAGGCCTTCATCGATACGCCAAGACCCGCGATGATGTTGGTCGCGTGACCGGTCTGTGAAGCGGCGGCAACATGCTGTACCGGCCCGTACTCGGTCGCCGTGTAGTACTCGGTGATCACGATCATCGCGGCCGTCAAGGTGAGCCCGACGAGCGTGCATTGCCACAAGGCGAGCGCCC
>Ga0116231_10006647_pt1 | contig 21865 bp, 20 predicted proteins | sample S1TSphgellanicum_2_FD_89695 | JGI IMG/M metagenome (GOLD analysis project Ga0116231, IMG submission 89695) | Host-associated microbial communities from peat moss isolated from Minnesota, USA - S1T2_Fd - Sphagnum magellanicum MG | ecosystem: Host-associated > Plants > Peat moss > Unclassified...
GATTGTGTATACTCTATTTTTAGTGGTGGTAGATTGTTTTCTAAACCAATCATGTGAATAGGATTAGTCATGGATCCACATTTTTGCGTACTGAGTATAAAATGAATGTTAAATATCATTCACAATTTTTTTGATGAAAATTTGTATACACATGTATTATGATTGGTCACATTAAAAAGAAATCTTCCATATAATTTCCACCAAAAAAATTGGGGGAAAATCTATTTATATATATTTTTGAAAAAGACACTCTATCACATCATAATATTAAAGAAGGTTGTTTGTTTGTTTGTGTTTTTGGTCTCCTAGATCTCCCTAACCATAGTGCCCCATGCCGCACTCTTGGTACCATTTGAAAGCCTTTGATGATAAAGGTTGCGCCAAGGTGGTTTTGTAATGTTTAAAGTTTAGACTTGGTTATGGTTTAATAATTATTAATTATTGAATAATTTTGTCATTGAATTTCTTTTAATTAAAATTTTTTTAGGTGTCTATTGGTATTATTGTAAACATGCCAATGGGCAAAGGTTCAATGCAAGTGATTTTGTAAATTTTAGACCTAAGTTGTAAAAGACATTGAAGTTTTAATAATTTTCATCATAAAAAAATTAATCAATATTTTTTAGAAAATTTAATTAATATTTGATAAAAATTTTAATGAAATTTGGGTTTTAAACTTAGGCTAAAGGAGGTGTACCATTTTCCCTTTCAAAATTCAATCAGTATTACAATTAACAAAATTATAAAGATTTGAATTTTTTTCTTGAAATTTAATGAATTTAGACCATTTTCCCCATGAAAAATCCTTTGTATAAGTCAAAACCATATTTTTTCACATTAAAATTTGACAATATTTTGTTGGCAAAAGGCCATTAGTTACAAGCATTATTGATTATAATGGAAACTAATATGTGCTTTTTTAATCAATGAAGAGAGCAAAAAGGCTAAAACATTTTCATCCAAGATCAAACAAAGCCAATCCAAGTGGGCCAATGAGAACCGATGTTGGTACCTTGTGCTACCTAATAGGTCATTAATGAAACAAAGCTTGAAGGTTACAAGCTATATAACTCATGACTTGATAGCCAATTAGAGGAGCATGATTTTCATTATGGTTATGGGACATAATCGACTAAAATGAGAATCAAGATGTCCTTTTTTCATCCATGAAAAAAAACAACGATGTTATTTTCATCCAAGAAGTGAAGGATTCTTAAATTATCATTGGGCCAATGAGAGTCAAAATTTGTACCTAGTGCTACCTAGTAGGTTGCTATTGAAAGAAAGTGGAAGGTTATGAGTTATAACTCATGACGTAAATGATGATAAAATGCATGAAATAAGACATCAAATATGAATTTTCATCCATCAACAAGAAGGTTACATCGTCGCATTTGAACCTTTGAACAATAAGATTATGTTTGGTAACTAGTTCAATTTGGTCACAACTTTTCATCCATCAACATGAAAGTTACATTGTCGCTCTTAAACCTTTGAAGGATAAGGTTATGTTTGGTAACTAGTTCAAGATCACAACTTTTCATCCATCAACATGAAGGTTACATTGTCGCTCTTAAACCTTTGAATGATAAGGCTATGTTTGGTAACTAACTCAAGGTCACAACTTTTCATCCATCAACATGAAGGTTACATTGTCACTCTTGAACCTTTGAATGATAGGGTTATGTTTGGTAACTAGCTCAAGGTCGCAACTTTTCATCCATCGACAAGAAGGTTACATTGTCACTCATGAACGTTTGAGCGATAGGTCATGTTTGGTAACTAGCTCAAGGTGGAAATGCCAACCTCACTTCAACTATTTTTGGCAATTGATGAACGTCAAATCAATTACCTAGTTCATAACACCAGTTTTTTTTAATTGGCAAAACTAAATTTTTTTAAAAAAAAAGTGATTTTTGGAAATTTTCAATTGCTCTTAGAAGTGAGGGAGGGAAAAAAAAAGAGTAAAAATCACCGTATCCACATATTTGGTTTTCATTGTGTAGCCACAAATATAGAAGGATAATTGAAGATTTGTAATTTTTATTTTCCCTGGTTTATAGATTTGGCTAAATCTTCCTAGCAATGATCATCACTTTTTTCTACAACTTCCTATGAATGACTGCCACTTTGGCTAGCCAAAAAAAAATAAAATAAAAAAAATCCTAAAAAAATACTGGTCCATAACCCTGTCGCTTCTGAAAATGAAATAGCCACGAAAATGGTATAGCCTGAAAATGCAATAGCCTCGAAAATGCAATAGCCTATGGATGGATGAAATAGGGCGCCTCGATTCTCATTCATTACGGTAGGGGTTGCCTCGTAAGCCGGATGGAGAACCGCCGGTTACGTAGTCCAAGCTTGGTCGGGGCATTTTAACGCGAGAAAGAGTTGCTTTGTTGCTCTCGTGCTTTAGAGAAGCTTCTTCTTCTTCTTCTTCTTGTGCTTGCTTGCTGGTTGTGTGTGTTTTGTGTTAGCGTGGAGATGGACGACGATGTGGCCGCGGCATCAGAGCAGGTACAGAAGCTCTGGGCTGATGCAACGCAAGCCGCACAGAAGCAGTTGCAAGCAATCGTAGCATGTGAGTCCACCAGAGATGCGGCAGCCCTGCCGCGCATGAATGCACTGGTGCAGGATCGTATGGCGACGTTGCGATCGCTCATGCTGCGTCTCGAACTCATTGCTCAGCAGTACCCGACGTACGTATGTTGTTGTTTTTATTATTCTTCAGAATTGACCCCCCCAAAAAAAAAAACCCCAGATTAGGGTTTGGTGTCGCTATTTCCTTGCTCGGAACATCCTACGAAGTTGAAAGGAAATTGAGTTTTCTGAACATAATTTGTGATTTCCATTTAAGTAGATGGCAATAATGACAAGAATCGAACGATGGAAGTAATTTTCCCTCGATCAGAGAACACAGTGAGTACAGACTCTTGACTATGATTGTAAGTCTCGGAAACTTACAGGGCGATTAGGGTTTGGAAACGCTTAGCCTGGTGCTGAGTTTTTTAATTTCTGGAGAAAGGCTTTTTCTTGTAGGTGCATTTGCAAATTCATTCTGGGAAAGGTTGTTCAAATTTTAGTTTTAGGGTTTCTATTTTTGTGATTTTGTTGCAGGAATTGTATTTTGATTGTATATCTATCACATGTCTGTTTTTAATGACATAGTGAGGAGGGGAGCGAATCATGTTCAAGGATGCTGCAGGAGTGGAAAGATCAATATCAGGCGTGGGTCCATCATACACCTTTTACCATTTCTTCTTCTTCTTCTTTTATTATGTGATGATTAGTAGAGTTTCCAGAAGGTTGTGTCATTTTTTTTGTTGAATTACTATATGGACCACTCCATTTATTCATGAAGCTCGTTATACTTGTTGCCCTCTCATTTGTGAAGGGTGACTCATTTCATCAGGTTGCGCATGAGCCTCAGGAATGCCAATGTACAAGCAAAAGTCAATGTTGAAAAAGCTGCCAAGGATGAGGTTAGTTGAATGCCAAGGTGGCGCATTACTCATTTAACAATATGATGATGATGGTTTCCAAAGGAAGTGTTATTTTAGTTTGGGAATCTTATAGACCTAGGTTTGTGGTTAATGATACCTGGATATTTGATGCATTGCAGAGGGAACAGCTGCTCTCAGGTGGGGAGGATGCTACTCTCCGGCGTAGACAATTACAGTATGTCATCTTCCCTCCTTCCAATGTCTTCTGCTGTTTTCTGCTTCCATCACTGCCCCCTTGCTGATCTGTCATTTATTATGCTGACTGCAAATAGCATTATACATGAACTGTTGAATGAGTCTCTTCTTTTGTCTCATCCATCCTGCTGCCAATGTGAGGAGAGTCACAGGTCATCTTATCAATTAACCCATACACAGAATTACTCAACAGGTCTGTGTTTGCAGAACCTGCTCACAGCAGGTCATTTTATCATCCTGTTTAGCTGTGTCACATTTATCTGGCAAGTGTTGTGAAGGTACTTGGAAACTAGCACTTTGGTCATGGAATGTTTTTGAATAATTTATGGGTGGTTGAAGGACAAAAGCAGGTATTACAGCTGCTGCTGAGAGCATCACAGATGGTCTGCGCCGGACACGGCAAATGATGGTCCAGGTCAGCCCATTTGAACTACTGAATTTTCTTACTTGGGTGGATTGCTAAATCAGCACTGTGATTCACTGCTTTTCACAATGGTGCATTGGAAAAAAAGCTGCAGAGAAAATACTGTCATGTTGTTCTCCATTTTGGTTCTGGTGCCCTTGAGAAGTAAGACCTTATAATGGATCTACTGTACTACCCTTGGTATGTTTGCTACATAACAAGGGGTTTAGGTTGGATCCACTTTGAATGAGGACACTATACGGTGCTGGCTGATATCATGCCTGAGTCTTTAGTTGCTTTGGGAAAAATGTGAGTCTAAAAGGTTGGAGATTTTTATGTAGTTATGTGCCCTAAATTTTGGACAGATTATTTTATCTGTACTCACTTTGGGAGCTGATGAAGTCAGTGGTGAGTACTGACAGCTAGTTGCTGCCATTTGCGGTGCTGATAGTCTGACCTTTTGGGAGTGACACTCACAAGGTCATAATCACGCATTCTTGTTGTGTTTGTTTTGGTTTGGCCAGAGCTGAATAGCAGTTACCTTCAAAATGTTTTTGTGGAGTTTTCTCTGCAATGTCATTGTTATATTTGGTTGGATTTAGTTCTGTACTCCCATTTAGGTCACCTATGAAAGATATGCACAGCATACTTTGGAATCTGATTGTTGTTGTACTGTGCTGTGTTATTTTTGCATTGGAATGTTAATGCATCGTAGAAGCCCATACATCCCAATCCTTATGAGCTCAAAGGGTTAACAAGTTTTGAGCAGATCTGATATAATCTAGCTCTTGGGGACAAATTTTGAATTTTGCTCATAATAGGCTTTCACACTTGAGCTTTGTTCGTTTACCATAGACATTTGAGTGACATGATTAGTTTTGGTGCCTGCAGGAAGTGGAACGCAACACAGCCACACTTAGCATGCTTGGTAAGTGCACAAAACTAATTTTCTTTTTACATGCTTCAGCTCAATGAGAAAGGAGATGCTTCAATTTCATAATAGTCTGAAGTTGAACATTTTGAGATTTTTTGAACACTTTGAAATTTGTGGTTGGACTTCTGTCAGAACTTTAATGTGTCACAACAGCCAACCTGCTCAATCTTCATAGAAGTGGAGACATCTGTGGTGTTGGAATGGTGGTATGCAGATGAATCAAATTCAACACTCAGGATGACAGATAAGGAGTACAAGGGGCAGCGTTCCATCTTGAATACAACCCGTTACATGCTGACCTCAATGCAACGGCAAGATGTTATTGACAGGTGTTTTCCATTCATCTGTATGCACTTTTTCCCAGGGTTGGCAACTATGTTGCAGTTTAGCATTTGGTTTACAATTTAGTGGAATTGTCTGGACATGAACTTTTACCTGATTCTTGAACAGAATAAAAGTGGGGATTGGTGTCATAGATGGGATTTTGCAGGATCACTCTGAGGGCTCAGAATTCCCTCCTGCTTTTCACAATCTAGTGGCATATGGAATTTGATTGCACTGTGACAAACATTAATTAGCTGGATGCTGTGGCACATGTTTATCTTGCATTTTGTGGCAGTATGTTTTGAGTCCAGTTTGGAGAGGAGGACAACAGTTTCAATGTCAGTACTTAGTGATAAATATTTGCCTCTAACCTGATTTTTCCATGGATAAGTAGGTGTGGACACTACTTAGACTGGATGCTTTAAGGTGGTTTTTAAAAAGAAAGGATAAGAATTGAATACTTTTGGAGCATTCAGTCAGATGACTAACCCAAATGTTTGATGATATGGTTGGCATGTTGTGGACATGTGACAGGGTGATAGTGGTTTTCTTTGTCATTCTCTTCCTGCTAGTCTGTGGCTACATTGTTCAGAAGCGATTGCCCATTTTGAGGCTCGGAAGAAAGGCACCGGTGTTGCCCTCATACAAGCCACCTTTGAAGGTACCTGAGCCACCTTTGCCTGTACAGTCCCCTCTATACTCACCGCGAAAGCTTGACTCGGTTCAAAGTGCTCCACAATTCTATGAACATCAAGCTGCTGAACCAAGGCTTGGATCTGCACAGTCTGCCCCAGAGCCCCTGTTTTATACCAGTGATCAGGTCAATGAACCCTTGTACCATGAGGAGTTGTGAAATGAGGAACTTTCTTGTGAAGGTGGGTGATCTTGTCGGCCTGCCTTTGTGGCTCGTAGATTGTTCATGAAAAGATATTAACCCCTTTCACAGTGATTGAGATGGTGTCACCTCCCTGGCTGCAGTTTTCATCTTGGATGTCGGATTGCCAATTCTACCAATGTGCATCCAGGGAGGTGGGTCCATTGGTTGCACGTGCATAGTTAGAAGAGACAATCTTGCACTCAGTTTTCCATCCTCTGTACAGTATAGATGAAAGTCTAGGTCACTGCTAGACATTTGTTGCTCCAGGAATAGATGCAATTGTTTGAATTCTGTTAAATTGGGAACAGGGGACTTTTTGTTCACTTGTGGTCCCAGGTTAAGAATGGCCACTTACTAGTGAGTCATGTTGCAAGAACTGTCCAACTGTTAATCTGAGATTGATGTGTATAGAGGAGAGAGATATCCTAATGATTTAATCTTCTTTTTTGAGTGATTGGCTGTTGCATGGGATCCTCTTCATTTTTCTTTCCAAGCTTGGACTACAATTGAGGCCTCAAATCTGGGTGAATAAAAGGCTGCTAAGATTCTCCTGCTCAGTATGAGGTTGATTCTCAGAAGTGAGGAGGTCTCTGCATTATGATTGCATAAGAGCATCTCCACCCCCACACTGGCAAACACTCCTTTTCATTAAATCTTGCAGTAGGATAGCGCAAATCCTGCTGCACTCCTGTATTGATGTCCATTTTGCAGTGGTCATTTCAACCCTTTTAAAAACTTCTTTTCTAGTATGGTTTTGGACAGTGACTATTACTCGTCCAGATGTAAAAACATAAATGATCTTTCAGCCTTTTAAAGGGACTTCAATGATTTTTGTGGGTGGTACAAGGGCATGAAGAGGAATGTTGGGGAGTATAAATCACATTTGGAAACATGAAAAATTTGGAAAATACCTTGAGGAACATCCTAACTTTTTTTGCAATCTTCTTTGGAATGTCCAACTTGTTGACCACTGGATTTTATGTTTGCAGATGATGATCACAAAGACATCTACTTTTGATCTAAACTTAAACAAATGACATGACATTCCTTTTCCATCCTTGCTACAAAATTAAACATCACTCCTAGCCCCAACAATGGGAGTTTGGTATGCTCTGGTTGTGTATTGTTGATGAGCAGAAAACATTTGTGGTTTTCAATCCTTTGACAGAAACATGGAAATCGTTTCCTCTAATGTCTAGTCCTCCTTTCAGACATTGCGTTACGTGAATGGTGGTTGAGAAAGATACAAACTCCTACAAGATTTTTGTTGCTGACAATTGTGAGACTTTGTGAGGTACATAATCAACTTCAATTCACAGGTAACTTGTTTCATGCAAAGTATCGGTGCTCGATTTTGTGACTTTTAACTTTTTGCTTTGCTTCTTCACCTGTAGCAAAGCAAAAAATGAGAGTTTCAAAATCAACAAAACAATGCACAGAGTTAATATGCTAGGTTGACATGATTACCGAAACAGAAAGCACAGCAGCATTTTGTACCTATACATGTTGCCGACAAAGGTTGGGCTCCTGCAGTCAGGAACAAACCAACAAGAGAGAACCCATCACAAACTTTAAGCTGAAAGGAATGTAGTATATCACTGCAGTCTTGCACACAATCTCATGTGTTGCAACAACTGAGCATGCAAAATCAGGGTCTAGGCTCACCCCCCTTCAATGCAGATTCTCCTGGCTATATATAATTAGGCCAGATCCCCACTACCATCCCAAGAGCATAATCTACCTTCATGGTCATAGTTGTGAAGGTCTTCTTCATGCACAATTGTGAATGACTGAACTCCAAGCACTTAGTGCCATGTATCTTCTGAAATTGCATGCTACTGATGTGCACCTTCACAGTTACAACATCAGAAGAAGACCACCTAAGACCACCAGAAATCTATACTGCACACAATCTTTAATAGGCTGTAGTTCATAGAAGCCATGAAGTACAGGAAGCACTCTCAAGATCATAGTCATTGTAAACACACAAAATAAAAGGGGAATAATTTCAAGAAGTCGGATCACAACATCCAGTTAAGGGATAACCTCCAAGCAGCTATGGCACTACTCACCACTGCAATGAAACCAGAATTGAGAAGCAAATCCTTGACATTAAGAAGTTTACAGCAGGTGCCCTCCTTGGCTATGGAGCAAAACATGAGGGGGTTTGTTCCATCCCTCGGGGTTTCTGGATTTGAAACCCAGGCAGCAGCATTTTGCATGACGAGCAAAAGGATATCTACTCCAGTCCCCTCACAATTGTAAGTCTATTTCAATGCTGCTGCTGCTACCTGCAGAACGTTGTTGTATACAAGACAAAACTCGCAATCTGAAGCACAAAATGTGTCAGCGCAGCACGAGGGTTCCGTCACCTACTACTTCCTTCTACTGTTTCAATAGCAAGATGAATACTAGACAACAAGTGCGTGCGTGCATGCATGCAGCCGCTTCATGAAGAAGATGAAGGAACGACGCGGAGGATTAGGGTTGATAATTAGGGTTTAACGCTCAGAAATTTGACGCAATTGAAACTCTTCTTCTACTTGTCTTCCGATTGAGTTTCCGATTTGGTAGCTCCATCTTTGCTTTCCGCACATTTGAGCATTTTGGTATCGTCTTCTTCGGTTGAAGAAGGTGCTCCCGGGGTATGTGTTGGCGTCCTTGTATCGATCAACAAACAAGAGACGGAGTGGCGAGAAGAGGAGACGGAAGAGGAGGAAGAGCAAATATATGACGATGAGCACGACGTAAAGTAGGACTCCTATTTGGGCTTTAACATCTTCTTCTTGATTCTTCTTCTTCAATCTGTCTACCTTTTCTTTCTTCATGTCCTCATTGCGAAAATTTTGTAGGAATTAGAACGATGTTGTCTAGGTTGAGAACCTGGCATTTGCGGACAGGTTTCTCTGCAGTAGTCAAGAAGGGTGTGAACGGTGCTGCTACACCAGTCTTCTTCTCATCACAAACTATTTCCAGACAAGAGTACTTTGTTGCAGAATTCTGTGCGTTATCACGTCATTCAATTCCCAGCTGTCATTCTGAGAGCTTAGAAACAGAGTCCATAGCTCCTAGTATCCGAGGTGAGAAGAAGAAACATCCAGAGAGAAAGCCAGATTGCAAGGGCGGAGGAGGAGAGCAGGTGACTTGTAGATTTGCTACTTCTTTGAACTCCAGCTTTAGATTGTTTGCTGCTTCAATTGGGAGGAGTTTTTCGATCAATCAGCGCTGGTTTTCCACGAGGGCGGTGGGAGCTGGAGGGCCTGTTGATCGAGTACGAACAGCTGATCCGTACGTTGCAACAGAATTGGCGTTGGATGCAGTGGTGAAAATCTTCACAGTCTCAAGCAGCCCTAACTATTTTCTTCCATGGCAGAACAAACCACAGCGAGAAGTCACTGGCTCAGGTTAGTTAGTTCTTGCCTCCTCTTCCCTCTTCTTGGCCCCCTCTTCTTCCATTGTCTTGTTTTATGCTTTCGAAAACTGGCATCTAAGAAAAGAGATGGACCAACAGATGTGAACTGCATGCAGGCTTTGTTATATCAAGGCGACGGATTGTCACGAATGCTCATGTGGTAGCAGATCAAACATTTGTACTTGTGCGCAAGCATGGTTCACCCATCAAGTATCGGGCAGATGTTGAGGCAGTGGGCCATGAGTGTGATCTGGCACTGCTCCGAGTCCGTAGTGAAGAATTTTGGGAGGGGATGAGAGAGCTTGATTTTGGTGACATTCCTTTTCTTCAAGAGTCTGTTGCAGTTGTAGGATATCCTCAAGGTATGAACTTTTTCTGAACTGCCCTGAAGGGCAATCCTTACTCTCTCTATTCAGCATTCCAGTATTGACTGAAAGTGAGTTTTTGCAGGTCTCGAGTCTGCCTTCTTATTCATCATTCTGAAACCATTTCTGAGTGTGTTTCTCAATTGTGCGATTTGTTTGTAGGTGGGGACAATATTTCAGTGACAGGTGGTGTTGTGTCAAGAGTGGAACCAACACAGTATGTGCATGGAGCAGCTCATTTGATGGCCATTCAGATTGATGCTGCCATCAACCCAGGCAATAGTGGAGGGCCAGCACTGATGGAGGATAAGGTGGTAGGAGTGGCCTTCCAGAACCTTGCAGGTGCTGAAAATATAGGGTGCGTAGCCTGCCTTCTGTTTTCTGATATGTGATGTGCATTATAGAATAGTTGTCTTTCTGGCCCTGCAACCAGTCCATGTGGCAGAAGCCCTTTTTCCAGTTTTCTTTTTGCACTTTCATGCTCATGTATGTTGACTCCATGCTCAAGTAAAATTCAGGCCACCTAAATCTCCTCAGTGCTTGCAATTTGTATTTATTTTGGCTCTTGGATTTGGAGTCTGTTTACTCACAATGAAACTCTGGTCTATCCATTTGAGTTGTTGCCATCAGGTCTGACTTGCATTGGACAACTCTGTCATATTTTGGCACTGTAGGTACATCATCCCTGTACCTGTAATCAACCATTTTCTGTCAGATGTGGAGGAGACAGGACGCTATGTTGGGTTCTGCTCCTTGGGGGTCACATGCCAGCCAACTGAAAATGTGCAGCTACGGGATCATCTCAGGTCTCTTTTGCTGTCTCTTTCTCTGACACTATGGATCTATTCATGTGGTTCTCACAAGAAGGTTCCTCAGAGAATATATTTTTACCTCAGAGATGGTGTTAGCAGAGCCAGGACAGTTTCTTTCTCAAGCAACTTCATTGATGTGTCATTGTATCCCTTCACTCACAACCACTGTGCTATCTGTTTCTGTTGAGAGAGAAGACATGGAACTAAATGTGTACTGTCTATGTATGTGTTGCACAGAATGCCTCTTGGGCTGACAGGTGTGTTGATCAACAAGATCCACCCTCTCACCAACACCAGTAGTTGCCTGCAAAAAGATGATGTAATTCTGGCCTTTGATGGCACTCCAATTGCAAATGATGGCACTGGTAGGTCCAGGCCCTCATACTTCCATTGTTAGTTTCTTGCTTCCAATTGGGTGGTCTCAGTCTGACAGAGGTCAACATCCCTTACCTCTTATACATATCAATCAAATTTTGTGCAGGCATAGAGACAGTGAAACTTGAACTGGTTACTTGCTGTGCAAATTTGTGTTTGTTGCAAGATTGAAGTCACAGAATAATGAGGGAGGGAGGGGAAGGTTAAAAGGAAGAGTACATAGGAACTGATGTATAGGTGATGGAGAGCTGACAAGTCTGAGACTTCCAGTGCATTTTCGTAACAGGGAGCGCATCTCCTTTGATCACTTGGTCTCCATGAAAAAAGCTGGTGCCTCTGCTTGCCTGACAGTGCTCCGTTCAGGCCAGCAGTGCAACTTTAATGTGAAACTTGGCCCTGTATGTCATCTCAATCTCCTCCAATCCCTCATCATGTTTGTTTCCCAGTGATTAGTGCACACAGATGAAGCAGAGCCAGCAGTGTTCAAGAATGGCAGTGAGTGGCTCAATGAAATTTGATTTCTCCTGTACTCCTTCACCTTGTGCTCAAATCTACCCAAAATGTCCATCTGAACTAATATGGTTTGGGAATTTTGAGTTTCAATGCATATTTTAGTGGGTATTTGGTTGCTTATCTACCAAAAGAGAGGTGCTCACTTCAAGGTGTTCTCTTCATGTTGAACATTTGGAACTGTCTTTTGTACACTTCCATGAAGATAATAAGCTCAACTATTTATGATCGAGGATCTTTTCTTTCTTTTCATTTGACTCTCTCATTGCCTAACTGCCTCATTGTCCATGCTGGTTGCAGTTGCGGCCCTTGGTCCCTATACACCAGTTTGATAGACTACCAAGTTTCTACATATTTGCTGGGCTAGTGTTCACACCTTTGACTCAGCCCTACCTTCATGAGTATGGTGACGACTGGTACAATACATCACCCCGCCGTCTATGTGACCGTGCACTCACAGCTAACCCTACAAAGCCTGGAGAACAGCTTGTGATCTTATCTCAGGTAAACTACTTGCATTGGCAAAGAATGTAGGTTGTTCTTTACATTGAACAACTGTTCTTTCCATCCTTGCGCAGACTTGGCATGTGCTATGAGCTTGAGATTTTGGCAAACTGGTGGTTGATGTTGTTTTTTGGTCTTTGAAGACTGATCTTATTTGACAATGTGCAAGTCACTGACTGAATGAGCATCTCACAGGTGCTCATGGATGAGATCAATGTTGGCTATGAACGGCTTGCTGAGCTTCAGGTCTGTTTTTCACATTGTTATTTCTTTTTGCTCTTCTTAATAGTTGCCATGAACTTCTTCTCCTACTTTGTTCTGTTCCAAAGTCACTCCAAATGTGGTCAATCATGCTACTTAATTGATTATGGTCACCTCCAAGGGATTTTGTAGGTGAAAAAGGTGAATGGAGTTGATGTCTACAACCTCCGACATCTTCGGCAACAGGTTGAAAGCTGTCAAGAACCAAGCCTTCGATTTGATTTGGATGATGGCCGTGTGGTGGTATTAGATTTTGAGGCTGCAAAGGAAGCTTCTTTACGCATACTGCAGCGACACCGAATTCCATCACATGCATCCAATGACCTTTTGGTGGATCAGGTTTCAAAAGAGGATGCTTTTGAGAGCTGGGAGGGTCCTGGGGAACGTAAGGAGGAGGCTGAGCCTGAGAAGCCAAGACAGCACAGGGAACCAGTGCCAGTAAAAGCCTCCTCTTGAGGCTGTCAGCAAGTCATGGCACCTCTATGTCAAAAATTTCAAGCTGAACTTTTTGTTGTCAGCAGTTTTTGTTGGAATCAACAAGATGGTGTACAAAGTGGAGTTGAGATATGTGCACACAATTTTAAAAGCTTCCTGTGTTGCAGAGTTCAGAAAATCTCTGAAAGATTAGCGTGTCCATTAATTGAGGACTTGAAATGACTAGTACACTCACCATGGAGTCTACGGCCTAGAGGGAGGTTATTGACATTCTTTGCCCTGTTGACCTCATGAAAGGGCAACTTGCTCTGGCAACCCAGCTCTTGACAACAATTAATTATGTTTAGACATCAACTGAACAGCAATTGCTACTGTCTACACAGCAGTAACCAATGAATTATTTTGTTTCTCTGGTTATGTATGTCAACAAACTAATGCTTATGGCTGTTGTGCACAATGGAAGAAAAAGGGGGTTGCTAGAGTTTCAAGCCAGATTGCCCTCCCATGACATGGAATATCATATGCACAACACTAAGATTGGACTTCACAAAATGTCAGCAAGCTTGAAAGCATACACCTCTGTTATTGCTCATTAACCTTTGCTTTGCAATCAACCTAACCTTCAAAAGCTGTTGTTTCTGAGCTACAGTCTTCCCCATGGACAATCCATAGTGTTCCCTCAAGTGTGAAAACTTCTTCCTCAAGTTCAAGGTCATTATGGTGGTTGTCATGAAGGCTCTTCCTCAGCCTTCATCCTTCATAGATACATAAAGAAACAAGAATAAAGAGAGCTGTAGGATTCTTCAGAGCATACCACATGCATGGTGATACTTCTGCACTCACCATCCCACCCAGGTTCTGTGCATCCAACTTAGAGCCCATGAGGCCTGCAGCTTCCATGATCTCAACAAGGTGGTCATTTGCCTCTGCTTTGTCATGTGATGTCTTCAGGAGCACTTGTTCAGTTTCCTGAATGCGGTTTTGAATCACAAGCCAACAGAGAGATTCTGGCATGATCAGCAACACTGCCAATGCAAGACAAATTGCAGGCACAGCACCTGCACCAGGCATGAGGCACCAACTGAGGTGTGCTGCCAATCCTGAGAGGCAAAAGCTAACTATGTAGCTAAAGAGAATGCCACAGTTGATGAAAATTCCTGGGAGTGAAACAAGTGAGCCATGGCTACCTGAAGAGGCAGGTTCAGCTGTGTAGAAAGAAGCTATCATTAGTGCAAAACCAACACCAAGTACTCTGCCTAGCATGAGGACACTGACTAGAGCTCCTACTAGAAAGAAGAGGGCTGCCACAGCCATGGTCCATCTTCGGCCAACAGCATCAGCAATCCAGCCTGCAGCCACTGCCACTAAAAGTAACACAATGCTCAAGAATCCAACCAGCACCTCCTCCTGCACTTCTTTTTGATTCCCAATTTTATGAACAGTATGGCACCACTGCTCACACTGGTATCTGAACTGCAACCAAGATACATGATGACCACCAAACGATCTCCTTGCAGTTAGTACTCTAGACATTTCAGCCATCATCAAAGAAAGTCATACAGAATTTGGGGGTGAGTCAGGCCTGCTTACCATAACCCAGAAGACTGGAGTTCAAAGATGCCAAGATGGTGCAAACCAGCACATACTTGTTGAAATTCCTCCACTGCCATCTGCTGGCTTTGCTGTTCTTGGGGAGTGTGTCTGCAGACAGCAGTTCAGTACTTTCCCACAAGCTTTGCCTTCTGTTCCACCTCCACAAAGCCTCTCGGACACTCCCCAGTTTGCTCTCCAACATTTTGCTGCTCTCCATTCTCATGATACCAGGGTCCTACTGCCAGTGATTCCCTCTCATAATGTGCCATCCGGAACCCCTTGTTATTTTCACAGGTTTCAACCTCTCCTGAATCCTTCCTGGTAAACATAGCAGCAACTCATAACAACAGGTACCACCCAACAACAATCCACAGCCAAACTTTCCCTCCTTACTGAATTTTGCAAGACTGCGATAAAGCACCTCTCTTGCTTACATTTGCATGTAAATTCTCAGTCTTTTGCAGTCTGCTACGAGAGCAGCAGAAAAGTACCATTCTAGGAGACAGACAGAATCTAGCACTTTTGGCTATGAAAGACATTAAGGGAAAGCACGACAAGCTCCATTTCTAGTTCCACAAAATGCTGGGATGGATCACAGTGTAGGCAGCAGCCCTGCAGAATTCCATTGTGCACCTTCAATCTCAACCTTTGTGGCTTCATACCTTTCCAGAAATGCAAACAGTACCAACTTTGAATAGAAATTGAATGTGGTTTCATGATCTCTCCCTTGAACTGCAGACAATAGAGACAATGGAAATACTTAAAGAGACTTTGTATCATTGAGATTTCCACATTGACAACTAGCAACATCAGATTTCTGTTTCAGGGTTGATTAGAAAAGCACTGGAGAGAAGAGGTTAAAGCAGGTATTTCATCAAGTTCATGTCCATCTTGTCAAGTCTTGATTCACAGAGGAATCTCCACAACCACAATTTTGGAGGAAACATGACAATGAGTGCAGTCATCATCACCCTATGAAAGGCACAAGTGAGCTCACAAAGTATCAGATCAAGATGAGACTTGGTAATGCACATTCATTCAAAAGGTAGGTTTCCCCATGTGGTGGAGGTTCACAATGTGATCATCTAGAGATCTTCATGATATCAATCAGCCAAACACAAACTCATCAACACATCTGGGTTTCTAAGAGCATTGATTACTCACCTTTTGTCCATGATCTTCATGATATCAATCAGTCAGACACAGAACTCATCAGCAAACCCAGCTTGTACCAGAGTGTTAATTACTCACCTATTGTCTATGTGCCTTCACATTTTATACATTTTGAATGATTTCTGCAGGCCCTGCTGTCAGAGAATAGCTACTGCAGAGAACTAAGCAAATCCTCCACAAAGGTGATCATACACTTGACCTTCACTTCTTCTCTTGCACTTACATTATTCTTGGTCACAAGGCATTCTCATCTGTTTGCTGCATCTGAATTGGACATTCCCTTTTGCTCTTGCACCACACAAAGTTTTCAGAACATCCACTAGTTTACAGTGGATAATGGGGTCACAGTCTTGAACCCTAAATTTGCTGAGTCTGATCTTTTAGTGTGATAGTACTGTTGAGTGCAAGGGATTGACATGCATTCCAGCTGAATAGATAGATCATGTTGTTCAGGGGAGAGATCCGTATACTAAACACTCTCCCACTACAGCAATAAGTTGTACAAAAAGACAGTTCAAAAAAACCAACAGGTTTAGTTAGCAATAGAAGAATCATCACACTGTTGTCTGTATCGCATTGACATACATTTGATGGACTTCATCAGGATGCCAGAGATTCTGAGCATTGAACTACTTAGCCAAGCAATGAAGAGTATGCAATTCTAGCAAAAAAAGAGTATGAGAAAATAAGGGTCTCATATCTTAGCTCCTTAGCAAACTCTCTTCCTCATATTGCTTCTTGAACTTCTCAAGCACTTCATCATTGGTACTGCAAACAACATTTCAATGATTTAGAAAAATCCTTTGCACCTTATATTGCCTTTAGAAGTAATTGCTGAATCCAATTCATAGTCATCTTCCACCTCCTAGAGGAGACAATTCACTGAGGATGATAAACCCTTATCTCTGCAGAACCTTCAAAATTAATTACACAAATGCTAGCAGTGTAAAATTCCCTACAAAGTGTGGGATTAAGAATATGTGTTCTGGTGAGAAGTTCTGACTTCAGATTTTTTATCAGTTCTGACAAATACAGAGCCCCGGTCAATGCAGCAGCTCATTTCTTACATACACTTGACAGTCCTGGTCTGGAGCAACCAGTTGCAGCCACTTGGTTGCTAAAATCCTTTCAACAACCCTAAACAGCTTTTTGCAAATTCCATAGATGATAGAGGTGGCATCAGCTTTTCAACAAAAATAGTTAGATCAAGAAACAGATATAATACAAAGAAAAAAAAGAGTTAGAGTGAGGACTTACTATTGATGAAGACAGTCATTCAACACTCGGGCTTCAGCTCGACATGACCAAACCACAGAGAGAGTTCTTCCTTTTGCACATTCAGCAAATTTTGCAACCATGCTGTCACATTCTTTGAGTGCTTGGGCCTTCATCTTGCTGCGAAGGGCTAGCATATGCCCACACATTAGCTTCTCTATAAATTACATCAGCATTAAGTATCACATACAGTTATTGTCATACATACCCTAAACCCTAAACCCTCAAGGCATTTAAGAGGATCGGAAAGAGCCCCTAGAAGATCAAAAAAACACATCAGAGACCAAACCACTGATGGCAAAACTAGAGACAAACACAAGTCAAACAGTGTCAAGTAAGTAGAGGAGAATTTCTGACAAGAAATATGAAGAATAAGAAAGCATTTTATGATGGTCCAAAAAATAAATAAATAATTGTACATGATGACTCAATGACCAGCAAGGACAGAAAACCCTGCAACAAGATGACTACTAAGTAGTCTACAAGCATCTCCACCAACACACTGCACAGTAAGATCAGTAAAAATTTGTCCCACAGGTTCTGCAAAATGGCTGTGGCTCAGCATTTTTGCTCACACGGTGAGGCTGGCAAAAGCCACGGCACGGTCTGACACCTGCTCTTGATTGGCCGGATATATGGATTGGTCCAGGTGGTTTGTTGTTAGCAGATTCTGACTTTTTTTCCCTGTGTCAGGTTCATGTTTATGGGTGGGGCTTGGAATCAGCAAATAAGTAATAAGCTTGGATGGGAGAAATACTGTTGCAAGGCCAAATGCCGAGTATGGGTGGAGATGCTCTAAGGAGTTGTTACCACACACCATGTTTTAAGCTTTGTTTTAAGCTATAAAAGAACAAGAAAAATAGTCATCAAGAGAGTCTAAGTAAAAAAACCAAACAACTCATGTTGCACAAGTTCTTGCTGAGAGAATGAGCATTTATATTGGAGATTCAAAGACTTGAAGACACACGATTCTTGAGCAAAGAAAAAAAATTAAAAGGGGGCAGCAAGAGGCTACCTTCTTCAACTTTCTTCTTCATACGCGACTCCGCAGCATCCTCCCTTAACCCCATCTTTCGCTCTGCGTCTCTCCCTCCCTCTCTCTCTCTCTCTCTCTCTCTCTCTCTCCGTGCGAGAGAGTGCACGCAAAGCAGGGCGATCGAGACACACAAACAGACCTATTTCAAGTCCCAAAAGGACGTCCTAATCTGAATTCAAGTCCCAAAACGAGGTCCTAATCTGAGCTCAAGTCCCAAAACGACATCCTAACCTGAGCCCCAGTGAAGGAAAAAGAGAGGTTACCTTCTAATTCTTCTCTCATTTTTTAAACCTGGTCTGTATGCAAACCAGGGTTATACAAGAGTAATACAAGGGTTATAGTATTAGTTAGTGTATTAATATACACAAGGTGTTGAATAGGTGCCTTGTGTGTAGGTGTGAAGAAATAATGTTATGGCCAATGAAATTATTGGATTTGATGGTCTGATTTATTTTATTTTATCTTATTAGTTATCTTGAGTGAACTAACAATTAAATTAAATGTGTAATAAGGTTTTATGTAGGTTTGAATATTTTTTAAAAATAAATGAGAATCCTCCTATATTTTATTTTGGTGACCTGCCCGAACTTATTATTGTCCAAATAATATGGTGATTTTAGACATTTTTTTGTCAAAATTTTTTCCACAAAAATCCTTTGTATGAGTGGCACTACAAATGACACACATTAAGGATCAACCTTAAGGACCAATGAGCCCATGATAGTTACATGGAGGGTAGCTAAGACTTGGGAACATAATGGGAAAGCCATGTTGCCTTCAATATGGTACTTAAAATTTACCCACCTTTTGAAAGGAACTTCATTAGTCTCAAGCAATACTCAAAATAACATTCAACCATATGTTTTAACTCTAGTAGGTGTACATCCTAATATATTTTCTTTGTTTTGCAATGACTTGCTATGCCAAACATGATTTTACAATGTAACCTTCATGCCAATATTCATTCACAATCCCCAAATGCTGACTAAATTAACCACAATGAATTTATAACATCTATGAACATTCCACATCAGTTAATGAAAAATAGATCTTGGTCTCAATCTTTGTGCTCTTATTGTGTTTAACATCAAATAACTTCTTCAATATATTTTTTCATTTCCATGTATTGTGATGTTTTTTGGTTTGGAGTTCAAGCTCTTTTGTTACATTCTCCAATTGCGAAAAAATGTTTGTTCATCATGTTGACATGTTTGAAACAAGTATTCCTTGTTTGTTTGTTGATGATCACTTTGCAATTTTCACATCATCATCTTTCTTAAATCATGCATGAAGTTTTGGTTCATGTTATGAGATGAGTTTTTCAACACATATATTTAATCTCCCATTGCATGTCATATCTTCTTCAACTTGGCACAATGTTATGAATTGGGATTTGTCAAGGATTTTTTTGACCATGTTTTGAGTAGTGTGCAATCATTTATCAAGGCATCCATGTTTTCCTTTACCAATTGCATGTACTTGCTTGAATTCCAACACATTTTAAATCTAGGAGAGGAAATGTGGGTGGGAACAAAATGGATAAGGGAGAGCGTGATTCACAAGGTGACATTATAAACATTGAAGCATATTTCATTGCACACAAGGCGCAATCTTAAGGTTTACCTAATAATAGTTTTTATAATATATTTTCATGTGCTAGGATTGGTTTCCAAGTTCATGTGATTTCATAATCTTTAATTGCTTAGCAAGTTCTAACATAGGTTTCCTCTTGAATGTGTTTCATTTCATGTTTTAGAATCTTCTCAAAACCTAGTCTTAGGGCAATTGTAGACAAGCGTCCAAGGATCAAAAGCTCAAGGACCAATTTGAAGCAAATTGAACCTTGAATTGGACCCTTCTTCACATTAAGAACACTTTTCCCTAAAATACAACAAGTGTGTCTAAGGGCTTAGGGTCCAATTCAAGAGTCCAATATTAAAAAAATGCGATTGACATGCGAGAAGATTCGGGTTTAGGATTCGAAACAATGAGTTCCCAATAGCACCTCACTTTTATCCCATATGCTTTGTTTCTATGCCTTTGGCCCAAGTATATAGTATAAAGAGCCCACCTTTCTAGTTTATATACATGAGAGTTGAACTTTGGGCAAACCATAAGGGATAAAACTTAGGTGCTATTGGGAACATATCGGGGAACAACTTGAGAACTTCGAATTCCCTTGGGGAACATGATGTGAACACATTGGTAACAAGGCAAAAAACAAAAATCCCTCTCTTCCACCCCCTCGTCTCAAGGAGAAAAACTGGACCCCTCATGGGTGCACGCCGAGCCTTCGCATTGGCTGCATGAAACTTTTATTTCCAAAACTGTAAATTATTACTAAGCAAAATCCTAAACTCTAATGCTTAAATTAGCCTTGTGAAATTATGGAAATAACTTCACCTCCTCCTCCTCCTCCTCCTCCTCCCAAAAATGTTCCTTAACAAATCCTAATGCTTGAATTAGTTTATTTGACATTTATGTGAAATTAGTGTGACCCATGAGCTAGAAACATCAAAATTTGGATTTAATATAATCCATTGTGGAAGCGAAAAAAAAACTCCTAAAGTTGCAAAAAAGCTCATAAGTGGTAAAAAATTCTGAAGCTTGTGTTTGCTTGCTTGTTTGCTTTGTGTGTGTGGGAGTCACATGGGTTGCCAAAAAAATTTTGTTGCAAATTGGTTTTGATGTTTAGTCTAGAGTGGTGGCCTCCGCAGTCAGAACAATTCTTCAATTTTGTTGCTGAATTCTGTTTTTTGGGAAAGTCTAGTTGTTTTGAATGCTAGTTTGGTGTGTTTTGTGTTGGAAAAATCTAGTTATTTTTTAATGCTAGTTTGATTGTGTTTTAGCTTGGGAAAATTCTAGTTGCTTTGAATGCTAGTTTGAGATGTGAGTTATGTTGGGAAAATGTAGTTCTTTTGAATGTTTGATGTGTTTTGCGTTGAGAAATTCTAGTTGTTTTGATTGCTAGTTTTGATGTGTTTTATGTTGAGAAACTCTAGTTGTTTTGATTGCTAGTTTTTATTTGTGTTTTATGTTGAGAAACTCTAGTTGTTTTGATTGCTAGTTTTGATGTGTTTTATGTTGAGAAATTCTACTTGTTTTGAATGCTAGTTTTTATTTGTGTTTTATGTTGGGAAATTCTAGTTGTTTTGAATCCGAGTTTGATGCGTTCATGGTGAGAAAATCTACTTGTTTTGAATGCTAGTTTTGTCTCCTGCAATCAGAGGTTTGCAGTGACCCTAAAATCAGGTTTTAGAATTTTGCAAAACTTGATGGGGGCTACAGGCGACAAGTATAAGCGGGGTGCATATTTGCTATTGCTCAGCTTCTTGCTTCGAGATTTTCTTGTTGTTACCGAAGTTGGAAGGAGAAGACATCATAAGGATGGTTGCAAGGAGAAGACCTAAGCTGGATAGTTGCAAGGAAGGAGAAGATATAAGGATGGCTTCAAGAAGAGGACCTAAGGATGGTTTCAAGGAGAAGAAAGACATTAGGATGGTTGCAAGGAAGGAGGAGACATAAGGATGGGTGCAAGGAGAAGACCTGAGGAGGGTTTCAAGGAGGAGAAGACATTAGGATGGTTGCAAGGAAGGAGAAGACATGAGGATGGTTCGAAGATGAAGAAGAAGACATAAGGATGGTTGCAAGGAGAAGAAGACATAGATGGTTGGAAGGAGAAGAAGACATAAGGATGGTTGCAAGGAGAAGAAGACATAAGGATGGCTGTAAGGAAGGAGAAGACATGAGGACGGTTGGAAGAAAAAGACATAAGGATGGTGGCAAGGAGAAAAAGACATAAGGATGGTGGCAAGGAGAAAAAGACATAAGGATGGTGGCAAGGAGAAAAAGACATAAGGATGGTGGCAAGGAGAAAA
>Ga0116231_10006648_pt1 | contig 21864 bp, 18 predicted proteins | sample S1TSphgellanicum_2_FD_89695 | JGI IMG/M metagenome (GOLD analysis project Ga0116231, IMG submission 89695) | Host-associated microbial communities from peat moss isolated from Minnesota, USA - S1T2_Fd - Sphagnum magellanicum MG | ecosystem: Host-associated > Plants > Peat moss > Unclassified...
AAATGGGCGATGATTGCGCGCCGGACCTATCATTATTGTGCGTCGCTATAGCTAGCGGTCATCAGATCGCGTCTCTAGCCGCATCGCCGCCTCTAACTCAGCATCGAAGTCCGGCATCTCCACAGCGGCGGTCCGAAACGCGATCGCGGCAGGCTCAGTGGCCGATCCTCCGGGACGCAGGGGCAGAGCCGCATCGTCGAGCAGCCATCGGATGATGAACCGGTCTCGAACCCCAAGCACGCGGCGATCAACGACATCACGCACGAACGCCCTCAGGGTCTGATCTTCCGCCTGCCGACACGCCCTCAGCTCGGCGACCAGCGCCTCCCCAACGACGATCTTGCCGCGCAGCTCATGCTGGCGCTGTCTCACCCTCCAGATCGCTTCCAGCCGTTCGACGCGCGCCTTCAGAATCTGAAGTCGCTCTGTGTCATCGACGATGTCTTCCAGCCGTCTCACGTATCGGCCGTTGTGGAGATTGCCCCTTCCGCTGTCCCGAAGCGCACCCTCAAGGGCCTGGTGGCGCGCGTTAAGGTCCGCCTCCTGCTTCTGAAGCGCCCTCGCCGCCCGCTCCAGGCGGCGGACCTCACGAAGATCGCGCTGTCGCTCAAGCTGAGCTTGCGTACGGGCGCCCCCTCCAGAAGCCTTGCCCACGGCGCCCTCCTAATTCGACATAAAAAGACTTGAAGTGCTTTTTATGTTATTTTAGCACTGCGTTGTCTAGGGCTCAGAGGGCACGCGTTATGGCGACCTACGGTTTTATGGTTCGGTACATCCAGCGGCGCGTTGGGCGATCCTCAGTCGCTGCGGCGGCCTATCGGTCGGCCAGTCGTCTCGTCGATGAACGCCTCGCGATGGAGTTTGACCACCGGTCCAAGCCCGGTTTGGAGGGCTCCGAAATCCACTTGCCCCCGTCAGCGCCCGCCGAGTTCGCAGATCGCGCAAGGCTTTGGAATGCCGTCGAACGGAGGGATCGGCATATGTATGCGGCAACCGCCCGAGAGTTTATCCTGTCGCTGCCCCATGAGCTTAACCTCGATCAGCGCCGCGCGCTGGTCCGGGCTTTTATCTCAGATCACCTGACCCCCCTTGGCGTGATCGCCGACGCCGCATTCCACAGGCCGGACGCGAACGGCGATCGACGGAACTTTCACGCTCACATTCTCACCACCACCCGCGAGGTCGGGCCGGACGGTTTTGCCGGGAAACTGCGGACCGTCATATACGGCCGACACCTCCGCATCTGGCGGGCTGGGTGGAGCACGCTCTTGAACGCCCACCTTGAACGCCATCTGGGGCCCAAGGCGCCGCAGGTCAGCCACCTCACTCTGGCTGAGCAGGGGATCGACCGATTGCCGTTGAAACATTTGGGGCGAGCGGCGACGGCGCTTGAGCGCAGCGGCGAGCGTACGCAAAGGGGAGAGGACAACCGGGATATTGCTTTGCGCAACGTCCTCGTGGCCGAGGATCGACGCGAGTATCAAAGGACCGCCGATCGGCTTGCCGAGGCTGCGCCACGGATAGACGCCTCGGTGGATGAGCTGATCACCGAGGCGACGCGCGTCAAGGGCGAGCATCTCGCCTCGCGCGCGCGTCTTGAGGTGGAGCGAGAGGCCCTCTCGGCCATCAAACCGCCGAGGCCTCTTATGGTGGAGCGCATGATCCTCGCTGAGGACCGCGCGGCCGTATTACGGGCGCGCGGGGCGCTTGAGGCGACAAAGGCGCGCGTAAACCGGATCCGGACGAAGCGGCTTGGTCTTTCGGCCTGGATCAGGACGCCCAGCCGAATGATCTGGGCCGGCCACGCTGAGCAGAACGCCCTATCGCGAGCACGCCATGAGCTTCGGCGTGCGCAGCTTCGTCTTCATCTTGTCCGAGCCTGGCTTCGTTCGCCTCAGGGAAGGGCGCTGATTGAGGCCCGGCGGACCCCCGATCTCTCCGAGGCCCAGCACGCGTCGGCGCGTTCGCGCACTGTGCTTCGAAAAATCTGGTTGGAGACCCGAAGGATCGAGGCGTCCGGTGAGGCGCTAAAGGCCCTGGAGCTCGCCCGCGACCGTGGCGTTCGCCGCCTATTGGTCCCCACTCACTCGCCCGATCCACAGCATTTCATCCGCGACGTGGGCATGGCGGCCTTGGACGCGGTCGCCCGTCATCCGCATCCGGAGCGCCTGAACCTCGCCCCCGAGCTCCCGCGCACCCTCGGGCGCACGATCTCGCCCCTGTCCCCTGATGGCCGCTAGGCGCCCGATGACGGCGCCAGGGCGCGCAGGGGTTTTCGTTCTCCTCCTGGTCTTGGCCATCGGCGCAGGCCTTGGAGCAGCGAGCGAGCTCGCCGCCGCCGGTCTCAACTTCGCTCAAGCCCTCGGCGAGGGCCTCGTCACGGTCGGAGGGCTGAGGCTCTATGCCCCCTGGAGCATCGTCGGCTGGTATCTTGAGTTTGAACCCCGCTATCCGCGCATCTTTGCCGGCGCGGGCCTCATCGGCTTTCTCGTCGGTTTGACGCCCGTCCTGCTCGCCGTCCGGCTCTTGCGTCCCAAGCGGCGCGCTCCGCCATCCTTCGGCGATCAGGCCTGGGCGAGCCTGAAAGACCTCAGGCGCGCCGGACTGATCAATTCCAAAGGCGTCATCAGCGGCCGCGTCCTCGGCCGCTTCGCCGGCCGCTACCTGACCTATCAGGGCTTTGAACATGCGCTGATCGTCGGCGCGTCCCGAAGCGGAAAGGGCACGGGGCATGTGGTGCCGACGTTGATCGCCTGGCCCGAGAGCCTCCTGGTCTACGATCGCAAGGGCGAGCTTTGGCACCTCAGCGCCGATCACCGCAAGCGCTTCAGCCACGTATTTTATTTTGCACCGACCGATCCATCCACGGTGCGCTGGAACCCTCTGTTCGAAGTGCGCATGGGTGAGCGGGAGGTCGCCGACATTCAGAACCTAGTTGGGATCCTGGTGGACCCCTTGGGCCGCAAAGCCGGCGCCCTCGACTTCTGGGACCAAAGTGCGTCAGCCTTCCTTACCGCGCTCATCCTGCACGTGCTCTATACCGCGGAGGATCGTCATAAGACCCTCGGCGAGGTCCGCCGGCTCCTGATCACGATCGAGGCGACCCTGCACGCGATGACCCATACCCGCCATCGCCGTCGCCCGGACCCCGCCGCCTCGGACCCTGCTGCTAAGGGTGGGGTCAGGGGGGATGACCACGCGGATCCGATCTGGGAGGTCCATCCAGAAGTCCTCCTTGGGGCGAGGGCGATTGAATCGATGGAAGACCGAGTGCGGTCCAATGTCCTTGCGACCTGCCGTGCAGCCCTCTCGCTTTGGGCCGACCCTCTGGTCGACTACGCCACAAGCGGGTCCGACTTTTCCATTGGCGATCTTGTCTGCGCCAGGGCTCCGATCAGCCTCTACGTCGTGACGCCGCAGGCCCACGCGGACCGCCTCGCCCTGCTCGTCCGCATCTTCATCCGCCAAACGATCAACAGCCTGATGGAGACCCTGCGCCACGACAGCCGAGGCCGGCTTAAACGCCATCGCCTTTTGTTGCTGCTGGACGAATTTCCGAAGCTGGGCAGCCTGCCCTTCCTTGAGAACGCCTTGGGCGAGATGGCGGGCTACGGCATAACCGCCCACCTCGTGTGTCAGAGCTTCAACGATGTTCTGTCCAAGTACGGCGACAAGACCCCGCTGTTGGACAACATGCATATCACCGCAGCCTTCGCCACGTCTGAGCCGACCAGCATTGAGAAGGTGATCCGTCGGGCGGGCAAGGCGCTCGAATATCGCAAAGGGTATAGCGATCCGCGCAGCCTGTTCAGCCGGGCTCATCGCATCGCCTCACAAAGCGAGCAGCAGCGCTACATCCTGTCGGAGGAGGATGTGCGCGGCCTGGCCAGCGATGAGCAGTTTCTGTTCGTCAGCAACTGCAAACCGATCCGCGCCAAAAAGATCCGCTATTTTGACGACCCGTTCTTCAAGGCGAAGGCCGGTGATTTTTTCAACGGAAGACCGGCGGCCTACGTCCAAAAGCCCAACGACGCGGACCTTCCGGGCCTCGCGGTGATCGACTGGCGAAATGTCAGACCCCCGGACGGCGCTCCCCTAAGGTTCGTGGGCGTCGCCGCGCCCAAATCAGCGGATGGAGGCGCCCCCGAGCAAAGGCCCGGCGACGCCGCCGCCGCCGCGGCCGAAGCTTTTCTGGCGGGCTCTATGCGCGCCTTTCAATCCAGCGACGACGGCGTGGACTAAGGGCCTATGCCGCACCAACACCCTGTGATCGCCAGTCGAAAGCTCATCGCCCTTCGCCAGGCCATGGGGCCAGTGATCGGCGCCGCCCTCGCCGATCCCAAGGTCGTTGAAGTGATGGTCAACCCGGATGGCAGGATCTGGATCGACCGGATCGGCGAAGGCCGCTCAAGCGCGGGCGGGCGGCTTTCCCGCGACGACGCTGAGCGGGTCCTTCGCCTGCTCGCCGATCATGCCGGGGAGGTTGTGACCCGCGAACGGCCGCGGATCAGCGCGACGATTCCGGAAACCGGGGATCGGTTCCAGGGCGCGTACATGCCGATCGTATCCAGCCCCGCCTTTGCAATCAGAAAACGTCCGGAGGTGATCTTCACCCTCGCAGACTACGTAAGGACGGGTGTCATGACCGTGGCGGCCGCCGAGGCGCTCCGCCGAGCGGCCGCCGCACGCAACAACCTCTTGATCGCTGGCGGAACCGGCTCGGGCAAGACCACTCTCGCCAACGCCATTCTCGCAGAGCCGGTTTTTAAGAACGACCGGATCGTTCTCATCGAGGACACCGCCGAGCTGAGATGCTCGGCGGAAGACAGGGTCGAGATGCTGACCAGGAGCGCTGAGCCCCAGATCACCATGACCGATCTTGTGCGCGACACCCTACGCCTCAGACCCGACAGGATCATCATCGGCGAGGTCAGAGACGGGTCGGCCCTTGATCTACTGAAGGCCTGGAACACGGGCCACCCCGGCGGCCTCGCCACCATCCACGCCAACAGTGCAGCTGACGCCCTGACGCGTCTTGAGGACCTCATCGCAGAAGCGACGGAGCGCACGCCCTATCGCGCCATCGCTCAGGCGATCAATCTTGTGATCTACATCGAGCGCACCCCGTCCGGCCGCACCGTGAAGACCATAGCGGAGGTCATGGGGCGGGAGGGCGATCGCTACCTTCTGAGGGACGTCTCGTCCGATCCTGGCCGCGCCGGCTGATGTCGGCGCTGGCCTGAAGCGCCAACCTGCCGGCCCTGGCCCGTCTCAAGAGGCCGGGCGTCTCCGCCATCAGGCGCTAAGGGGTACGGCGCTAGTCATCTGCCTCAGATGTTCAGCGCCAGAACGTCGAGCGCATGATGGCGATCATCCAAACACTCAAGCCGCCGGATCGTCAGGTGATGTTGCTCTATCTCGAGGATTTCGACGCCCGCGAGATCGCCGATGTGACCGGCCTTGGGTCGCCGGGGAAAATCCCGCTCACGACCGAGGCTTCAGGAATAGCGAAGGCCATTGCGATGGCGTCGTATGCGATGATCGACGACGCCAGCCCTTACAGCATGTTCGGCGTATGCAATCCCGATGCAGCCGCGCTGGCCGAATCTGAGCAGCTCGAAGATCCGATTTGCGAGGATGGCGGAGGTCGCCCGCGCAGTCAGCTCCACGCGCAACTGATCGACCTGACGCGCGCCGCTTTCAGCCATGCGCTGAAGACAGAGCCTTAGGCCAGATGTCATACGCCAAACGTGATAGTCTCCGAGAGATCCCTTTTTGCCCTCAGTTGGGGAGCCCGCGCGACGTTCCTGCTCAGCAAGATAATTCTGCATCAGAACTCATTCCAAACCGCTGCGTCCCCAACGGCCCTCAGCGTCGTGCGCCCACGTCCAGCGGCCTTAACGGGCGCCAACGCGGGTTTGCGAGCGGAAGGGCCTCCAAAGGGAGCAGACCCATCGCTTCCCACATGAAATCGGCCCGTCAGTTGCGCCAGCCCTTCGGTCTCCTCAGACAGGCTTTGGCTGGCGGCGGTAGATTGCTCGACCATGGCCGCATTCTGTTGAGTCACCTGGTCCATCTGGTTCATGGCCTTGTTGACTTGGGACAGGCCTGAGGCCTGTTCCTTAGCCGCGACGGCGATTTCAGAAACAATGCCGCTAATCTTCGTCACGCCGGTGATAATGCGATCCAGCACTGATCCAGTTTGTCCAACGAGGTCGACGCCGGCGGAAACTTGCCGCGCCGAAGCTGAGATCAGCGTCTTGATTTCCTTGGCGGCGTCCGCCGAACGCTGCGCAAGCGCTCGAACCTCCGAAGCCACCACCGCAAACCCCCTGCCCGCGTCGCCCGCCCGCGCCGCTTCGACGCCCGCGTTCAAAGCCAAAAGATTGGTCTGGAAGGCGATTTCGTCGATCACCCCGATGATCTGTCCGATCTGGCGAGAGGACTGCTCGATCCCGCTCATCGCCGCGACGGCCTCGCGCACGACCTCGCCAGAGCGCTCCGCGTCGCCCTTGGCCTCGTAGACCGCTTCTCGGGCGAAAGTCGCTCCCTCCGCGGTCTTCGCCACCGTTGCGGTGATCTCATCTAGAGCGGCGGCCGTCTCCTCCAAGGTCGCCGCTTGCTGCTCGGTGCGTCTGGATAGGTCATTGGACGCATTGCTGAGTTCCTGAGTTCCGCCCCTGATCGTGGAAACCGATGCTGTCAACGCGCGAACCGTAGCTTCAAGACTCGCGATCGCGGCATTGAAGTCGTTCTTCAACTTTTGATATTCGAGGGCGACCGTCTCCGAAAGGCGCACGGTAAGATCGCCGTCCGCGAGTCTTGCCAACGCCGCCGCCATGTTTTCAACGATCAGCTTCTGCTCGCGGCCTGCGGCTTCGAAGGCCTCCTCGGTTTGCTTCAGTTTTTGGTCAAGCTGATGTTGAAAATTAGCCGCCTCGGCCTGCAACCGCGCCCGCTCGCGTCCGCCGTCTTTGAAAATCTCCACTGTCGCGGCCATGGCGCCGACCTCGTCTCCCCGGCCGAGCGAAGGAACCTCCACTGCGAAGTCGCCTTCTGCGATCCGCTTCATCGCCTGGGTCAGCGCGCTTAGAGGGCGGATCGCGCCCATCGACCAGAAGGCGACCGCCGCGCCGAGCATGAGCGCTACGCCGCATACGGTGAGGATCAGCCAGATGAAGCCGTCCGCCACGGCGCGGGCCTCAGCGCCGACTGTTTTATTCTTGGCCTCCTCAAGGTCGATGAATTTGTTGATACGCCCGAGCCATTCCACAAAAGCCGGCCGCGCCTGCTGCATCAGGACGGTGTGAGCAAGCTGAGGCTGACCGCCCTTCTGGAGCCGGATCACCTCCGCGATCAAGGGCAGCGTCTTCGCCTGAGTTTCCTTGATGCTTGCGAGAACCTCCACCTCGTCGGGCGTGACGCCCTTTCCCGTGGCCATCAGATCGTCAAGCGGTCCAGCTGACCTATTATAGGTGTCGGTGAGGTGGTCGATCTTCGCAGTGACCTGATCGAGCTCCGCGGGTTCAACCAGCGTCACGTCTCTTATGGCGATGGCCCGATCGTGAACGCTGCCTCGAAAGTTGATAGAGTAGCGCTGCTTGACGCTGTTCACGTCATTGATGGTCGCAAGGCTCTTTTCGATGCTGCTGACGCGCGTCTGGGCGATAATGGCCAAACCCACCATCATTGCGAGGACAGCGCCAAATCCGATCATGAGGCGGTGGCCAATTTTCAGATCTCGTAACAATGTGTGTCTCCGCCAATCGCGCCCAGGAAGGATGAGGTTGAGCGCAAGGGGTTAAATAATTTTGTTTATCTTCAAATAAAAAATGAAATTGTCTCGACATCAAGACTGAAAAAACGAAGATATGATAATAGAACTTAGGTATAATTACTTATAAGCGGCCAGTCATTGTCTTATCCAAGTCGAAGTAAGTTTTGCCGCCCACAGTCCGACGCCGCGGCCAAGGCGGGGCCAGCCTAGGCGGTGGATGAAAGGGGTTATTGGGACGCCTCGATCAAGCCGAGGAGCGCTGATGCGCCTCGTTTCGCCATGGCCCGTCGCGGATCGTGTCCGTGAGGGCCTTTAAGAGCCCTGTGCGTTCGCCAGCGCTGAGGGTTGCGAGCTCAGCGCTCGCATAGCGGAGGAACTGGATCGGGCTTCGCGAGAGGTCGAGGCTGGCGTCCGGCGCCAAAAGGCCGGTCAGGGACGTCGCCAGGTTTGAGGATGTGGCCTCGCCGTCTCTAAGGCTCGCGAGCAGGAGGCCTGCGCTCAGCGCCATAACTTCAAGCGTCGCCGTCGCAGGCGCCAGGGTTTTGCGCGCGATCAAGCGCCTCGCGGCGGCGCGCGCGGCGGATAAATCCCCTGAGGGACCAGCCAGAAGGGGATCACGGCTTGCAAGGGGCGCTAAGGAAGCCTCGGACCTCGGACGTTGAGACATTCTCTCACTCCGCACGTTTCGTGCCGAAGCCGCCGAACGTCGGCGTCTCACAGACAAGCGCGGCGGCGCGCCGCGTGATCAACCTAGGATGATCTTCAGCGTGTGGACAATTCCGCAAAAATCCGGAGGCCCGCCGGGGCTCGGCGCGCTCAGCCTTACATCGGACTGCGAGCCGGTGCTTGGCCAGCATAAGGGAACGAGCGCTCTTCAAGGGTGCGCTCGTACGCCACGTTCTACATGAACCCTTGGTCGCGGCGCTTCATCGACCGCTCTCCGTTGCATTACCTGAGCCTAGCGTTCGGCTATGTCGCGCTCAGACTCTTGGCCGCCGTCAACAATCTTCTGATCGCCGCTGACCTTCCAGGACCGCTGGGCCTTGCCGTGCACATGATCGGCAAACAGACGACACCGTTTGTCGGCTTCGCCCTTGCCGTCGGCGGTTTTTACCTCGTCCTATCCATCGCCATGACTAAGCCCATTGCTTTGGCCATCCGTACCGATCGGATGTAAGACTTCTGGGTCCGCAGATCGAAGTTGCGAATGGTCATGTCTTCGACCATTCTGCGGCGCAGCGGGTGCATGGCCTCTTCCGCCATTACCTGTCTCCTGTCTGACGAGGCCGTGACCCACCCACGATCCTCTTCAGGCAAGAGAATCCCGCTCCTCTCCCATGCCTACCGATTACTCCTCCCGCGCGAGCGGGTTAGTACAAGGGTGGAAAGCCGCCGTCATTTAGCTAAGCTGCCGTCGCCGGGGGAGTTACAAATGATCGGGCGATCGCTGCGAAAGCTAGTCTCTCTGCTCCTCATGCTGCTGGGCGCGATGCTCTTGAGCGGTGTCATCGACATCACGCCGAAAATCGGCGCTCCGCAGATCGACTACCCTGGCTTTGACTATCGGCTTCCGTTCTGGCCCCAGCTCGCGCTCTATTGGGTAGCCCTTGGAGGCGGCGGCGCGCTCCTCGCAGCGTTGGGCGTGATCGCCTGGAGCGATGAGGCTACCCGGGTCCTGGATCTCCGAAGGACGGCCTTTATCGGAGCATCGTGGTTCATGATCATCGGAGGCCTCCGCCTGGCGAGCTTCCTCGCTTGGGGCACGATGGGTCCTCTTCACGTGCAGCAGCCCATCCTTCAGTTCGCCCTAATCAACGGACTGATCTCGGGCGCTGCAATCACCGGCGCCTGGGTTGCGCTCAGCCTTGTGCTGAGCCGGGCGTGGAGCGCCCCTTGGCCCCGAAGCGGCGCGACGCTTGTCGGAACGGGAGTGGGATTCACCGCCCTCATGCTCGCAACGGCGAACGCTACCGGATTGCCTCTGGCCCCAATTATCGCGAACTGGTGGCCGTACATCGCCATTCTCGCGCCGGCGGCGGCCTTGCTTGCCGCCATGACGGTTCGCGCCGAAGCGCCCAAGCCCGGCTAAGCCGTTGCGGGTGTCCGCAAGGGGTCGCCAGCCGTGATTGGGACCCGCGCGGCTTTCAGACATTTGAGCAAACGTCTGGGCTTCTCCGGTTGCTTCCGCCATTGTCACGCAATGTGACCATGCACACCCGTTGGCGAGCGCGCGGCGATGATGGCGATCAGTCTGGCGAATAATGTGAGTACGTGGCGCGCGCCCTTGTCAGCTGATCAGAGCAAAAAACGACGTGTTTGCGAGCACGACCCCCGATGATGGCGAGCGCCTATACTTAGCCAGCGATCCGTCCGCAAAGACCCTCGCGCCTCAGATGGGCAGGTGCGTTGAAAAATCCGCCGTCGCGCGCGCGAACGCTGCTTTGGGATCGATCCCAAGCGCGGTCACGATCGCATAGAACTCCACAAGGTCGACCCTGCGAATGCCGAGTTCATATCGCGACACGAACTGCTGCGGCTTTCGTAATCTTCTGGCGAGCTCAACCTGAGTGACCTCTTGCTCAAGACGCATTGAGATCAGGGCCTCAAGGAGCTCTTTGTAGGCGGGGGTAAAGACCGACTTGGTCATTTCGGCTGGTGTGTTGGATCCAGCCACCGCATTTATACGCCATTTTGTAGTACATCATTTTGGTGTAGGCTTGCGCCATCGGAGGTTGTCATGGCGCTCGCAGAGAAAAAGCAGGACCTGCAGAAGGACCCCACGCGTCCGGATGAAATCGCTGAGCTCTTCACGCAACATTCGGCTTGGCTGAAAACCGCCGTCAGGAAAATGACGTCGGACGCCTGCGCCGAGGACGTCGTCCAGGAGGCCTATATCCGCCTCGTCCGCCTGCCGCCCTCGACGGAGATCAGGCATCCGCGCGCCCTCCTGCTAAAGATCAGCCGGAACATCCTGCGCGACCGCTTCAGGAAAGCCTCGCGAGACCATCGTCCGCCGGCCGCCGATCTCAAGGGGCATGAAGCCGCCGCCGCCGCCGCCCCTGAGCAGTTTGAAACCCTGGTGCTGAAGCAAACCATTCTCGCTCTACCGGAGATTTACCGAGACGTCTTCTTGCTGAGCCGCTTTGGTGGTATGTCCTACGACCAGATCGCGCAGGCGCGGGACATCTCCGTCAAGACCGTGGAATGGCGGATGTCCCGGGCCCTGGCGATGTGCGCCGCCAGGATGCGTGAATAAGCCAACCGCCATGAGCCCGGCCCCCGAGAGTCCAAAGCGCGCCGAACAAGAGGCGGCGCAATGGTTCGCCCGCCTGAACGCCGCCTACATCTCGACCGACGAGCTGATCAGGTTCCGCGCCTGGCGCCGCAGCCCGGCCAATGACGCGGCCTATGCCGCAACCGAGCGGGTCTGGCGCAGGAGCCGCGCGATCGAGACCGACGCCGACGTCCAGGCGGCCCTCGGCGCTGCAAAGGGCCGCGTGCGAAGGCGCGCGTCGCGGGCGCTTGGCTGGATGTCCGGCCTTCTGGCGTGCGCGGCGGCGCTGGCAGGCCTTGGCGCCCTCATGGTGTTCACTCCGGCGGCAGGCCAGGTCTATCAAACCGCCGTCGGCGAACAGAGCTCGGTGGTCCTCGAGGACGGCTCTCGGATCAGGCTCGACACCAATAGCCGCATGCTGGTCCAGTATTCGGCGTCGGAGCGACGGATCACCCTCGTCAGAGGCCAGGCCTTCTTTGATGTGGTCCATTTGCCGTCCCGGCCGCTGCGCGTCGAGGTGGGCGCCGCCACGATCCGCGATCTCGGCACTCGATTTGATGTCCGCAAGGACGATGGCCAGGTCCGCATCACCGTGGTCGAAGGCGCTGTTCAGGTGGGGGAAAGGGCGCGTGGCGTGCGCTGGACCATGACCGCCGGGCAACAGATGCTGACCGGCCCTACCCCGCGGGGTCCCTTCCCCGTAGACGCCAGCAAGGCGACCAGCTGGACCAACGGACGGCTCGTTTTCGAAAACATGTCCTTGTCTCAGGTGGCGGCCGAGATGAACCGCTACGGTCGCCACAGGCTGATCCTGGACCTGGGTCCGATCAGCGAGATCAAGGTCAGCGGGGCGTTCGACAGCACCGACACCAACGCCTTCGTCGCCGCTGTCTCGCGCCTCTACGATCTCAAGGCAAAGACCCAGGCGGACGGCAGCATCGTCCTCTCCGCCCCCGCCACAACTCCAGCGAGTTGAAAAAAGTTCTGACTCGACTCAGGGTCAGGGCGAACCTCTGGCGTCTACCCCGCGACTGTCCTGCCGCTGGCCAACCAGCGCGAGGGAGAAGGGGGAAGGTATGGCGCAAACCAAGCAGGTGTTGTGGGGGGCTGCGGCGCCCATGGCGTTCACCCTCGCGGCGGCCGCCGCGGGCGCATCAGGCGCTGGCCCGAGCGACGTCCTGATCGATATTCCTGCGGGTCCGCTCTCAACGGCCCTTGATCTCTACGCCCGCGAGACCCGCCAGCAGTTGCTTTATAACTCCAGTCTGGTGGCCGGACATACCGTCCCCGCGCTCAAAGGCAACCTGACGCCGGACCTCGCCCTGGACCGTCTGCTGAAGGGAAGCGACATTGAAGCGGAGCACACGGGCCCGACGGTGGTCGTGTTGAGGCGCCGGAAGGCGGCGCCGTCGGCGCCTCCGCCGGCCGACGCGGAACCCACAGCGGCGACGCCGCGTCCCGGTGAAAACGGACCTCAGCCCATGAGCGGGCGCGCCGCGCCGACCCCGCCGACGGCCGGGGCCGACCCGGGCGCGGGCGTCGTGGGCGCGGACATTGTGGTCACCGGAAGCCACATCCGCGGCGTCAGGGCCGCCGGGTCTCCGGTCGTGTCCATCAGCCGTCCGGACATGGACCGCGAAGGCGACGCCACCGTGGCCGACGCCCTGCTGCGCCTGCCGCAGAACTTCAATGGCATGTCCAACCCTGTGTCTGCGGCCAGCGGCGCGGACAAGTCCGGCGCCAACAGCAACTATAGCCAGGGGGTCAACCTTCGCGGCCTCGGCAGCAATGCAACCCTCGTCCTGATCAACGGTCGCCGCATGGCCGGCACGGGCAATTTCGGCGACTTCGTCGACGTGTCGGCGCTTCCCAGCGCCGCGGTCGATCACGTCGAGGTGCTGCTCGACGGCGCCTCGGCCATCTATGGCTCCGACGCCGTGGGCGGCGTGATCAATGTCATCACCCGAAAAAACTACGACGGCGCCGACAGCTCGATCCGGTTTGGCGTGGACGACGGGGGCGGAGGCGCTTCGGTTCTGGCGACCGATGCCCTGGGGCTCAGCTGGCCAGGCGGACACATGCTCGTCACCTACGAGTATCAGCACATCGATCGGCTCTCCTCGTCGAGCCGGCCCTATACCGACAATTCCGATCTCAAGGCCCTGGGCGGAACCGATCACGATTCCTATGAGTCCAGCCCCGGCAACATTCTCGGGCTCAATTCGACCTTCACCGCCTTCGTTCCGACCTACGCCATCCCCGGCGGTTCGGGCCTCGGTCTCACCCCGTCAAGTTTCGTGGCGGGCTCGGCCAACGGCCAGAACTACTGGCACAACACGGACATAGCGCCGGCCAGCGATCGCGACGGCGTCTATACCGAAATCACTCAGGCGCTGGATCCCAAGACCAGCCTCGACCTCGAAGCGCGTTACAACCTTCGCCACTACGAGGCGCGAGCCTCCGCCAGCCAGACCATTCTGGCCGTCACGGCCAACAATCCCTATTTCGTGTCGCCGAACGGAGCCGCCAGCGAAGAGATCGGCTACTCCCTCGACCAGGCGGCCGGACCCATCATCAACACGGGCGAGGTCCAGGACTATGACCTCTCCCTTGGCCTCAAACGTGATCTTGGGCAGGGATGGCGGTTCGACAGCTACCTCGCTCTCGCCGGCGATGTGGGCCGCGCCTACAGCAACAACGATCTTAACATCACCAATCTCAGCGAGGCGCTCGGCGACATTCCCGCCAATCCCGCGTCGGGATTCTCCACGGCCAAGGACGGCTTCTACAATCCCTACGGCTCCGGCCGATCAAATCCACAGGCCCTGATCAATTTCATCAGCGACGGATACGCCGTCGACAGCAACGTCAGCCTGACCGACCTCGCCAGCGCTCAGGTGGACGGACCTCTGTGGTCGCTCCCGGGCGGCCTGGTCAAGGCGGCGTTCGGCGTCCAGTTCCGTCACGAGCATTTCGAACCCAGCACCCTGACCATGATTACCGGGACGACGCCGATCACCTCCGGCGGCGTCGTCTACACCCGCGACGTCGCCTCCGCCTTCGCGGAGGTCGACCTTCCCCTGGTTGGGCCAGCCAACGCCCTTGCTGGCGTCGAGCGGCTCGATCTGTCCCTGGCGGGTCGGGTCGAGCACTACGATGACGTCGGAACCACCGCCAATCCGAAGATCGGCCTGGACTGGCGTCCCGTCAGCGATCTTTCCGTGCGCACGACCTACGGGACTTCATTCCGGGCCCCTGCGCTCTCGGAAATCGATCAGCCGACGGTGTTTGCGCCGACCAGCCAGACGGTCGACGGCAAGAGCACCCTGATCCTGCTGCAGTACGGCGGCAATCCCGATCTGAAACCGGAGACGGCCACAACCTGGACCGCGGGCCTCGACTGGACGCCGCGCGCGGTCCCTGGCCTCAGGCTCAGCACGACCTGGTTCGACATCGACTTCAAGAACGAGATCTCCGATCCAGGCGTCCTCTTCCTGTCGACGGTGCTCTCGACGCCGGGTCTGTCTTCGATCGTTCAGCGCCTCAATCCCAGCAATCCCGCGGACCTGGCCGCTGTATCGGCGCTCCTGGCCAAGGCGGCCGGCAGCGCCGCCACCGCCTTCCCGGCCAGCGCCTACGGCGCGATCGTCGATGCCCGCTACCTGAACACTGCGTCCAAGGTGGTCGAGGGGGTGGACATCAGCGGCAGCTACAGCGTCCACTGGCTTGGCGAGGCCTTCAGTCTCAGCGGCGGCGCCACCTATCTCGATCGCTTCAGTCAGGTGCAAGCCGCCGGCGGACCCTCCCAGTCGCTCCTGAACACCCCCGGACAGCCGGTCAACTTCAGGGGCCGGGCGGGCCTGGACTGGACCCATGGCGCCTATCAGGCCAGCCTGATGGTCAACTACGTCAACAGCTATCACGACCCCGTCGCCCATCGCCCGATTGACGCCTGGACCACCTGCGACGCCACCGTGAGCTGGCGTTCCCCCGCCGTCCGCGGTCCGCTCCAAGGGGTGGTCCTGTCGGCGTCGGTTCAGAACCTCTTCAACACCGATCCGCCGTTTTACGACAGTCCCCAGGGGATCGGGTTCGACCCGGCCAACGCCAATCCCTTCGGGCGGATGGTCGCGGTCCAGATGAACAAGCATTGGTAGCTCAGCCCTTGGGCCGAGCCCCCTTGAGACCCTGAGGTTTACCATGAAACCCCCTGGATGGGCGGCGGCGCTCCTTGCGCTCGCCCTTGCGGCGCCGGCGGCCTCCCGCCCTTTCACCGTCGAGGATTTTCTGCATCTGGAGAGCCTCGGCGCCGCGACCGCCGATCCCACCGGCCGCTGGTTGATCCTTGATAAGCAGGGCCCCTATGACGCCGCCGCCCGGTTCGACGACGACGTGAACACCCGGCCCTTGAGTTCCCACCTGGAGCGCGTCGATCTTCGTCATCCTGGGATGGCGGCGCCCGCCTTCGATCAGGACAGGCGCGGCGGATTTATCGCCGGCCCCTTCTCGCCGTCAGGGCGCTTCCTCGCCGTCTATCGCAACCTCGAGCGGCGGTGGGAGATCGGCGTTCTTACGGTGGCGACGCGCCAGGTCCGCTGGCTGGGGTTTGGCGCGGAGTTCGCAGACCGGGGAAACACCCTTGTGTGGCGCTCAGACACCCGGCTCCTCGCTCTGCGCATGCCGGACGGCGACCGGTTCTGGAAGGAGACGCTCGAACAGAGCGCGATGCTGGAGCTTCCCGGACTGTGGAGGGCCGCGGCGGAAGGCCGCGCCGCGACGGGGGTGACCGTCGGAAGCGGACGCTACCGCGACGTGCATGTTCCAGATCCGGTCCGGACCGTGGTTGAGATCAACGCCGTCTCCGGACAGGTGAGGTCCCTCGCGAAGGGCGAGTTCGACGCACTGGCGCTCTCGCCCAGCGGCCGAACCTTGGCCCTGATCGAGGCCTCGGGGCGCCTCAGGCTTTCCGGGGATCGCCTGCTGACGGCCGGCTCTGAGCTCCGGCGCGCGCGGGTGAGCCTGCTTGATCTGAACAGCGGCGGCCTGATCCACCCCTGCGCAGGCGAGCCGCTTGTCACGAGCCTGCGCTGGTCCCCGGTCACCGACACCCTCCTCTTCTATAGCCGGCCCGTCGGCGCAGACTGGTCTGACGGCGGCTATCGGCTCGCGACGCCGGATGGCGGCTGTTCGGCCTTGCCGATGGGCGATGTAAAACCCGAGATCAGCCTGGAGCATAATTCCTTCACCACCGCGCACGCCGAGTGGCTTAACGGCGCGCCGATCCTGCTCGGCAGGAAGCCAGGCGCCGGACGATCAGATTGGTACCGGGCCGGGGTCGGCCAGCCCGTCAACCTGACCGCCGAGCTTCAAGCGGCGCCGACGGATCCGGTCTTGATGACGGCCGATCGCGCGGTCTTCCTCGACCAGGGCGCCCTCGTGGCGGTGGATGGCGAGGGGCGGGCTCATCGCCTGGCGGCGACGGGCGTCACGCGCGTGCTGACGCCGCGCCGGCCCAACATGTCCTATCCCTTGCCCGACGATGGCGCGCCGCGCGGTCCCAAGGGGTTCGCCATCGCAGGCGGCCCGGTCACGACCAGCCTCTGGCGTTTTACCGGGAGCCAAGCTCGGCGCGTCCTTGCGACGCCGAGCCGGGACGAGACCTATCTCTTGGCCACGGAGGCGGGTCTGGTCGCCAACGGCGCCGACGCCCACGGCGTGTCGCAGACGACCCTGCTCACGCCCGAAGGCGGCGCCGTTGTCCTGGCCCGCGCCAATAAAGCGCTCGCCGAGGTCGAGTTTCCGCCGCCGGTGGCGATCCTTCATCCGGGTCCGGACGGCGAGCCCTTGAAGAGCTGGCTCTATCTTCCCACGCCGCACACCGGAAGGACGCCGCCGCTTCTGATCATGGCCTATCCCGGGGCGAGCTACCCTGGCCCCCCCCTCAATGGAAAGCCCGGCGCGATCATTCCGGTCGGCGACAATCCGCGCCTTGCAGCCAGCCACGGCTACGCGGTCCTGATCCCGAGTCTGCCGACCCCGAGAGGTCAGGTCGATCCGGGCAAAGGATGGGACGCTGAGCTTTCGACCATTATCGACGCGGCGGCCAAAACCGGCATGGTCGATGCCGCGCGCACCGGGTATTGGGGCCATAGCTTTGGCGGCTATGTCGGCCTGATGCTGGCGACTGAGACGGATCGGTTCAAGGCCATCATCGCGGCGGCGCCCATGAGCGACCTCATCTCCATGCGCGGACAAGGGGCGCCCGGCGCCTGGCTGACCCCTTATGAGGAGGAGGCGACGCAGGCGTTGGCAGGCTGGAGCGAGCGCGGCGATCAAGGGCATCTCATGGGGACGCCTTGGACGGAGCGTCAGCGGTTCATCGACAACAGCCCGGTCTTTTTCGCTGACCGGATTCGGACGCCGATCCTTTTGGTCCATGGCGACCAGGACGTGGTCAGTCTCTCCCAAAGCCGTGAGATGTTCAGCGACCTCACCCGACTCGGCAAGGACGCCCTCTTCATCACCTTCTACGGCGAGGGCCATAACATCGTTAGCCCGCCCAATGTGCGCGCCTATCTGAACGCCGCCTTCGCGTTCCTGGACACCTATCTTGGAGCCGCCCCCGAGCCCTCGCCGCCGCCGCCCGGGCCTAAGGCGCGGGTCAGACCGCAAGCTTAGCACGGCCTTGGTCCAACTGCGCCGCGGGTCAAGACGCGCGGTGCGGGCTTTGGGATCGACAGGCGGAGGAGATTACGCCAAAGCGGTTGTGCGGCGGAGAACAGAGGGCGATGCGGCAAGTGCTTCCAGGCGTATTCCTGGCGCCTCAGAATAGCGGCATGGGATTTGGCTACAGCCATTTCATCACGCGCCCGGCCGGCAACCTGATCCTCGACGCGAGTCGGGTCGGCTCCCTCTCCGATACCTTCGATGAGTTCGAGCAAGCCGGCGGCGTCAAAGCTGTGGTGATCAGCGACCGGCATCTCGGCGGTGTGTCCACCAACGAGATCGCCGAGCGATTTGGCGCCACGATCTACTGCAGCGCCATCGAGGCAGACGCTATGGGACACCGCACCAAGGCGGTGCGGATCGACCACGCCTTGGCGTTCGAACGCACCACCATCGAGGGCGACGTCCTGCTTGTGCCGACCCCGGGCCACACCGCAGGCCAGTTCTCGACACTGGCCGTGGTCGAGGGCGCCCGCATCCTCTTCACCGCCGACTTCGTCTGGCGCGAGGGCGGCCGTTGGCGGCCCGGCAATCTCAGCCGCAGGAAGATGGCCGCGAGTTTTGAGGGTTTGCGCGATCTCGCCTTTGACGTCGTCGTCCCTTGGACCGGTTATGACCAGACCGAGCTCTTCGTGGCGGTGGCGGACGTCGAGGAGACGGTGGATGCTATGCTGGCTGCCTGCTCCAAGCCCTAGGTCACGTCCTCGAACCGTTCTAACGCCGCGGATGCTGGGCTGATCCGGCCAGGCATTCCAATCTGACGCCGCCATGCGCCGGCGGCGCCTCGCTCCGCGCCGTCATCCGATCCCGGCTCGGGCGTCCCTGTGGAGTTAATCGCCCCCAAGCGGCTCAAGAGGACCAAAGGCGCTCAGGAAGATGTCGGTGATCCTTGCGGCTTCCTGCGCGATCTCACCGGTGTCCGGGCTCCTTTCGCCCCAAAGACAGCGTGTCTGGCGGCCGTTGCAAAGATCGATGAGAACACGCGCCGCAAGCCCTGCATCTATGTCGCGCAGGCGCCCTGTTTTGATCTGGCGCTCGAGATAGGCGGCGATGGACGCCTCCATCGGCTGGACCGCATGGGCGTAGAAGGTCTTGCCAAGCTCCGGGTGTCGCCCACTCTCGGCGACGACAAGCCTGGTCAGATGAAGCGGTTCTGGTGAAATAATCTTGCCAATCAGGCTGTTGCAGAGATCAAACACGCCGCTTCGAGGATCCTCGGAAAGGCGAAGCCCCTCGCCGACATCGCGGGCGTAGGCGCCGGCCGCCTCTTCCAGCACCGCTGCGAAGAGGGCCTCTTTGGAGGGAAAATAGCTCCAGAGCGTCGCCTTTGATCCGCCGAGGCTGGCGATCAGCCCAGACATCGACATGCCCGCATAGCCCTCGCGGAGAAAAGCCTGCCTGGCCGCATGAATTATGACGGACCTGCGGGTTTGCTTCTTCAGGTCCCGCCGACCGAGGACGGGTGCAGAGGCCTCACTCATAGGCGTACTCTATAGTACAGTTTTTTGTTGACAAGGGATCCTGGGCTTGCGCACTCCAGCAAGGCTGGCCGAGGGCGGAGCATCGAAAACCATGGACCGCGCGCGTTCGATCCTACCTGGGCTCATGGGGAGGCGCTCTCTTCTTGGCGCCGCCGCCCTTGGTGCGGCGGCGCCGCTTCTGACCTATGCGCCGATCGCCGCCGCCTCCGGCGCGGGCGCTGATGCGCCTTTGGACCATGAGCTTCCCGTCTGGCTGAGGGAGCCGCCGCCACCTGGCGCGGTCCTGCTCAACGCCAACGAATACCCCTCAGGTCCGATCCCGGCGGCCTGTAAAGCCATCGCGGACGCGGCCTCGCAAGGCGCGCGCTATGACCGTTTCGGAGAGACCCGCGCGCTCATCAAGACATTCGCAGAGCAGCACGGACTGAGCCCAGACACCATCGCCGCCTATGACGGCTCTTCTTTGCCGCTCCACTACACCCTCCTGGCCTTCACCTCGCCGGAGCGGGGCCTGGTTATGGCTGATCCTTGCTATGAGGCGCCCCTCTTTGGGGCGCTCATGTCCGGGGCGAAGGTGAGCAAGGTTCCTTTGACACGGGACTATGCGCACGACGTGAAGGCAATGGCGGCGGCCGACCCGACCGCAGGCGTCATCTACGTCTGCAATCCCAACAACCCCACCGGCACCCTGACCTCCCGCGAAGCGATCGGCTGGCTCTTGGACAATAAACCCGCCGGCGCTGTGGTGCTGGCGGATGAGGCTTATATTCAGTTCTCTGAGGCCCCTGACCTTCTCGGCCTGGTGGTCGCCGGCAAGGATCTCATCGTCCTTCGCACCTTCTCGAAGATCTATGGCATGGCAGGCATCCGGTGCGGATTTGCTGTGGCGCGGCCTGATCTTTTGGCCAAACTTGTGCGGTTCGGCCTCAACGCCATGCCGATCACCGCATCCGCCGCGGCCCGCGCCTCACTGCTTGATGAGGATGTCGTGCCGACGCGCCGCAAGATCGTGCGCGAAACCCGGGAGGAGACAATCGCCTGGCTGAAGACATCCGGCTACCGGGTCATCGGCGAGTCCAAGACCAATCATATCCTGCTCGACACTGGCCGCGAGGGGCGGAGTTTTGCGAAGGCCATGAAGGCGCACAACGTCTATGTCGGCCCAAGCTGGCCCATCTGGCCAAACGCCGTGCGCATCACTGTGGGCGCGCCTGAGGAGATGGTTCAGTTCCGCCGCGCGTTTCAGGCGGTCATGGAGGATGAGGCGGTCTGAACCCACCGGAGGTTTTCAAGGCCTCACGCCTGCGACCCGATCGGACCCCCCGCAAAAGACCAGGGTTTAGCGCCGGCTTGTCGCGCTGACATTGGCGCGCGCGAGGGTCACGGGGACCGGCGTGAACCCGGCGGCCTTCACCACGCATTGGCCGGTTTCCATCATCGCATGCTCGCCGAGGCAGAAGATGTCCTCATAGTGTGGGCGTGCAACCGCCAGGCACTGGAAGAGGTTGAGCTTGGCCATCTTGAGGCAGTCTGCGCTCTTGGGCTCGGCGAGCAAGGCGGCGAGATGGGGATCGTCGTCGCTCTGGAGCTGACCCATCGCCGCAAGGGCGGCGATCGCCAGGGCGCGCGTGACGACCGGTGAGCTCGGCGCCTGGCCGTCGCCCGGGGTTTCGGACAGGACCGCTCGCGTCAGCTCCGGCGCCTCGTCGCCCTCGAGGGCGACGCGTTTTGCCGAGGTGGTCTTAGCTGCGGCCAACCTTGCGTCAGGATCGCTCACCTGGGCCTTGGACCAATTGGCGAGCTGGACGGTGTATGCAGCCGCTTTGACCCCTGCGCCGGCGTTGACGAGATTGGCGCCGTGCCGGCGCAGGGCCGTCGCGGCCCTGGCGGCGGCAAGGTCGGCGCCGGCGATATTCAGCGCCGCCTGAGGGTTGGCCGCGAGTTCCGCGGCGAAGTCCGCGCCATGATCGCCTTCTCTTAGGACTTGCCGCGCGCCCGCGATAAAGCCTGGCTCCTGCAGGGCGGTCAGCGCCGCATAAGCGATCGCCCCTTCCTGGAACTGATGCGCCTCGTAGGCCGAGCCGACCCTGACCGCGGCGGCTACCCCCTCTGCCGATTTGAAGCCTGCGTCGATGGATGAGGCCTTTTTGATATAGCCCGCGTACGCCTGCGCCGCTTCGATCAGTCGATGCGGCAGGTGGGGCGCCGCCAGCGCGGCCTCTGCAGCCGTCGGGGTCTCGGCGCGGGCGGGCGGCGGCGGGGCCGCCGTCCGCTCGACGGCGGGGGGCTGGGTCGGAGGGGCTGGGGGATAGGCGTTTTGGCCTGGCGCCGCGGGGGGCTCGGGGTAGGCCGGGACATAGCGCTGGCTGTAACCCTGGCCGTAGTATTGCGGATAGTAGCGGTTCAGCCAGGCGCGATAGCGGGGATCTGCGTATCTGGGGTCTTGATACCTGGGGTCTTGATACCTGGGGTCTTGATACCGGGGGTCCTGATACCGGGGATCTTGGGGTGGGTAAGTCGGGTAACTCCGATCCTGATCGGCGCGGTTGACGCCGCCCTCTGGCGCTGGCTGATCGACATAGCCCGGCGGGTAGGCGGGCGGCGGG
>Ga0116231_10006649_pt1 | contig 21863 bp, 10 predicted proteins | sample S1TSphgellanicum_2_FD_89695 | JGI IMG/M metagenome (GOLD analysis project Ga0116231, IMG submission 89695) | Host-associated microbial communities from peat moss isolated from Minnesota, USA - S1T2_Fd - Sphagnum magellanicum MG | ecosystem: Host-associated > Plants > Peat moss > Unclassified...
AAGAAAAGGGAGCACCTTCATTCCATGACATGATTTCCCATTGGTTGCATGGAAATTGTATTCCAAAAATTGGCTACCACTATTCTTGGATTAATAGCCTTTCCTCAAAACACGCTACCTAGGTGTAAAGTGTAATGTGATTGATATGAATTAATGGGGGTTGCTTCACAAGTCCAACTTTTTTTTTGCAATGAGTTATTTTGATTGGCCCATTGAAAAAAAGGTTAAAACTATGGAGGCTCCCCCAAAATAAAGAATTCTATTGAAAGATGGATTGGCTCCCCCTTTGGTCTACCTATATAGGTGAGAAGGGGAAGAATATTGGATTAAAGCAAGGTGCTATTGGGAACACCCTTGGGGAACATATTGGGAACTAGATGGGAACTTGAAGGGAACATAGAAGAAAGCTGTTGGGAACAAAGGAAAAATGATAGAAATCCTCCCCCTAATTTCCCCCCCCCCCCAAACCCCTCCCAAAACTTAAAAGAGAAAAAAGTTAGGCACCTTGAGTGCATGCTTCAGCCTACCAATTGGCTGCATGTATTTTTGGTTTCCGAAACTGTTGGTCAGGGGGGAGAGATTGAACAAGGAAGATAAACAAAAGACAAGTCCCCCAAGGGGCCCCACCAGAGAAAAAACCAGGGCCCGTCACGAGTGCATGCTGAGCCTTCCCATTGGCTGCATGAAATTTCTATTTCCAAAACTGTTGGCCTGGGCTAATGGCTGGGTCAGTGATTTGGGGACATTGTAATGCAGTCATGTCCGAGTCTCTTCTCATCCTTTCAAAACTAGCCTACCTATTTTCTAGCCTAGAAACAACAAAGCTCCTTGACAACTGGCGTCATATGTGAAGCAGGAACAGTGGGAGCAAAACTCGGAGGAGTTGTGTCAGTGTTTTATTTTACAAAATTATTTTATGATGCGGCAATCCATAAGATGTAGAAAAAGTGGCGCTCATCCTTAGGAAAATTTAGCCAAACCTTGTTATTAAAGCAGATATGAAGGGAAAAAAATAAAATAATAGTTCTATAGTTTTGGCTGCATATTGAAAACCAAATATCTAGAAGTCTAGCAATTTTTACTATTTTGTTTCTCACTTCTGGTGAATGAAACCCTTCAAAATAATTCATTTTAGAACTTTTTGCTTTTAATTTCGATTTTTGATGAACTTTTGAGTATAAAGAGTTTTTCACATAAATAATAAGATTCATGTTCAATATTTGTTCTTATTGTCTGCTCACTATTTATATTTCATACAATCATTTAGAAAATTAAGATCTTGTTATATTTGTACCATAGCAATATGCAAATTGGACAATTTGTACAAATAGTGGTAATTATTATTTTGAGGTTTCTTTACCATCACCAGTGGTTTTTTTTTCAAATTCCTCAAGTAGGTGCACTGGCTAGGATCCTCAGCATTAACTAGCAGTAAATGGCGACTGTCCTGGTGGACTAGTAGATCTGTTTTGGAATCCTGCCTAGTTCTGGCGACCTACAGGAACACACTGTCTAAATCTGGCGACTTCTAAGTTTTTCTGGTCAATATATGGCAATTTTTTTTTAAATCTCAAAATTTCCCTTTTTTCCTTGTCGCCAGGTTGCGAAAATTCGCCAAATAAAAAACACTGAGGTCCATCACCATTAGCATTTTGTTTTGGACGAATTTTCACCACTTGGTTCCAAAAGATTCCATTGTGCCTCATAAAAAGGATACTGTGAAAATAAATGCGCCAAAAATCCCCAGATTTCAAGGAAAATATTTCTGAAATTGCCATGTTTAGACAATTGGTTCTAGGGTGCCAAAATATAGCAGGATTCTTCGATTTTTCTACTTTTCTCACTGATCTCTGTAACTAAATTTGTCTAGCTCCTCTTGTGGATGATTGCTAGTCTGCCTACATCACCAAAAAAAAAAAAAAAAAAACTGATCGCCATATACTAGGCTAATGGACCATACACCATTGGGTTCCAGTTTCCTAGCCAACTGTGGTGGTCACTGAGTTTAGTTTCTGTTTTTACCGCCTACAAACTAACAACCCACTAGGACCTATGTACAAACCAGTGTCGGGAGGATCTTTGGTTCTGGACTAAACCAGTGTTGGGCGGGTATCATAATTTTATGATACCCGTTTGGTTCGGTTTTCACAAAGTAATTTACAAAAGGGTCCAGTTTTCCCAAAAGATTTTTTTTTTAAGACCTGACAAGGTTATCAACATTTTAAAAAAATTAGACCAATTCTCACACTGCTGGTTTTCAAAAATTTGAGAACAATCAATTATCCTTTTTCAGTTCTCACAAATCAGGTATTACTTTTTCAATTTAAAAAAAGGATTAAATAATTATTGATTTCATTTCTTTTTTTATGACAACTCTTGCTTTTAGAAAAAATTCAAAATCAAAGGACCTCTAGTTCAAAAGATTTCTAAATAAATTCTAGTTTTGGGGTTTTGAAAATTTTCAAAGAACCTAACTGATTTTATGGAGGAACGAGTAAAAGAACCAAAGCTTTGGTAGCTAGGTTCTTTGACCAATTCTTTTGGTTTTTTGAGATCTAAAGTTATAAATGAAAACCAGTCCTTTGATTTTCTGAAACTTGTTGGTCAAAGGTCTATAATATTGAGAGCTTACCTGCTAGTTCTTTCTTCAAAAAAGAGAGAAGATAGAACAATGTTTTATTTTGGCAAAAAAAAAAATTCAAAATGGCAAAAATTCAGGGTTTTAAATGTTTTCAGTCATCAAATTTTTAAAAAGCATTTGAAATTTTTTAATTTGCCACATTGTATCCTAAGTTCCAATACAGAGCAAAAAAATATAGTTCAATTTTTTTTCAATTACTTATTGTATAATTGCCATATCTAGTTAAATAGTCACTTCAATTACATCACAAAATCACGAAATTGAAAAGAAAAACACTCACTTACTTAGAAGTTGAAAAACCAACCCAATAATAATATTAACTCTCCAAACATCATTACCATCTAACTTGGCCCATCATAAGAACCATCACCAAATAGTAGCCCTCCCTTGGATTTCCCATCTGCCAAGGCAAATTAGACTAGAGAGGCAAACTTTGATGTGGGTCTAGTGATGAAGGTGTCCTTTTTTGAGTCCTAATTAAAATAGACTAACTTAATATCATACCTCCAAAGTTCAAACCTATTATTCATGAATGATCAACAAGATCCAGTAAATAAAATGTTGTTCCATTTTGGATAGAAACATAATTAAATATGATGTTCATAACTTATTGCTCATAACTTGTATTAATTTTTGATGGCTACTAAACCCTGAGACCCTAACGCAAGAAAGGGGTGAGACCTTACCCAGTTCTCAGATTTTTTTTCTTTTCTAAAAAACTGATTCTCACAATCAATAGTTCGATTTCAGTCATGCTGATATCCTGAGGGCATCAGACTGGGATGCTTGAGCGATTTGTGATACTTGCCGAACACTCTACCAAACCCCAACTGGAGTTACATAGGCATATAGCAAGTGGAGGCCAAAATCTGAAAGACCTGCCTCCGGCTTTGACCCAGAAGAAACAAGGGGTGTGTCTCACTATGGCCTGGTCATTTACATTGAAAAGTATCTTATGGCAAAAGAAGAATTATGAAAACTCAAATATTTCACCATGCAAAAACATAATCTTCAAAATATTCTCTAAAAGAATCCAAAATCCTTCAACTTGCTATTATAACTATATAACTAATCTCAAGTTTCAACACAAGCCAAAATACCATCTTTAAAAAAATCCACATATAAAGATAGACCTATTATTACCTAGGGGCCAAAATCCCTTAAGCTATTATACTCTATAATGAATCTAAACACAATATCCTTGCCTTCGTAGGCAACGCAAACAAAAGTATCAAAGATGCAGGAAAGAACCAGTTGTTCATTCATGAAAATCAGCAACTCATTGACAGTTTTGAAACACTTTGAACTTGGGGTTCTTTGATTCTGATTTTTTCCAAACACTCAGAATGAAGAATTCTTTGAAAAAAAAAAAGAACAGCCCAAGACTGATAGAGTACAAACATCCACATGCATCTACTTACCTAGTAACACATATTAGCTTACCTACATAAAAGAAGTAAAATATGTTACAATGTGAAACATGAACTCAGTTGAGGTTCATTATCACCATATTAATATGCTTCTTCCAATCATAAATGAATGCTACGCTGCTCGCTCGTGGTTGTCTCTGGCATTACTTCCTTACATTGGAGGAAATACTATATCAAGCCTTGCAGCCCTTCCAAAGCAGATTTAACCGAGAACTATGTGAAGTCAGGTTGCCTTGGGTGAACCAACACCTACGCTTGTACCTTTATATTATATTTTGCAGTGAGCTACTTTTGTGGGCCTTGTACATGTTGAATCTAGGTTTTCAAAATATTGATTTATTCTTAGGACCTGATATTTACATTCATGCTAAAAAGAACGCAATCCTAAATTCTAAGTTTTTACGATCTAACGAGTGTAAGTGCTGGTTCACCCAACGGAGCTGTTTATATAGAGCCCACAAAGGTATCTGTGATCAGTATTGAATGTACAGCACTGCAGTACATAAGAAGAAGTTTGATGTAATAGGTATTTGAGCAAGAGTGATCAAGAGAGCCTTAGCACAACCAGGGGATTTTTGTTTTCCATTTTGTGATGAAACTGAACTTGCTATCATCCAGAAGAAGATTTAACCAAATTTGGATATAGACCAGATATCATAGGTGAAAAATTTAAGAATCCTTTTGTATAAGGCTACCTGCTGGAACTTATTGTGAAAATCTGGTGATACCATAAAGCAAGACCTAGGATGGGCCCCAAAATCCATGGGCTATCTTTGGTAATTCTTCATTTTCAATGAGTAGACTTTTTTAGCATATTCTTAATGTGATACCTATGACTGCATCCAAATACCATGTGCTTTAAGAAGAGTCCTTTTGATTTGAGGTGCATTATAAAGTGGAACTAAATGCTGTTCAGGATGTAGTAACTAAATTTGATTATGTTAAAATTTGAAATTATGATATTCAAGTTTTAAGCATGGCCTTTACCTACTTAGGGTTTATCTTTTGGATGGTTCTAAAATGTTGTTGTGAGGACATCCTACACATGAGTGTACTGAATTCCAATGTCTACAAGTGTCGGTGTTTTTAAAATCTACTTCTTTCTAAGTTAATGTTTAATGTTGCCCTTCATCCTTTGTGTGTTTTTGTCTATTAATTTTTTTGTTTGATTACTCCATATCTTAAAGAATTGAGAATTTTTTAAGAGCATAATGGGCAATGACAGACTTTTTTTCTTGCCCATTTTTTCTTTCTCGAGTCTCCACCTCCACATAGAGCATCGTCCCATCAAGGGGAATGTGAAGATTGTGAAAAGTTAGCAAGTTCAAAAAAATCATTGTGACTAATGGAGAAGGAGAATTGGAATCCATTATTTATCATTCATGCAAGATGCATAAAATGAAAAGTGGCCTACAAGCTGGAAAGAATTATGAAACTAACTATAATCAACAACTTGTGTCACACACCTTTGTTTTGTGCTAGTCCTACTATGGTTCAAAAGGTAATCGACCTCAAAATTGTCTTGATGTATTTTAGATGTCACAACTTTAGCCCTCGAGTTCACAACCAAGGTTAAAGCAAGCAAAAGAGAATAGGCTAACAAAGTCCTAAAAATTAAGCACAATTTCACAAATGTGAAAGAATGAGTCTTAACATTCCCAAGTGATTTTCTCACTTTGGCAATTAAAGCTTTACAAAGTTTTGAATCTTTTGACAAAAGTGCCAGTAATAAACCTATTTCAAAATAAGCGCCCAATCCACTATTGGAAAGGTTTTGAAATGTAAATATTGACCTTACAAAAGAATAATGAATGAAAATTGGAATGATGAAACCTTAAGGAAAACAATACATCTCATGAACAATGGTGTAAGAATAGTTGTTGTAACCTATGTTTTTGAAATATCAACAACTTCCTTAAAAGGCCACCTTGGTAAAAAGATCAAATATCACAAGTGTAGGAAATAAGAAACATCATCTATAAAGGAAGGCAAGCAACTTATGAATGGGGTGTCCACTAGAAGAAAATCATGTTTTTGCTATTGTTCCATGTAATTGAAATTCAATTGCATGCTACACATGTAACTAAATTCCTTGTGGTTGCTTTGAACAAGTTGCAATTGACATGCAATTGCATGTGATATTACTATCAAATTATATATACAATATGGTTATACATTTCTACATCTATGATTAGTTGCATCTTTCTAGTTGCACATGCAACTATTTTGATGAACATATAATTTATGACATGTGTCAAGGCTATGACCAATCAAATTTGGACACATGACTTGGTAGGTAAATAATAGCTGAGGTAGGTCAATAAATGTAAAAATAACCACTCAAATTTAAACACATGGTTGGGTAGGTAAGTACTTAGGGAGATAGGTAGGTAGGCCACATAATTATGTTAATTAGATGTTGACACATGGCACTTAACACTACAAGAAATCATAGCTTTTCAAAAGGTCGACTTGACTAGAATGTTCACATTAACCAAAGAGTATGTCCATTTTGATTAAAGGTTTGGGGTATGAAAAACACATGTTACATTTGATAAATACATTTGATTAATGTGGCGTATTTGACCAAGTGTCAAACCAAGAATCTGGTCAAAATGGACAAACATCCATCAAAATGGCCATGGTTTAATCAATTTGTCATATTGAATGGATATAGTTTAGTCAAAATTGAACATTATGATTTGACACTTAGTCAAATGAACTATACTCATTTGACGCCTTAGCCTACTTGTTAAGCCTAAACTACCTATTTAACCTAACATAATTAATAAGTAAGGCTAGGCGTAGATTACCTATCTAACCTAACATAATTAATAGGCTTGTAGGCTACTTGTTTAGTAATAACTTAGTTAATAGCCTAACTTAGACCTACCTAGTAGGTTACTTAGGATGTTGCTTAAGATTACTAAGTAGCTTATAATTAGGTAATGTAAGGCTACTAAGTAGGTAGCCTAAGTGACCTAGGTCTATTAAGTAGACCTATTAGCCATGTAAATACTCGATTAATCCAAGCTTATTATAGGTACATAGCCTAGGCCTATTAAGTATAAAATAACATAGGCCACCTAAACCTAATAATTAAGTAGCCTATTTTATGAACTAGGTAAGTAGCTTAAGCCATCTAAGCCTACTAGGTAAGTAACCTAACTTAGGTTATCGAAGTTTACTTGGTAGATACATGTGTAGTGTAAGCCACTTAAACTTTCAAGGTAGGTAGCTAGCCTAACCTAAACCTCTTAGGCCTAATAGGTATGTAGCCTAGCTTAGGCCACTTAGGCCTACTAGGTTTAAAGGTTTGAATGCTTTAAACATGTAAAGGCATTTTTCATTTGCATTATATATTTTTCTTTCAAACTTTGCAAGTAATAAATCTTGTTTTGAAGTTTTTTTAAAAATCCAAACTATTATGTTCCCCTTGTGAATTTTCAAAAATAAAAAAAATATTATTTTAAGGATGTCCACCGACATAGGTGGTTATTTTGATTATATTTTCACCCTATTGTGAATGGAAATATTCCATTTGTTCCATTTTGAATGGAATTTTTTTCAAAAAGCTTAATTGCTAAGGTGAAACCATGGTAAAATAGATTCCAATGAAAATTTAAAATCTTTGAATAAAAGGAAAAATAATATAAACTATTTTTTGTACATTTATGGAATTAATATAAATTTTTTTGTGTACATTTTTTCTTAACTATTTTTGGCATTGATTTCCAAAGCTAAATTGATATAATTATGTAATTTTTTTCAAAGTACTCACGAATACTTCAATTGGACTTTCACATTTGTGGTAGTTTGAAAAGTAGATTTTAAATACTTGAAGGTAGTTGAAATTCTTTTAGAAATATTTATCTTCCCAATGAGCTTAATGTTCACATCAAAAAAATAATTCAATGTTTTTTTTTAATATAGAAAATGTCTAAAATTATCTTCAACTCCTTTAAAAAATGGCATAATTTTGAAGATATTTTTGGCAAAAAAATTCCATTTCAAAATTTGATATGACAAAAGTTGTTTTGGGTGGGTCCAACTATGTTATAATGAACTACACCAAACCCCTTAGGTGATTCTTTAATTTGTGTTGTCCTCAAAATGTTTTACAAAAAACTAAGTATTAAAAATATTTCAAATATTTCATTACACTATTATATTGTTAAGATTTGGATTAAAGTTTTTTCAAAATATGCCATTTCAAATATTTTCAAGGTGTAATTGTGTTTTATGGTCTTAATAACTATTTCAAAATACTAGTTATAATGATTTTCAAAGTGTTTTCAAGGTGTTTTTTAAAATTAGATTGATTTCAAAATTTTAGGATATGTATACCAATATGTAAAAAATAACATTGCACAAAAAGAACTCCATTTGTCATTTTTTTAATAAATAAATGTTAAGTACACAAAATTAAATAGTGGTTATTGTTGCATTTGGTATATATTAGCTACACCTGGATGTTAAAAAAAGGATAGAAATGCCAATGAAAAAAACTAGAAGTTCCAATTGTTTTAAGATGCTAAAAGAAGGCTAAAAGGTTTTTAAACTATTTTTTATATGTTACTAGAATAACAAGTATGTACAATTTATCTTGACATGACATTCAAGGAATACAAATTTTTTTGCCAATATATTAAAAAACCAAGTGTCACATGAGATCTTTGTTTATTCCCTTGTAAAATGCCTACCATCTAATGTCATGATTAAGTTTCCTAACGATTGAAACATATTTATATGAAGGTAGAAAATATCATTAGAAAACACTAAAAAGATGTGCATATCACAAAAGATAACCATCATTATTATATTGAAATGAAAGACCCCCTTACTATCATGTTAAAGTAACAAAAGATGACATTTTCAATGATGTAAACATTAGAATGATGTATTTTTGAATACATGAAGTGATATTCCAATCTTATTCCAAAATCTACATCCATACGGTTTTTATAAAATTGTTAACTTGTTCAAGGTGAATGTTCAAGTCTTGTCACTCCAAGCATGTCCATTGTAACCATCTCCTTAAGAGTAGATGTGCACTTTTTAATATCAACATGGGTAGATGCAAGATATGGTGGTTCACTTTTGTGATGAAATGGTGTTTTTTCCCCGGGTGCCTTTTATTCAAATGCATATGGTGATTAATATATCCTTAAATCTACTAATTGAGATTTGGATCTAGATTATTAATTTCATTAAAATAATTGTGTGGTTATTTATTGATAAAAAATTCATTTGTTAGTAGTAATGGACTTTTGAAGTTGAAAAATATGGAATTGTCGTCCAACTAGAACATTACAAAAATAAATAAATTATATTGATTCACATTCCAAATTTATATTGGGACTCAATATATAGTGTAATACAAGTTGATAAACTCATATGAAGAATCTTTTCTTTGAAAATTTTAATTGCTTAATAGCTAGGGACTTTTGAATGGTTGAATTTTGATCATATTTTCATAAGTCCATATGTTTTTGAAATTTTTAGATGGGGCATTATTTTTATGGACTTTGTGGGTTTTCCTTCAAAGACTTCCAAATTAAAAAATGACATTAGCTACATTAAATACAAGTTTTCACATAGATTTGAGAAGGTTTGGAGGTGATTGAACATCTATTATTCAAACATTAGAATAATAATATTTTTAAAGTAACAACCATGTCCATTTGAATCATTTTAAAGAATCTTGTATGGACTTGTAGGGAATGTAATTTTAACTGACATTGGGTCACCATAGTTTGCATCTACCCACATGTTTCGAAACACAAAGTTTCATGTCAACTTTGTGCTAAATATACAATTCTTTTTCGATTACTTTTTGGTCTTATGTCATTTATATCATGCATCCATGCTTTGAACCACATAAAAATGAATAATGTTTGTCAAAAACATTTTCAAGATTCATAAATATCTTCTTGAGAAATCTTTTTTTAGGTATTTTCAATGGTATTTTATTCAATCACTTTTGTTATGAATTTTGCTATGAATTTTCAAAGTGCAATTTTGTTATGAATTTTCAAAGTTTAGTTGTGATAATTGTGAAAAAGGGCATTGCAATTAAGAAAACAATTTCTTGTAATTCCCATTCTTTTTTATTCTATTGAAAAATTTAGGCCATATGTTTTGGCATACAATGGATAAAGATGAAAAATAAATAAATTTATAGTTGTAATAACATTTAAAGGAGAGGCATCATGAATATTATTTGTCCAATTTGATTATTCAAGGAATTCTTTAGGTGGGTTTTAGTGGTACCACCCAATGATAATTAATTTTCCCAAGAATGGTGCACATTTGATAATGAAAAATGACGTTTAAGGAAAAGAAAATTCCACAACTATTTTGAATATGCAAAGGACTTTTGGGTCCATTCAAGGTTGGGGTTCCAAAAACAGGAAAAAAGATTTTAAAATTTTTATTTGGCTACTTAAATTTGCAAATAACATTTATTTGAAACAAATTTAAGTGATTTTTTTAAATACTCAAATTTAAGATAATTCAGGTGATGGTGGTGATTTTTCACATGCATACATAATTGTGTATTAATATTCTGGTTTATAGCCAAAATGGTAAAAATCTTTAAATGAGTTTCAGTAGACAACCAAATATGTTTTTTGGCAAGATTATTTCCTACACATGCGAATGCACCCAAAGCTAGACATTTTGAACTTATTGAACATAATTATTTATTCCAAATGGCTAAAAAAAAAATCCTTTGCCTTGTAATTGTTTCCTTCAAAATTTCAAAACTTTGAATCTTTCTTATGATTTGGTTTTTCATCAAGTTCACCTATTGAACATGTATTTTCATAGAAAGCGACATGTTTTTGTTGCATAAAAAGTTTGAAATCAATCGTATGACTTTATGCATTCGTTTTGATTACTTTTTAAAAAAGTGTAGTTAGGACACTTGATATAATTAGAAGATTCAAAATGACATTTACATAATATCCAAATTATTTTAAATTATTTTAATGAATTTAACAAGACTTCATTTTATTTATTGACATACAACAGTACATTACAACTATGATAATGTAACATAAATCCAAAGTTTTCCTTTGCAATCCTTTAAAATAGGTCATTTCTCTTTGGTACCCCAATCATCAATGAACCTTTTCGAAACATCATTGGTTTGCATCCAAAATTTCAGCATTGAAACTTTGAAAGTATTACAATTTGTCATTCCAATTTATTGTGCTCCCCTTGTGAATTTTCAAAGATAAAATATTATAATTTAAAACTTTTTTCACACACCTTACAACTCCTTTTATTGTGTTTACATTTGTATGTTTTGTCCTTTAAGCTTAGTGGAACATTAGAAAAAAATTACATAAGAAGAAAAACAAAATGTGTTGAAAGAGTTTATGGGAACCAATGGCCATGGTATTAAAAATCATTGTGGGCATGGCAATCATGATATCAATGATGTATAACACAAATAGGTTGTTGATTCTAGATTAGTAATTACCTTTTTTGATGGGGTACATGATAATCATTTGATACAAATTCCTATAGTGATCAAACGTAAGCAAAAGTTACTAGTTGTCATCAACATTCACAAAACATTTTGAAATCTTAATCATTGTGATCAACAAATACAAAATATGAGAAATGAAGACCCATAAGGAACAAAGATGTGTTAAACCAAACAAAAACATCAATGAGATTACAAAGGAACTCCAAAAGTAGTTTGAAGATTGTTTATAAAATAGTCTTTATATATTTTTCTTGAAGATAAAAGGTTGAATGATTTGTTGTAATTGAAACATAAATTACTAACACCTTGTTCAATATGGTCCAAACTTAAAAGTTTGGACCAAATGGTTCATTATTGTGAAATCGTTTGGTATTTAAATCAAATGTTTCAATACAATAAACAATTAGAAATTAAACCTTGACTTTGGAACAATTCTCATTCATTACAAATATGTGTGTAACACATGGACAATTTTCAAATGATTTCCATCAAGAAGGCAAACATCAAAAGGGATGATATCATTTAAATTTACCTCGATGGTATCCCTAATGACAAGATCACAATTTTGTATATTAGACTACCTTCCATCATGCATCATTCACTAATACAAAAACAGGGTTTCTACATTAGTGGCATCAAAATTAAGATGACTATAAAGTCAAGTTCATTTGTTTGAAATGATTAATTATGTTTGATTCTATTAAAATCAAAACTAGGTATGTCGATTTTGACTAAAAAGACTACCTATATTTTAGTCAAAATAGACACTATGTAAAACACATGGCATATATGACACCCACTTCAAATTGTCCAACTTGATTAATGAGATTCAAATCAATCATTTTAAATGTGATTAATAATATACTTTTGATGATGTAAAAAAATTAAAATAAAACTAAAATATTTAATTCATTTTTGAATTAAACTATTAAAACAAATGAATATAAATTATGGCTATCATGTTTTCATTTGATGTTTATAATTATTCACCTATAAATCACTTGAAAATATTTCATCTTACTTATAGATAGATCATACATGTTTAAAAACATATGACATTTATGTGCAAAAAACACAAATTCATGAAAAAATGATTTTTGCACAATTTCCATTATCAAATTGTGCGATGCAAAGTTTGTGATGATGATTATCATGCATGATATTCAAAAGGTACAATTAAATTCTAATTTAAACATGTTGTGATCATGATACCACATCATCACATGTCATGGGTTTGTTGGGCTATAATGTACAATTTTCCCAAATTTTTGAATAATAATTTTAAAATAATAATTATTGGAATCATGGGTTTAATGTGAGAGTGTTTTAAACTTGTTCTAAGTTTAATCCAAAAAATAAAAAGTTTGAATAATAATTTAATATTCCCACATCAATTAAAATTTTAATCATTTTGGTCAAAAAAAAAAAGTCAATAAGATTTGTGTAAAAAATGACTATTTTGTTTCCATCAAAACCATTTTTGTCCCATGTTTGATATGATTGAAAATATGACTAAAATCGATTAGAAAACCGACATAAAAACTTGGTTTTGTGGTAGTGACTCTATATTGACAATGAAATCATAACACCATGATTCTTATGGTGTGAACTAAGGCTACCATACCTTATTGAAACATGAAAAAACTATAAAAGCTTATTATATTCAACAATTGCATAGAAAAAAACCATTTCCATGTGATAGAGAAATAAATCTATAGTTGTTTATATAGGATGTAGGATGCAAGCATGATAAAATAAACTAGAAAATTTAGCCTACCCAAAATCTAGAGAAAATCCTCAACATTAACAAAAGAATGTAGATTAAAACCTTCTATAAGTAGAAATATGGAATCATTAGTTCCTCCATTGAGTACATGATAAACTAAATACAAAATTTGAAGAATTTTAGTATTGTAAAAATAGGTTAATAAGTAGATTTGAAATTGATTATTGAATATGGTGTTCATACCTACTTTAATAACTATAAAAGTTTGATCTATTATGACTATAATATGCATAATTTGAGAATACATAAAAATCAATATTTCACTTGCAAACCATTTTGTAAAATTGAAAATCTCATTTCAAGATATGAATCTTTAAAAAGTATATTTAAGTCTATTTGAAGATGTGATTTTCAATAGTTATAGTAAAAAAGTGAAAAATCATCTTCATATTAATCATTGAATAAATAATATTCTTACTTTGGATACGAATACATTAAAACAATTCATTTCAATAATAATTCTTAGTTGAATTTTCATTTCAAAGTGATAAATCAAGTTAATGTTGAATTTTTTTGATGTGTTAACAAAAAATATTTTAATATATAACAAGAACATGTGAAAATATTTTTGAAAAACATATAATGAATATAAAGTACTCAGTGCTTTTGTAACTAGTGCTCTTAAATAGTAAAAGGACTTCTAAAAAGACTTGAAAAGGTTTTTAAATGACATATCTTTGAAAAGTTTTTAATATCAAACTTAACATCTATATATATAAATTTAAATATATATTTTAAAATTGGATTCTTTTTCCAAAATACTTGAAACATATTTCAATATAAGGATAAGAAAAAGTAAATGGGTGTGGATCATTTCATTATATTTGCACCCATTTCATTCAATAATTTTCTTATGGCTACTTGTATTTTTTGTGATAGAGAACATAAGCTATGTATTTTACCATGCTTTCACCTTGCATGCTAATAAGAGGCAGAATTGAGAATACATGGTATTTACTAGGCAGCCAATGAAACCCATAAGAAGAAATACATGTATGTAAAAATGATGTCAAACTTTTGCAACCTTGGCCTTTTGGTTTTTGCCTCTCCAAATTGGCCTTTACTTCTTATTCAATTAGAGACATTTTGTTTTTATACATAAGTTTTGTTTATTGAAAATAATTTACTTTCAGATTTAATTTTGGCAAATGTGGCCATGGTGTCATGAACTTTGTTTCGCCATAATAAGACTTCATATGAAAATTTAAGGTTTTGCAGTCATGATATATGGAAGGGCCTATTGACAATAGTGGACTACCCTACCATAGCTGTTTAAAAAATCATAACGATATATATTTTTAAAGTCAAAAAAATTGATATCACTTGGATTGAGTTTTTAAACAACTTCTCCTTCAAAAACAAAATAATGCATCAAGAAATCAGACCTTGTTTTCATCCAACTGCTTATTTCATCAGTCTATGGTGCTCCTACCTTATACCCATGAATATCCTGCCTAGAAAAGAAGAGAGATATTATGGCCACTCTCACTCTTAAGGAGTAGGTGAAAAGAACCCTACCCTCCTCACCCTTGCAAGTTCATGATAATCTTTACCTTTGTACTTTGTGATGCATAAAGCTCATGAATGTGACACATTCCGCAAATGCAGGGGGGGGGAACTACCTCCTCATCCTAAGTGATTTTGGGGAATGCCAATCTCACCTCATCCCGATGCCCATTCCCTTGCTTTTGGGAATGCCCTCATCTTAGGGCTTTATGCAACACCAAATGGGTTGCCTAGTCAACTCATTCATATCATGGATGCAATAAAAATAATTTTAAAATAATAGTTTGAAAATAAAAACAAAGAAGGACATAATTCTTTTTCATTTTCCATGCATGCAGAATTTTCTGGGGTGTTTCTTGTTCCTGCCTCCTCCTTGTTCCAGGACCCACCTGCCTCTGAAGAGCTTGCACGATTGTTGACTGTGTCATGTAAGAAATCATTTTTTGTGGGTCCCCAGTTTCTTTGTAAGTAGCTTTTCTCAGGATCCGTATGCTACCTACTTGCATGCTGTAGGACCAACTTGGTGGGTGGAGAATTAAAAACAACAAAACAAGAAACAGGTATGCTATAGACATTTCTAAGCTTCTGAGCTTTCATGAGGTGGGTGGGGTGACAGGTCTACTATGGGAGAAGAGGAGAAGGCAATCTGCATCTCAATAGATAGAGGTTCTAATTTCAATGTGTCTACCAGCATAAATTTTGATGAAGGATTCAGACGATCTCAGCTCATTGTGAAAAGACACCTGAGTTTGAATCACAAGACATTAAGATTTGGGGAGGCAGATTATTATGTGATTTTCGTGACAACATTAGGTGACAATCTTCTGGTAATGATCATCAACTTGTAATAATCACCAAAATGTGACATCCTATACACTCTGTTAAATGCGAGCATGAAAACCAAAAACATCCTTGAATCTGCCACAACTTTTCAGCCTTTAACACGCAACTTTTACCGTCCATAATCTGACACCTAGTAATTCTGATAGTTATATAATTTGCGATTGATCACAAATTCAAAAAATTTATTGTACAAGCTTTGTTTTGTTGTATAACTAAATCATTTTCTGCGAGAGTGTACAAAATTCAAATGATATAATTTCCAAATGTGCAAGTAGGTACCAAGAATGGAGTAATGCATATCCCACTTGCATGCAACCTGATGATACCAAAACAGTACACAAAAAAAAAACGGTATTGTGAACTTTAACATGGGCATGGATCTTGAAGAGTAATAATAAGTTGATGAATGTGTCCAACAGGAAATTACATTTAATACTAGAAATAAATACAGGCATAAGCATTGGCAGCCCATTGTGATGACTAGTGAGTGCCCTATTTATTTTGGATAATTTTGCGCTCTCTGGCAATTACATTGTACATTCTACTTACCCAAAGCTAGAATGGAAGGAGTGCGTAACAAGTACATGTATTAAGTTGCCCCATATGGATCACATGGGATTGGTGTTTTTTGTTTTTTTCATTTTTGTGATGTGGCATGGGTGGTAGATTCACCTTGAGTGGCTATGATTCCACAGAAGATTTAGCTTTAATGGCGAAACCATTTGAGAAAAAGTGTCAAAACACAGTAGAAAACTAGCAGAAAAACTGCCCTGGAAAGTAATAATTCTATTGTGACTAGACCCATTTTTTTCGGAAATTTTCCCCCTTTTTGACAAATGTACTCACTTTTTTCAGAAAAATTTCAGACAGAAATTCGCACCAAAAAGAACCAATGGGCCTTCTAGCACTCATTCTGCACCTAATTTTCCTTTAGGTCTTGCATTAGAAAGCTCGTTAGGATGCAGAATGTGCCCTAGGGAATGCCTTCTCTAGTGCCTTTAACTAGTAGTTGTGCTTTTAACCCACGTTAACCTAGGGTTTTTCACATTGACAAAACAAATAATTTCTTTTTTTTCCAAAAATGAATTCATTCTTTAATTTTGAAATTATATATTTTTCCGTCATTTATTATAATATTGTCATATGAGCAGTGAAATTATTCAAAGTGTAACCTATGCCAATTATGATGATTTTCAACATGGGAACTTCATATTTTTCATAAATTTTCATTTCACTCTTTTGAGGATTATTTAATGACGAAACTGACCTTAGGGTAAGGTAGTACAAGTTATGGTTAAGTAACATGTAGCTCATTGGCTATAAAAATGTCAGCAATAGTTCAATTTGGTGTGTGTGGATGTATTTGAGTCACATGGCCGGAGTTAGTTGGTGGTATGACAGTTTTATGACAAACTAAATTTAGTGTCAAACACGGACGTGTGACAATTTGGCTGTTTGATGGTCCTCCCTCACATTCCAAATTGAATTCGGTTTGTTGATATACATACTCCAAAACCATGTGTGTGTGGATATGCATCTACCTGTTACAATGTATTGATTGACTATCAAAGAACTGGATTACAATTAAAGAAGATTGCTATGGAATTTTGGTTCTGGTCTGGTTTTAGGTCCAATACCAATTACTAGCCTCACACAGCATGTTCCATTTATGGTTTATTGGGCCTTGCCCCTTTGGACTATCACATTGGATCCAACTTTTGGAAGTTTTACCTTATTAGAACCAGTTTCACATTCGATGAACTGGTTTCTTTGGTGAAAGTGTTTAGACTGTTTTGATTGGAACGGATTGTTTTGGTGTTCAGAGTGTGGACACAATAGGCAGATGTACAACATCTTATCCTATTGGCAAGGCCAGCATGTTTGTGATGCCTTGTTTTAGTAGATCAATCGAGGTTCAGTCACAAACTAGACTGAGAATTGAACTACTGAGAATTGAACTAAGAACCCCAGAATCGAACTAAGCTCAAAAAAAGCTAAACTGGCCTAATATCAGTAGCCTACCAAAAAGACGCATTAGTTCATTAGTTGAAAAATTAGGCACATTTTCCTAGAAGAGAGTTTGGAAATTTAGTCCTACTCATTTGTGAATGGCATCATCTTGATGGTGTCAAAATATTATGATATTCATTACCCTATGATCCCACCCAGATATCACCATGGCAAGGTTTCCCACAGATGGACAACTTGTAATGACTTATGTCTAGGATAATGCCCTCAAAGTGGGGCATTCTCAAAGTAAGCACATGCTTGAGGCGGAGTCTATGGGTGCTTACTTTGGGAAGCCCACACTCAGAAGGTGTTACTGACTGTGAAAATCAATGAATTTTTTAATTTTATTTTCTCCTGTGATACCATGTATCAAGAGTAAAAAAAGATTTAAAAAATATATGCAAGGCATTTTGAAAAACAGAATGCCCATGCTTACTCATCTTTCATTTTTTGGGAATGCCTTGAGAGTTTTTAAGCGTTGCAAGTGTACCTCCAAGTACACTAAAAAACTTGTCACATCTTCTTATGATTTACAGACCCTTCTATCGACCAGACCTTAGTGATACTTGTAACATATTTGCTTGGGTACATTATTACGTACTTGGCATCTACAAATTTCTAATCTGAATCCAAGAGGACAATAACAGTTTCACATGAAGCTGTGGGATATGTGGATATAACAACTTAGGAAATGGGCTGACAATTGCACCAACATAGTGTACCGAGGTGATACATGTTATGGTCACACTTTGCACAGTGCAGCTTTCAAGTTTCAATCCATGAATGCTTCACTCTGTTACACACAATTACCAATATCATATGACCTTTTTATTATGAAGGTGATTATATTATTTTTAATTGTTGATTTTTTTGCTCAAAATGTTGGTAGTGAAGGAAATTATTTATCTGTTGATGTTGAGATTTTTGGAACTTAATAACCCAATTGTGCCAATTGTATTTAGGGTCTATTAATTTCTTTGCTTTCGTATGGAATACAATAATGGTTTACAGCTAGTATGAGTATCCAAAGAATGATTGGATTTGGTTATATATTATTTAGAACATGTGTTGTACATGTATATGATTTTTAATATACACCATGGGTAAGTGTGAGTGTAAAATCGTATAAAATAACATAACCAAATAAATTGAAACCTTAGGTTCTTTGCTTTTGAAATATTTTTTAAAACTAGAACTAATGGTTATTAACCTTTAATGGACACAAGAGACCATAATGGACCATTGCATCACTGTTTCTCTTACCTACTTGAGGTCTTAGGCTCAAAATGAACATCCCTATGGTATGGGGGACATGTCATGGCACCCTTGTGATTCTCAAGCTAGGTTGACAATTTTTTTCAAGCTTTGGAAACATCTAACAACTCCTTGACTTCAAAATTTTGTTATTTGCCCATGCTACAAAATATAGGAACATAGGAGAGGGGTGAACTTGTACAAGGTGCCCGAAATGCAAGAGGGGCTGGCAACAATCCTAAAAAATTGTGAATTTTTTCTGTTGAAAAATATTTATTTTTTTATGGTTTTGTGTAGGATTACATTGGATGGTCAATATGACCATCCATTTTTCTCTCATCTCAATTCCATTTTGCACAATTTTTTTTTCCACATCAGTCATATGAATGCCTTCTAGCTATTGTAGAATTTGTATTGTTAAAAAATCATTGTATCTTGATCCAATCCTCTAAAAACTTATAATTATGAAAGCTACTCAAACCTAAAAAAGACTAAACTTTCAAAGAGGACAATTTTTCCATTTTTAAACCATGATATCTTCGTCCAATTCTCTTAAAACTTATAATTATGAAGGCTACTCAAAACTAAAAAGACTAAACTTTCCATGATAACAATTTTCCATTTCTGAACCATGATGTCTTGGTCCAATTCTCTAAAAATTTATAATTATGAAAGCTACTCAAAACTAAGAAAAACACAAAACTTTGAACTATGGCAATTTTCCATTGAACCAAATCCCTTTCTTAAAAAAAAAAAAAACCAAAGGATTCAGCTTGAAGTCCTTTAGAACTCTATTGAGTTAAAATTTTAAAATTCCAACATAATCCATCACTTTTGAACACAATTGTGAAGGTTAGTTTGTCTTTTGCATTGGGACTATTTTGGTCAAATGGGGCAACCAAGGATTTAAAAAATCAAATAGTCGGCTAACACATGACGGCACTCTATGCTGTGTAGCTCTGTTATATGTGAGAAACTTATTTGAGAAAAGAGAAGAGATCTATCTCTGCTGGATTCAAAGTCTTTTATGTTAAGGTTGATTAGAGTGGTAGAACAACAACCCTCGACATTATTTCAGCAACTAGTCGTAAATGCCCAGTGTCTGCCTGGGGAACAGTAGAAATGTTAGGAGTGTGGTGAGGTTGCACCTTAGTGAGTAATAAGTAATATGGTTTTCAAAAGTGATGGATCTCTGAACAAACATCCATTATCTACTCTTTGATTCCTCAACCAGCCAACTCCTGGGCCATTCAGAACAACAATGTTTAGCTAATAGACAGAATAGGTAGATCAGCTGCATAAGGATAAAAAAAAGGTCTTGGAAGCAAAATCATTAGGATAAATTGTAGGTATCTACACTTCAACAAATTTCAAATGCTTGAAAAGGTAAGCATGTGTAGACTTTGCAAAATTATCAATATGGGTAAGGGTAAAATTAAATGATCAACATTTAGCCTATTTTTAAGGTAATAATATAGTTTAAGTAGAACCATTTACCCCCCCCTGGATGTAAGTTTTTTCCCTGCAAGCTTAATAAGGGATCACAAACACGTTTACCCAAATATATTTGCTGGGTACAGGCAGGGTATATTTTTATTTTGTCTTATTTTTTCAAAATTAATATACCCTAATCATATGGATACCCAAAGATTTATATTTTGAACAAATATACTCATTTAATTACTTTGAATATAAGTTTTTAAATACCTGTACCTAAGCTCGGGTATGTTTTCAAATCTAGATAAATCTTATTAGGATAAGTTTCACCTAAACTTAAAAACTGACGTCACTATTTCACTTAAACCCTAAAATTATCACTACTATTCACATAAACCCTAAAATTGCCATCACGATCTGACCTAAACCCTAAAATTTCAGAGTGGGTGAGTTTTGTTTATAAATAGAAATTTAAAAATTGAAACATTTTAATGCATTTTATTATTCTAATTTGACATTACATGTGTTCATTGTCCCACTAGATTTAGGCCTGTGATAGTTGTTTAAATAAATTCTAAAGTGTGGATTTTTTTTCTCATTTTTTAATAAATAAGATAAAATTATTTACCCTTTCATTATCCTTTTTTAATCCTTATCATTATGATAGGGGTTACCTGGACCCTAGCCATCTACCCAAAATTATAAAATTTGTTTACTTGGACCCAACCGTAATGGAACCCTATATATATATATATATCCTTACCCTTGGATAAATAAATAAATAATTTACATATACCCTTGCCTTAAGATATATCAAAAACAATATACTCACACAACACTGATTCATACACATTTTAGGCTTGGCCCACGGTCCTCCTCCTCCTACCCGACCAATTCTTGCCAAGAATGTACCGAAGATTTGACAACGTCATTTTGGTACACATAATTTTGGTAAACCCTAACCCCCTTCCCCCATGTTCTTCATTTTGCCGTCCACCCATAACAACCTTGAATAACCACCCCCTTCCTTCCCCAAGTATATGTTCCGGCCATTAGCCTAAGTCGAAAATGGGTGACAAACAAATGTAAGAATAAAAATTCTGCTCAGCCATTGAGACGATGCAGCATGCACCGAGGGTGGGGGAAAGAGGGTTTTCATTTTTCTAAAGCTATTCCCAATGCGTTCCCATCAAATTCCAAGTTCCCCAAGATGTCCCCAATAACCTTTGGCCAAAGTTGTCCTCTTTTCACCTATATAGGTGGACCCAAGGGGAAGTACTTTATCTTCCAAGCAAAGCTTCTATTTTGGGCGGCTTCTAGTTTTTTTTTCTTTTTTTTCTTTTTTGGGGGGAGGGACCAAACAAGAAGGCTCAAAGCCAAAAAAAAAAAAAAAAAAAAAAAAAAAAAAAAAAAAAAAAGAAGAAAAGAAAAAAAAAGAAAAAAAAAAAAAAAAGAAAT
>Ga0116231_10006650_pt1 | contig 21861 bp, 14 predicted proteins | sample S1TSphgellanicum_2_FD_89695 | JGI IMG/M metagenome (GOLD analysis project Ga0116231, IMG submission 89695) | Host-associated microbial communities from peat moss isolated from Minnesota, USA - S1T2_Fd - Sphagnum magellanicum MG | ecosystem: Host-associated > Plants > Peat moss > Unclassified...
GAAAAAAAAACAAACCTAAACACAACAAACACAAACCCCCCCCCCCCCCCCCCCCCCCCCCAAAAAAAACAAAATGGAAATGTGTATACTTACAAAAATGATCCATGGGAAGAAGGTTTCTAATTTCATCTTTAGTTTTGCACCGACAAAGCTCCATAATTTCCCACTTTGTCAGGTAAGCTTAGTCCTCCCTTGGTCCCCACTTGGTCCCACCCAAAACCCAATTTTCAACCCTCACTTTCATTGTTTGTGTGTTTGTCCCAAGGCTCTCACAACAATCATTTGTCACTCAATTCAAGCTCTTTTTTGACCATCAAAAAAAGAAAGAAAGAAAGAAAAGAGGTGGTACCTATACCAATACCCCCTTTTCCAAACTTTGCGGGTTAATATTGATAAAAACAAAACACAATACAAACAATGACACCCTTCCGAACTTTGCCATGTTAATATTTATAAAACCAAAAACATAATATGAACAATGACATGGGGCTATGTTGGTTCTACAAAAACTTACATCCTTTACAAACTTGCAGATTTTTTTTGGATTGTGAATTTTGACTGATTGGGGTCAGTCTTAAGTCAAAAGGGACACTTGACACTAGAGCTTTAAAGAGCATCTCCACCGACACCCCCCTATGTGTGCACCTATGTGAGCGAGTGTCTCTTACATCCAAAATAGTGTGCAAGTTATTCTTCCATCCTCACCAATACACATGAAATATTGGATTGTGGAGACTCAAGACGGAGGATGGCACGCAATTCAAAATTGGTTTAGGGTTTTGAATTAAGTGCCATCACATGGGTCAATCATCATTGTGATTGGTGAATGAAAGACCATCAATTTTCCTTACTCTCCTTTTTGGAGAGGCCTCTAATCCTTTTGCAGAGTTGTAGATCCCAAAGTCTCATGTAATTTAAGGGTTATATATTTCATCCAAATTAGTGTGTACAAGTTGATACAATGTTGTTTGGTGGGTTGTTCCAAGAGCATCTTCACCCATACTCGGCATTTGGCCTTGCAACAATATTTCTCCCATCCAAGATTACTTAGTTATTGATTCCAAGCCCCACCCATAAACATGAACCTAGGACAGAATTATATTTTATTATGTGTTGAAAATTTTGTGTATTAGTCATATGTGGAAATTTTTGTTTTATATTTTTTAAGTTTTTTTAAAAAACAAGTGATCAATGTTTCTTTAATCAATTGAATTGATTGTCGCAAATCATACATGATTAACAAAATATGTACATTGTAAATGGTGAAAACAATGTACTCATGTGAAACTTTAAATATTCATGTATTGACATTTTACCATCATAAGCACCATGTTCATGTGAAAATAGAAATTGAAATAAACCAAGTTTCAATGTTATACATGTGATATTATCTTATAATCCATTGTATCAAGTTATAAGTTGTTCATGAAATGTATTGTTTTGTGATAAATTTTTTTCTAAATTTTTCATGATAAAAAAATCTTTATTCATGGAACTTTGTGAATTGACACACATGTCAAATAGAAGTGATAAATTTTGCACTTCATCAATAACATGCATACTTACAAAACCATGATTTGAAACATTATATTTATTGATAATGCCATCTATAACATCTGAGGATAAAAAACACATGCTTAGATAACCATTTGATTGTTCAAATATAGTTTTATATTTTTTAAACCATGGATTAGATTTCATATTTTGTAAATAAACATGTTGAATAATTTTTGAAACATCTAACATAATTGTTTATCTAAAATCCCATCCGAACTAAATAAAGGGTTATTTTATAAACTAATATTCATAATTTCACTTGTGCTAAAACCCCGATTAATATTTTTTATATGCAATCCAATGTTCTGAAAAGGTAATGATTATGTATAAAATGGATGATTTGATAATAATGCATTCATGTAAATGGGCATTTAAAAAACAACATACTTTGCACATATTGCACAACATTCCATTTTTTGAAACACATATGTAGAATAATTAATTCATTTATTGTATAATTCATTTCAAGCACTCCAATTATAGTCATAAGGTTGATAACGTTCCATTCACCACTGTCATACACAATCATATAGATCTTTCTTAAATTGCATTTTCATCATTATGATTAGTTACACATTATAATTTCATTCAAATTCATTAAAAAAGCATGTACAAAACATATTCATAAATACATATAATTGATCCATTTTTCCATTAATTTTTTTTTACATTACATATTTTGAAAAATGAAAATTATCATCCAAGAAAACTATCATATACGAAAATTGGTTTAGGAAAATACTAGAATATCCTTTCATAAACATTTAAAATTTCAAACACACCAACCTTGTTATGTGGAATTTTGTCTGAAACTTCACATAATTTCCTTTACAATAAATCCTTTTCTTGCACACATCACAATCCACATATACACACAATTACCAAAAACAAAATAAAGTATAATACTACATAAACATCAATGAAACAACCAAATGGAAACTAGTCACAACAAATTTTCATTTGTTATTTGGTAAGGCTAATTCTAGTGCTTGCTTGGTTTTCACTACTTTCACATACTTTTTACCCATTTTGTGTAATGTATTATATATATTATGTGTTGTACAATATTTGTTTAAAACTAGCAACTTAGTTTCTTATGTTTCTAATACTAATTTCCTTTTTTATATGAATGCCAAATAATTTGGTTGCAACAAAAAAGATGTTGATGTTCCAAGAGTCTTATAAATTTATGTTGCAGATTTTAAACATCAAATGACCTTAAAGCACTAACACACTTATGGTCATGATTTGTCTATTAACATTCCACATGAAAATTATTTCCATTTTAATAATAATGGAAAATAAATTTCTTGCAAATTTATTGCATCAAAAAGTATAATGGAACTTAATAGCATTGGAAATGAAGCATGCAATATTTATATAAAACAAATCAACCACAAAACCAACATGGAATTTGAGTAATGTAAAAATGTTACTTACATCTCCAAAAGCTACAAACATATCTCATGCAAAAACAAAAGCAAAAATCAGTTTTTCTCATCTATAATGCCCAATTTTCATTAATGGATCCATCTCCAAAGCCAGCTATAGTTCTATCGTTACATATGAACAAACATAACCCAAAAATTGTTTGATGCCTCCAATGACAACCAATTGCATTTACATCTCCTTTTTCTACACGTAATTCCAAGATTGTTACACAAACACTTCGCCACAAATTCTGCTGATCCTACTGTCAATAGTCACATTATTCTATCTTCAATAGTCTACAACATCTAGAAAACTCCACAAAATTCTACCAACAACAACAACAATTTTTCACATCTAATCTTTTAATACCCACTTACAAATGTACCATTTTGTATGAGAAACAAATACACTTCAACTAACTAATCTTGAAAGAGTTTGAACCTCTTCAAACAACTTCTACTACAAAAACCACTACCATTTTGTTGAGCCTATTGGGCAAATCTTTATCGATCTTCATCCAAAACATGTTGTGCAATGTATTGATGGATCCATTCTAACCACAACCAAAATCTTGAGCTCAATTGAACTCATTCATGATTCCTTTCTTGGGTTCATTTGAATTGAAGTTTTAAATACTTTGGTGGTGGTCATGGAAGGGCAAGAAATAGTAGAGCCTATCAATTCAAGAATGCACTTTCTTGTAAAACATTGTCATAAATTTTTTAATTTTAATACATCTTGAGGGCATGTTACAAGTGGATTTTTTCTTCCACAAGAAGGGGAGCATTTTGTTTTTTGAAATGCCTCACGTTTTTTCTTTTTGGTGATAGCCATTGTGTATCATGGGGGGGGGAAAAAAAAAGGAAAGAAACAATTTTTTTTACTTGTCCTTTATGTTGGGTAATGCCCTTTGGAGTAGGGCCTTCCCAAAATAAGCAACCACCTGAGGTAGAATGGGCAATTATTCTTAGAATGCTCCACTTTACTTATAGAGAATCATTCGGTTTTTTAAAGTGTATTTCTAGGCCTTTCATCAAGCTGATTTTTTCCTTTTAACTTCCAAAATCTAGAAGGTCGAAAACAACCTATCAATTGGACCTTCTAGATTTCACAAGTTTTTTTTTGGATTTTTTTTCTTTTTATTTTGCTTTTCTTGTCTTTTTTTTTTTGCTTTTTCATTTTTTCTATTTATGGTGCAGATGAGTTCATACGAAGCAAAATTGATGTTAAAACATTAATGTTTCTACAATTTTTGTTACATTTGCTTATGTGGTGCTACTTTAATAGCATGTGAATCATGGAATCATGTGCTTATTGAATAATATGGATATTGAAAAGTCTAAAATTCTTCCAAGATCAAAGTTTGGTTTGAACAAATGATGTTTAACAACTTCATTCAATAACACTACTTTCAAAAAGGACCCCTTAATTTTCATAATACAATTTTTTTTATCCTCAATTTTTTTGTAATAATAGGTTATACACATCTAAAAAAACACTCAAATTTTCATTTTTTTTCAATTTTTTATTCATCAAAATTTAGGTTTTTTTTAAAGTTCATGAATCATTTACAAGATGTAAATGTGATGCAATGTATATGTTGTTTTTAAAAAAATTATAGTTTACAATACAAGAAACTAAACTTGAAAATGTTAACATGTTTTAGTATGATTTGAAATTGTGACAATTTTTCAAAACAAAACACAAAATTTGGAAAAATCCGTACACTTTCAAATTTTCATATTTATTCAAAATTGGTTGTAAAAAAACATATGACATATTGGGGAAACTATAAATACAATAAAAAAAAGTTTCAAAATATTTCATTTGAAAATTCCTCTTTATGAAAATATATTTTCTTTGACAAAAGGACCCCAAAAAGGACAATAATCCTAAATGCAAAGTAAACACATTGGTTCATTAAATGTTGTTTGGACCCTTTACACAATTAAAATTTTGATGAAACAAAACCCTAATACCTACTTCTCCTATACATAAAATGTAATGTCCAAATTTCAAAAAACTTTATAATTTTATGGTGTAGCCACATCTTATGGTAACTAGGTAATAATTATGTGCTAGAACAATGTTAATTTAAAAGGCATCCACACTTGGTGTTAAGCGCAACACCAAAGATGACATGACAGTTCACATGTCACGTAAATGTTAACTTGAAAATCAAATTAACATCAAATGTTAAGATTTCACAATTTATTTTCAAAAATACAAAGAAATTTCAATGTTAAATTATTTGCCCGAATGTTAGGCAAATAACTCATTGGTATAACTCTCATGTATTCCTATGGACTCTTGTGCCTATTAAATAACTTTATCATCACACTCTTCCCCATTTCCAACATCTTCATATGAACATTATAAACATTGCCAAACTTCAAACAGTGCAATAAGATCACAAACATCACCACTATGATAGATGGAGGAAGGGAAGGAGTCACATAGAAAGAAAAGTTATCAATGGCAATGTCAAAGAGTTTTCAAAAGCACAAGCAATAGTAATGATGCCCTCCTCCTTCTTGGTGGTTTTATGTTACTCTACTAAAATCCAATTTGTTAATTTGTTAAAAGAACCATATGAAGAGGAGGAGGAGGAGGAGGAGGAGGAGGAGGCACTTCTAGGAGACTTTTCAAGCCCCCTTCTTTAATTGTAACTAGTGCTTGTTAGAAGAACATTTGAAGAGGAGGAGGATGAGGAGGAGGAGGTGCTTCTAGGAAACTTTTCAATCCCCCTTCTTTAATTGTGGTTGTTGTTATCAAGGTTGTTAGTGCTCATGTCATTGAAATTGTAGTCTCAACAAACAATGAACATGATGAACTAGGTTTCCAAAGACAATTTGACATGTGACTCTTTCAAGGAGGCATCGTGTAATAATGATGCCCATACAATGTAGTTGCAAAGTTAACACCATTGGTAGTTGTGAACACTTTTTTTTTTAATTTTTTTTTAATGGTAATCAATGTTTGGAAACTCTAAAGGTAACGTGTCACTAGGTGTGAATACCTTGTAGGTAGGTAACTAATGTTAGTAACTAATTTGTGATAATTTAGTGATTGGGTGTTAGTGATTAATTAATAATTTGATGTTAGTGGTGTTAGGGCTAACTACTTGTTAGCTTAAACACAAGTTATGTAAGGTCCATTATATCATATTAGTCATACCAATTTTTGATAATATTAAAAAAAATCTAAGTTGCAATTAATTTCAAACCACCAATGTTATAACAAAGATCCAATTTTACTTTTGCCATGGCACAAATTATATTAAGCTTCAAAAAAGTTAACTTCAAGCTATCAATCTCTAAACAAATTGAAGAAGTTCTAAACAAATGAAAAGTTCTATAAATTGACTAAATGCCTTTTTGAATGCATATCCAACTTTTGCCTCATGAGGTGGTGCACAATCTATGTGCCTATACCAAAAAAAATCTAACACAAGCTTTTTTTCACAACAAAAATTAAAGACATTTGTAATCAATTGCAGATCCAAGGTAGATATGAAAAAAAAGGAAAATAATGTTAGAGAAGGCCCATTATTATATTAATCATACAATTTTTTTTATAACACTTTCAAAAAATCTTATGTAAAAAACATCAAGAAAGTAGTGAACAAATGTTTGAGAAAATGTATTTTTCAATGAGCAAAAACAAAAATCACCATGCATTGGAATGCACTATTTAATGAGGAAAAAAAATCACTACACACCAAAGAGAATACTTACTTCAATGACCACACAAGAAAACATAATGTCAAAAAAAAAAACAACAACAACAAGCAAAAACCTCAAAACAATTTGAAATGCATTTTGACAACTTAATATTTCAAGGAAAAGATAGCACTAGAGATTAAAAATTTGAAGAACATATCACATCGAAGATAGTAAAAAATTCAAAGAAAATGAAGCAAAACAAATTAAAATAGACGAACAAAATCTTGAAGAACCTAGCAACAAAATGATGACAACCTAAAGAAAATGATATTCCTACATCCTTGTATGACTTTCTTTTAGGGTTAACAGAAATGAAAAGATGAAAAAAAAAAGTAGGGAAAGGAAACTAGAAGATTTTTTATGCATGTGAAAAGTAAAAAATTCAGCCTATTAGTCTTAGGAAGGGGACTTCAAATCCAAAAGGGTAAAAAACTAGACCATTTTCCTAGACTTTTAACACACATAATTGACCCTTGGTGGTTGATTTTGCCAAGTTCATAGTAGTCAAGCTCCCTTTGCCATGTTTGCATAGTAACCATTTGCTTAATAAAGTCGGCCATAAAGGTAAATTTTATAATACAAAATAACACACATTCCCATTGCTTATAACTAAGGTATACTTTTGGGAAATAGGTTATTGGGTAATTATCTAAGGTTTAGATCTTATTGGGGATTGATATTCAATGTTTGTCATTACCAATGTTGTCCGGTTATTAAATTTTAGACCTAAGCTTTGTATATGAACATACTTGTTCCTTAATTTTGCAAGAATATGTATTTTAAAAAATTGCAATTTAGTTATCAAGTTGAGTATTCATTCCAATATTTTGTTACAAACAAACCAATTTTCTATTTTAGAGAAACTAAAAATATGTAACAATGTTATGCATACCAAGTTTTCCAATTTTAGTTACAAGTGTACAACCTAGCTTTAGAAAGCAAACAACCCACAAAACAATCTAAAACTAAATACCTTACAAGGGAATTGAACCCCAACTTTTTGAAGAACACTACTCAATTGAAATGCATGTTGCATGCCCCTACCACACCCAACATAAAACCACCTTGACCGTAATTCTCCAATGACCAATTCACACAAAAATTCTTCAATTGAGACTTTAATACCAAGCATATTACTTTCTTTAAACTTTTCAGAAACATCAAATATTGCTATTATAGATGTATTGGCAATAGGGTTCAACCCCAAAACCGACAAAAAAAAAGGGAATAAATATGATGATTTAAACATAAAAATGACAAAAAAAGTTGTCTATCCAATGAGCAATTGAGTTTATATAAGATCATAACATTGTGGCATAATTACAAATCAATAGAATTCCAACACATTATACAGTAGCTTTAGGCTATGACTATATCCAATAATTTGGATTATATTGCACTAGCTTTGGCATATGTAGTATTGCACACAATCTTATGTACAAATTTTATGCACACAATGATTGCCTACATATATCAAATAAAAAATGCATATGTTCATAAATCATGAACAATAAATTACTTAAACAAATGTATGTGTACATAAATATGGGACTGGAACCATGAATTTGGTTCTAGCTAGAGTATAGTTGTGGTGGAACTGTGAATTTGGAAGCTACCAACACATGTACCTAATGTTAACATCATGTACATACTAGGTACATAAGTTGGAATCAACTACACAAATGTGCATAAGATGTAATAAAACTACACAATGTACAAACAATTTAGTTTACATATGTACATCAATGTACACAAGGTATTACAAATACACATGGAGGATTGGGTGAAAACAAGATGAATGGCTACTTTGCTAGACCTTTGTGGTGATGAGGTCTATCCAATATGTTAGATGAATTGTAATCACCCTAACCCTTATTGAACAAGGTGAAAATAATGTCCAGCTACAAATCCTTTGGTTCCCCATCAGATGCTTCATACCTTTTAAAGTCATTAGAGGGGGTGTTGTAGCTTTTAGATTCACAATTCTTCAACTATTGTACTCTTTGTTCCTCCAAGGTTACAAGACACTCAAAATGCAAAACAAGAATACAAAACTTGGTTTCAAGCCATTGTGGAATACGATTTATCAAAGTCTTCCATGCTTTATTATAAAGGCGTAAGTTCTAGAACAATTCAATTTGATCCTACCAAGAGCAATTTAGTATTCTTGGGAGCACAAGGTTCAAAACTAAATCATTAGGCAAAGTTCTTGAATATTGCCCCATTGCAAACGAACATGGACTTCCTTGGTTTGCTTTCCAATTGTTGATCACAACAATTATTATGACTTGCATCTACAATATCACTGATGTAAAGCTACATAATGTACAATAGTTTACTTTAAATATGTACAAGGTAAAGTTTGAATATCTTGATATATATCTAAGGTGTCAACTATATACACAAAATATGTATATGCAAAATATATATAGAACATATGTACAACATATGTGAATGAAATGTAGTTTGCATAAATGTTAGTGTACACAAAGTAAAACACAAATGCATAAGTGTATAAGCATGGTATGAACTAGATACATATAATGTACATACTTAATACAATATAAAATTGTATAATGCACAAGTTTTACTACACATGCATTCACATATGAAATTATACCATATATATTTATTCAACATACATGCAGCTTACACTATGTAGATAGTATGTGCACTATTTCTAGGTCAACATGCTATGTTCAATGTTCAAATCTAGACAAAATACACATATAACAAGGTGTGTAAAGGTTACATACCTTACAAAAAATTACCTTTCAAACTTAGCTAGTTCCTTGGATGTTTTAAAAGTCAGGCTTTTGGCCAATCCCTCTATTGGTTCTACATAATAAACACATATAGATTCTATAGCTTATTTCACAAATGTGACAATAACTTTGTCACTTTGGGTGAAAGCACACTAAGGTGGAGTACTTTTCAACATATGTGGAGTTCATACTAATGTTAAAATAGAAGTCCATTTTACACTATAACAGAATAAATTATATTGCACAAGTCATATAGCAAGGTTAAACACTTTATTTTTTACTTTTCGACTTTATCAATTATAGATAATTGTATCAAAAAATTTACTTTTAAAAAATGAAAAGTTCAATTATTAATTCAAATAAGCAAAAGACTTTATAAAAAATCCATATTTCATTGTATATTTCAATTTATGGTTTTCAAAATCATTCAAATTTGCCTTCCTTTGTATCAATGGCATCACACTACGTTCTATGTAAAAAAAAATCACTCAACTAAGCATTTTAGTAGATATAATGAATCCATAATCATATGATATGGACGATGACACTAGGTTTTTGGCACTTCAAAAGTCCAATATGTTATGGTAACTCAAAATCTATTCATGAAATTCATACAATGTGATGATATCACATGAATTTATTTATTTTGAATCCTTTTCACATATTATTCTTTTATATTTTGTTCCATGGCCCATGATTGATAATCCAACAAGTTGTGACAGGATTATGTACTCCACCTTAGTGTGCTTTCACCCCTTTGCATACTTGTTGGCCACACAAATTAAACCTCAATGAAACTTAGATTATAATTTCAGATATGTTTATTCAAGCACATGCAAAACATTCTCATATCAATAAACTTTTTTGGTACAATAAATTAATATATTTTTACCAATGGTGATTTATTGATTTTATAAAAGGCAAATAGTTGAAACCAACCTTGCTTAAGTTATGCTAGCATTTGGAAAAAGTAACTGAAGTTCAATGCACAATGCTTATAAAATGGCAAACTCTAGCCACTTTGTTAGTTCCATGCTTCAATTATGTAGAATTTTGTTGCAGACAAATTAATAAATGTTGGGACAACATTTGGTGGATATAATGTTAGTTGTTGGATATGGTCACATAACCATTGTTGCACTAGAAAAGTTACTTCATCACCAAACTTGTAATCTAACATGTACTTTTCAATCCATACATCAACACCAATTCAAGTTGCAGATGGACTATTGGGTACCTAAAGGATATCAAAAGGTTATAATTGAAGTACCAGTAGTTCTAGTTAAATTCATGTCATCCTACTCTAGGCATAAATTGAACATTTAATGCCTTATCAATGGCAAGGAGAAAATTAAAATGGCAAATTCATCAATTTGACAACAATGATTAATACAAGTATTGAACTTTTCAAGCAAATGCCAATATGACGAACAATGATAGTAATACCTAAAAAACAATAGTTCAAGTTGGCAACCGAGCGCACCTCTTTCACATTACTTGAATGCTACATCCATGTCCCCTTCTTCAAATTTGTAGAGGATTTATGGTCATATCACATATTCCAGAACAACATTCCATGCCATAAAAAGTATATGAAAAGTGTAGTATAAACATATATAATGACATTTCAACATATTTCTAGTGCTTTAAAGGCAACCTTGGTGCAACTCACCTTGCAAAAAAATTAAAAACAATAACATGTCATTTGGTTGTTAAATATGCACCAAATCCTTTGCAAGAAATAGCTTTCTGTATTACAAGGGTTTAAAAATATACACATGTAATGTAGTTGTAGCTCAACTCCATCAAAGTTGATTTCTTAGATGTCCATATTTTTTTCACTTAAAATCTATAAGATCCAAATACACAAGAAGAAAATGCAAGAGGCATTGAAGACCAAGGAGAAATTTATAATTAGTAAAATATACAAATGAACTAGATATGTTAGTAGAACAAAACCTATGAATCTAGGGGTTACCATAAACACATATACACTACAACATCATGATTATTTATTGAAGTTGAAGATAATAATTCCTCATAGTTCTACTGAACATACCACATAATTTTTTTTGAATTGATCATTGGACATCCAAGGATGGCACACTGAGAATCTTTTCAACAACATCAATGCATGTTATTAACTAGATCCCATTCTTGCAATTAGATGTGCAAACCAATTTCAACCCACCTTGCACAATCACCTTATTCTTAGTGCAAGTAGCCTTCTAAAAAACTCAAGTTCACATAACAACATAAGTTTTTTGTTGCTCATGCACTAGTTGCTCTACAAGCAATAACTTACCTAAATTATAGGGGTTTAAAAATACACATGTCATGCAATTACACCTCAACTTAATCGAAGTTGATTTCTCAAGTGTCCATCCTTTTCTCACAATAGATTTACCATGTCTGAATATACAAGAAGAAAAGACATGATGCATGAAAGGCCAAGGAGAGTTACATTTAATAAAATATACCAATGAGCTAGATATGCCACATAGACATTTGATTAGTGTCGTAGCTGGATCATGTGCTTGCACACCCAACCCAAAACAAAACTTGTGGATCAAGGGTACCATAATCACATGTGCAATAATATCAAATCAGTCTCCTATACTAAAGTTGATTATGGGAATTTCTCCATAACTACCAAGCATACCTATTAAGAAACTACAAACTAATCATTGGGAGGAAAAGAGATTGCATCCAAGGATGCCACGCTCAAGTTTTTTTCAACATCTGGTATGTTAATACTTACAAGTGGATGCACAAACCAATTTCACCACAACTAGTCAATGAATAATAATTCTTTGATAATCTAGGTATATTTGAGCACATGAATTGATAAATTGGAAAATTTCTTCCTATGCATTTCATAACTCTATAATGGAGGAAATACAAGCAACTAAAGTAGAAAGTGGAATTGTGATAGAAAATATGTCCATGTTGTGTTGACTATGCATACTTGATTACCTTAACACATTAACAACATAAAAAATGCTACCAAAGTTTATCCAAATACCCATTGTAAACATACATATGAGAGAGTTGTATTGTTGCATAATAAACAAAAATTCAATGAACAAGACAATAAACATATCTCCTGCCTGCAAATAAGATGTTAAAAACCTCATTTTAGAACCTTGTTTATGTACAATTGTAGAAAGAGGAATATTATCAACATCTCTTAACAATAGACCAAGGTCAACACCATACATTATGGTCCAACCACACCATTAGGAGCCACATGTGCCCCCTTAGACCACTACTTTATTCTTAGAATTGTTTTTTAAAAATTTATTATGTCTTTCAAAAGAACATTAATTTTTAAAAAAAATCTTAATATTGTTTATATGTTAAGGTGTATATAAAAAAATCCCAAAACATGTCATATGATCAAAGCCTTGATTAGCAATAGCAACAACATTGCAATTGTTGGACCCATTACTTTCAACTTCATTCCTCCCCTTGCAAATGGTCATAGTAATGGAATGAGGAAATGAAAATTGTACATGATCTTACATGTGCACTACAATTTGCCCACCAGATTCAAAATGTTATGGAGCCTATTACAACCAAAAAATAGTTTGATAATTAGAATTCTGACATATTAACTTGGAACCCTAATTACAAAAATGACTCCAACTTCAAATGTATGGAATAAAGCCTTTTGTTGCTTTTAATGCACGACAATCGAACAAATTCCACAAAGCTGCATATATGCCTTTTACACATCATTACCCTTGATTGCTTTTGAATTAGGCTATTGTATGGTTTTGATCTTTTGCAAACTAAATACTATTGTCATAATTATTGTATGAAGAGCTGCAGGTGAGTCCTACATCCCACACAACCCCCTCCTTGAGATTCAAATCTATCAATTCCAACACAAAATCTTTTCATGTAATTTCAGAAGGTTGCCATGGGGCATAGCTCATATATATATCCCCTAAGTATCAAGGTTTTACAAAAATCAATAGATAATCTTTGCAAATATGTGTTGGCAAGAAACGAATAGATGTGTTGATCCGCCTTCCCTCCCCCCCCCCCCCCCCCCCCCCCCCCCCCTCCCCCCCGACTCCCTAAAGGATAGATTGAGGAAACAAAAACCTGATGTTTGCATAGACCTAAGCACTGGAATCTCAACTAGAATCTTAGATGGAAACACACACAATCACCTACACATCAATGACACAACTCTCAACAACATTTTAATCCATCTAGACAAGTACATGATAATTTCAAAAATAGGTTGCACAACACTACACTTTCTATGTTATAAACATGATTTCTCATATTTGCATCCTACCACTATGTTTAAAGCAAGGGGAAAAACCTACATTTTGCAAATTGCAAAGGTTTTCAACATTACTGTTAAAAACATCAAGATCAAAGGAATTAAATGATCAAAAACCGAACATACACATGTCTATCATAATCAAATTCATAACAAGTTTACAACTATGCCATGGTGTTGTGTTTGCTCAGTCAATTGAACTTGTTCACAAACCATGAAATCGATCATAACCAAATGCTAATAGAAAAATGCCAATTTGCGACTACAATTTGTGAGTAAAAAACAGTTGTAATCAACTTTGCAACTAAAATATCCCTTAGTTGCATAAGTGAAGTCGCATTGAACCTTTAGTTGCAAATGATGATTTAGCATGTTGTTAGCACATTTCCCATGAATGAAATATATGGTCAATGTATACACTACCATCCTTTGATTAGTATATAACATTTGCAACTACTAACTATTCTTTTGCAACTATTAAATAACCTTATCATTAATTGCCATTTTGTTAATATAATAATTTTTTGGGCAATTTTTTTATCGAAATATTAATCTAGGCCATCCATTATGGATGGTGATAGATTTCAACACATATTCTAATCAAATTTTGACACATGGCAAAATTTGGAATTTTATATCATATATAATGAGGAAAAATCAACATGGTCCAATTTCAATTATTTACATGATGACACTAGGACAAAAGAAAATTTGACATCTAGCACAATCATAAGTTGCCACATGGCATATTGATTGAATTTTTGGAATAAAATAAAATAAAAAATTACTTACATATAGGCGGGTGGGTAGGTAAGTAAAAACTATGTGCATAAAAAACACCTACCTACCTAGGACACATACTTACCCACTTGGCTACCTAAGTAGGAAGTTAAGTGAATAGGTAGGAAGGTAGAAAGGTAGAAAAGTAGGTGAATTAAAAAATAACCATGTAAATACTTTTATTTTATTTTATGTTTTGCCTTTAAAGTTAAGCTTTTTTGGGCTCATCCTAAATGGCACATGATTTTTAATGTGAAATCCAAAAAGAAGGCACCTTCTTTATATACTTTATAAGATGACATTAAAAGCGAAAACATATGGGTTAAATGTTTTAGTTGCACTTTACTTGCAAATTCAATTGTAACTAAAAATTGTTCTTCCACAAGTTTTGTGCTTGTTTTTGTTTTGTAAATCATACAACTAAATAGGTAAGAAATATGTAACTAATTAACTCAGTACTTAATTAACCAATAATTAATTACCTCCCACCCACCCACTTACAAAACTACTTACTACATATTATTGTTTAATTATTTTGATAGAAATAGCATTGTTCATTATTCTTTCATGGTTTCCAATAACTAATAAATTGTTTCATGGTAATAATTCAAAAATAATAATAAATTATTTCGAGAAATAATTATTTAATATCTAATTATTTAATTAAGTCACAAATTAATCATTTAAGTTTTTAATATATATAACTATTTGGAAATTACTTCTAAAATAATATTTTTCTATTTATTCAATTACTTAAATAAAAATATTTTTTCTACATCTGAAAATGAATGCTTTAAATTGCTGGTGATCAACTAATTAAATAAAAAATTATTAGGTATTAATTTATTATCTAAAAAAATAAATTATTAATTAATTGGTAATTCTTGAATATTGACTATAAATTATTAAATTTCTAACTTATCAACTTAATTAGTAGATATTAAAGCAGTTTTAATTAATCATTCTTAGTAACTAGACAATTTAACTTGTGAAGAATTTATTTTTTATTAATCATTGGCTGAATTAGTATTTACTAATTAGTAGTCATTAACTATTAACCATAACTCTTTATTAACTACCTAAATCAGATTATTGAGATATTTCAGAATTAATCATATGTTTCAAAATTAATTAAATAAGGAATAATCAGATAATTATTATGTGAATAATCATTTAGAGTAATTAGTTATTTCAATGTAAATAAATATTAAATAAAATTAAATAAATTGCTCTCTGTATTTATTATAGATTATTTAATTATAAATTTATTGACTTGTTGATAGAAATAAATAATAATTGATTATTTAATTAGTTGGTATTAGTTTAAATATAATTAAATGATTAAATAAAATTATGTAGTTCATAATTTATACTAATTAATGAATTATTTTAAAATACTGATTTATCAACAATTAATGCTTGTTTAATACAACAATGATATCATATTAATATGACCTTGTTACTATAATTTAGTCATACCTTAATAAAGATGGTATTTTTTAAATGAACCATACAAAATCAAAATGATTGTTTTTCAATCCAATATGCCCATAATATGGTCAAATATACATTTAATATACTTTGAATACAAACTAAATATCTTAACATACTAAGAATACAAGTCAAATATGCTTAATATACCTTGAATATAATTTAAATTCATTTTAATATGTTAAATAGGCTTAGTAGATGTTTAATATAATTTGAACAAAATCTATATAATATACTATTAATGTAGTCCATGAAAGCCTAGTGTACATTAAATGTATAAACACACCATGGTAAGTAACCAAATCGCAACTAATTTTTTAACTAAATGAACATAGAAGCCTATTCTTGGATGAAATTTTTAAAAAACTAGTCAATATGGAAGGATGTGCAATTTAATAGTCGCAACATAGTTGCAAAAATAGTTGTAAAGTTTAAAAGACGGTGACTAATTGTAAGAATGATAAAACAAAGTTGCAAATGATAGGTAGTTGCATGTAGTCGCATGGAGTTGCAAATTGAATGATTACATATTACAAGATTTCTTTTAGTGAAAATGCTTGAACATTGATTTGTAAACATGTAACAACCTTAACTTGTAACTGGATTCTACCGATGAACCACATGACCTGTTCAAACAACCTTCATGATTCAAACTTGTTAGACCTTTAACTCACAACTTTGCAATAGTCAAATAACAAAACTTGTAATTGCCTTCTCTTCTATAGGGAGGAAATCAAAATCATGAACATTTATATGCTTCACAAAGTTGTATATTGGCATTGCAAATTAGAAAGAAAGAACTTGTTGCAAATTTGGTAGTGTGATGATGTTGCATAGAGAACAGTTACTTCAAAACCTGGAAGGAAAAGCTTGAATTGAAATAGTAGGGGAATGCACATGGTGGAGGCGCATCTATCTATCAAACACTTGTTTTCTCGATTTCCAATGCCATAAAGATAGTTCAAAATTAAACCACCTCATTAATTTGAAGCATGAAACTTATGAAACATTTTATTTTCATAACCTTAAAAATCATGATCCAACGGTTGACATGTAAAAAGAACCAAGTATGCAAAGTAAACATATGATGTAAGATGCAATTTGGCAACCATTTGGACTCGCAAGGCCCTTCTGCTTGGGGTGGCATGAAATGAAAACAAGGGAAAACAAAATTTAAAAAATAAAAAAATAAAAAAAACATGCCCAACTCAAGAATGTTCCACTCTTCCATTTGACACTTTTCATTCATCAAAATATTCGATACTATAGTTTTTATGGCTTACAAACTTTTAAAAACCACATATGGTGACTAAAGTGTTCTAGCAAATGTGACAAAGTTTTCAAAGTTCTTATGATATTGTCATTTTTCACCTAAATTTTCATACAAAAAATAACCTATGACCTCATTTTTGAAATACGATTCTATTTTTTCCTACTCTGTGATGGGTATTAATTAGTACAAAATATACTCATCGTGATTTTTTTTGGGTCCTTTGTTCAAAATTTTCAAAGATTTGATTAGGTCAAGTATTAAACTTCTCAAATCTACCTAAAGTTCACATTATTGGCATCACATTCGGTGTCCACATCTTCATATAATTTTGAAATGCAAAAAAATTGTACTTTGTGACTACAATTTTGGGGGATTCTAGTGTGCTTTCACCCTTGTGCAACTCCCCCTTTTAAGGGATATGTTAGGGTAACACATAGGATGGGCCTTTGGTAGTTGTCTTTTATAACAAATATTCACAAATATAAAAAATATGGATATGGTTTCATTCATATGTGGTCAATATGCATGTTGATATCTAGATATTTCCATATATTTAAACAACATTCGTCTATACCAAACATATCCATGGTTACTTATCAAGGTGAATATATATGTTACTTGGCCAAAAGCTTTTTCCCCCTTTTTATAGCCCTATCTTTATTAGTGAACATTTTAGGCTTGGGTGTAATCACATTAATAAGAGCCATCACAAGTGTAACCAATGGTTGGTTCTTGATGTTTTAATGTCAAAATTTTATTATTAATGCAAGTCTTTAATGTGTTTCCATGACAATTTTTAAAATATTTTATAGAAGCATGTGGAACGATTTGAAAGGAATCTAATTATAATGACAATGATTCATTGGAGCTAGTTTAGGTAGGAAAACTTTAAGTTCCATAAATTGTAAATTGTTATTTGGATAATTTCAAACTAGAATATGTTTAGCCCATTCCCAAGCAAAGAGGCATGGAAAGGTGTCTTTCAAATTTATGTTTTTCAAAAAAAAATTCCAACACCATATTAACAAGTGGAATTTTAATATGTTTTCCACTAATTTGCATCCTATTTCTCTTCAATTTCAATTGAAGTTTCATGTAATGTCATTCAATATTCTCATTTGAATGGATTTTAATTTTCACAAAATCAATTCATCTTTTTCATTTATTAATTAGTTGAACATCATCAGTAATGCATTACAACATGGAGTCAAAATGAATATGAAATATACAAAAACATTTTCAAAACATAGTTTTCATTGTTTTTTTTCATTTTATAAAGGATTTGAAACACTTTCAAAATGACATAATCATGTACAATAATTATTCACACCTTTACATAAATGAAATGCAATCACAATATATGAGCACAAAAAAAATGAAATCATTACTTGATATTTAATGTTTTAAAATGGTGAGTCAATTTAATGTAAAAAATATTTAGTGCATTTATACAAAAATGTTTGTAATATATTATGGAAATATTTGGATAAGTTGAAATGAATTTAATGAATATAAAGAACCCAGAAACACTTTCATAGTATTGTAACCAATGATTTTGTTGTTTAATGGATTTCTAAAACATTTGAAATAATGTATTTATGGGAAAATCTTAAAATCTATCTTCACATATTAACATAATGCAATGGTCATAAATTTTCTTGTTGATATGTACAAATGATGTTTTTTTTAAATATTTTCTTTGAATAGCCAATCCAATTTTGCCATGTTATTTTGATTAGTTAACCCATTTTTGAAAAGAAAAATAGTAAGGAGGTGAAGGTGACTTATTATATTGTCACCCATAGTACTATAATACATTTTTAAATTTCACATTTGAATGCCAAATAATTATTTTATTTTTCAAAATCCACTTTGACAATAAAAAAAGAATTTATCAAATCTTGGTAATAAATATAAATAGTTTCTTTGGCAAGTTCTTTGAACTACAACCCTCTAACATAATGAAACATTTTACAACATTTTTTTATCATAGTTTTTTGGAAAAATGGGGAAAAATAATGTTGAACCACCAAATTATAAGATAGAAAAATGTTGTTGAAATTAGTTAGATACATGTTTTAGCATGAGCAAGAAGCTTTGAGGTTTCCACCTATTTAAAAAAATTTGTCATCCCTTGTAATTTTTTTTAAAAATTTAACATTTCAAATGTAACTTAATTAACATATGAACTTGAAAGGGTATTACAATAGTTTAATATAATTTTTTATTAATAATTTTTTACCACTATTGAAGAAAATTCACCCAATGTTATATAGGTTTGGCTCCTATTACCATGTGTGCATGTTTGCACTCACCTATCTTGTTTTTACCTTTGCTTGGTTGATGTATATTTTTAGTGTGCTTTTGCCTTATTATTACATGGGGGTGGGTAATTGTGTAAAGCTAGGTTTAGGTTTAGGGTTTAGGGTTTATATGGAAAAAAATGATATTATAGCTTGTAACTAGTGTGACCTGTGCCATTGGCCCAAGTGTTACCACATCCTCAACAAGATTTTTCCTTCCAAAATAAACCTGGTTTTTTGGAATTTATTTGAATTTTCATTGGCAGAAATCACTTAAAAATCAATATCTCCCACATTCTAAATCCAAATCTTACTGAATAAAATTCCATTAAATCCTGCTCATCAAGATCTTTCCAACAACACCAAAGCCACATTCCAATTCATCCAAAATTTTGAGCTACAATTTAATTTAATTTAATTTAATTTTCAATGAAGAAATCATTCAATATATACAAGAACTCTGGCTATCTATATATATATGAGAATTGAGTATTTGATTTTATGTTTTTTGAGAACCATGGTTATGAACCTTAAGAAGCTTGATATCGAGTGGGGGTTTTATGAAAGAGGAGAAAGTATTGTCAACTAACTCCCATAGAAAAGGGAAAAAAAGGGGAAAAAATCTCACAAATTTCAATGGATCACTTTCTAAAGAAGGACGGACTCATGCAATGGACCCACAAAACCAATCAATTAGGGGCCGGAGGGAGGGAGGGAGGTGAGGTGAGGGGAGGGGAGGGGGCAAGAGGTACATAGTATATATATCACATGGCCTTCTTTGGTTCTAAAGGGAGTATTTGGTTTGTGAACGCCATGCAAACTATTATAGTTACCTTAGCCCACATGCATAAAATGTGAGAATAATATTGTAACAATTACATAGTAGAAGAATGCAAATAAAAGAGATTGACCCTTGTTCTTCCTTTGTTGTTTGAAAGTGGCCATGACGAGTGAGTTCAAGTTGAGCTAACAAAATCGGGTGATTGTGAAGTAGTGGTAGTAGTACTACTACTACTACTACTACTAGTAGCATGGTTGCCATTACCAACTTTTTGCTATGCATCATGATGAGCAACTTTAAGAAACCCTTTTTGTGTTGCAACAATAGCACAACAATACGTGGTTGGTTGGTTGGGTTGGGTTGTGTAGAGAGAGGTTGGGTAATACTATATAATGTTATTGACAAAATACAATGTTATAATTTATTGCCAATCATGAGGGAAGAAGAGAAGAAAGTAGCACATTGTGGGTACTTGTGTTGCATGTCTTACTATTATTAGCCTACCCCCCCCACCCCCCTCCCCATAACCCTATTTTTTTCCTTGTAGTATATGGAGCATTGGTAATGAGTGCAGATTCTAATTTGTCATCCAAAGAAAATCTTTTGTTTTGCACAATTTGTCATCCAACAAAGCCCCACCATGTATGTATATGGGTATTCATTCTCCACAATTTGTCATCCAACAATGGCCCATCATGTATACGAATATTCATTCTCCATAATTTGTCATCCAACAATGTCCCATCATGTATACGGATATTCATTCTCCACAATTGCACCCCTATTGAATATTTATTTACTCCCCCACAATTTTTGCATGGAGTAAGGGGAGTCAAAAGGAAAGAAAAGGAGAAGGAAAAAGGGGTGGGGGGGGGGGAATGGGTAAATCAAAAACCTAGATATCTCAAACAATTTCCCTCTCAATTTTTATTTTCAATTAATGAATTAAAATAATTTCCTTAATTTTTTTTAGTGTCATTTGGTCATTTTTTATAAAAAAAAACCCATGTTTTTTTACATTGCTAAGAGATATGTCTTTATATTGAAAAATATTTATTCTTACCCTATTGATATATATTATAATTAATATACAAGCTAAACTCTAGTTGTTACTTTCATAATAATAGTCATTTATATAATTAAAAAAAGTGATTTATGTTTCCAACCCTACCTTTTCATGGCCATATTATTTATATTAAAATAATTTAATAACTTTCTTTTTTAAAGCTTGTCTATTTAGCTCTTTTACCATGCACATATACATGGGCATGAAAAAGCACGATTTTGAGGTCCAACATAAATAAAAAAGACCTATTGGAAACCATATGGGAACATTTTTTAAAAATAATAATAATAATAATAATTTAAAAATAAAAAAAAAAAAAAAAAAAAAAAAAAAAAAAAAAAAAAAAAAAAAAAAAAAAAAAAAAAAAAAAAAAAAAAAAGGAATGTTAA
>Ga0116231_10006652_pt1 | contig 21857 bp, 10 predicted proteins | sample S1TSphgellanicum_2_FD_89695 | JGI IMG/M metagenome (GOLD analysis project Ga0116231, IMG submission 89695) | Host-associated microbial communities from peat moss isolated from Minnesota, USA - S1T2_Fd - Sphagnum magellanicum MG | ecosystem: Host-associated > Plants > Peat moss > Unclassified...
AAATTTTTTTTTTGGTGGTGTTGTGGTAGGCGCCTTATAAACCCACCAAACCCCCCTCTTGAAAAAGGGGGGGGATTTTTGCCATTACCCCCCCCCCCCCCCCCCCCCCGCCCCAAAAGAGCAGGCTTCAATTTCCAAAATCCCTCACAAATTCTTATGCTGTCTAATGGGACTTGCAAACACACTAGAATTTTCTGCCCAGTGCTTTAAACGAAATGCCCTCAGTGCTCCTGGATGGAAAAATATGCTTTATAAGGTTACCTCCAGATACACTGCAAAAATTTCTCGCAGGTCATTATGGATCGGAAACCAGCAAGTCGTACGGTTATGGGCTTGTCGGGTATAAGAGCGATGGCCGGGGTTAGGAAGGTGCCAGGTGTGTGGGTCTTTTCACAATTTTAGAATCATCCAAGCTTTTCATTTTGTATATTCTTCGAGCAAGTACCCTCCCTTGTGAAAGAAATCACCAGCGGTGGCGTCGACAGATGCTTCCGGAACCCCGCCCTTCATCTTTCGTTGGTACAAGAGGAGTTAAGTAAGCGACTTTCGAAGCCCTCTCCTCAATTTTTGTTTTGTTTCATGCAAATTCAAGCTTCCGTGATGAAGGGCACCCAATGAAAGTCGAGTTCTTTGGAGGAGTCGGTTAGCGAGGAGGTTGTGAACCCACCTTGTGGCGGAGTTTCTCATGCGAAATTCTCGATCCATTTGTTGTCTATCGCAGCAGAAGAACTTTGATTCTTGTCTTTTTTTCTCGTTTAGTAAGTGGTGAGAAAACTGAATTCCATCTTCTGAAGGATCAGAATACAATCGATGCTTTGCGAAAGGCGGTGATTTAAATATTTTTTCACATCGAGTATACGGAGCTGTCGGTGCTTGCCTTCTTTTGGGGTTTGGCGAGATTCTTAGAAATCCTGCAGAATTACAATTGTTAGAGTCAGAGAGGAGAAAACGTTGGGATCCCAGGTTTCCAAAATGGGTTTCAAAGGACGCTTGAGTGCGATTGTAGTAGTAGGGGGATTTTTTTTTCTCTATGTGCTATCGATTCAAGCGACAGCGTTAAGCAAATTGGAGATCGGTTCCAATGAGAGCAAAACCATAAGGAAGGCACATGATGATGCGCCAGCAAATTTGGTGTGGGTGGTGCAAATGTCTGACATTCATATCAGCAAATGGACACCAGAGAGAGGAAAAGCCTTGAGAAAATCACTTGGACATGCTCTGAAATTGATCAATCCTTCTCTGGTTTGGGTCACTGGCGATCTCACTGGTACAAATTTCCTTCCTCCCCTTTCTCTTTCTCTCTGAAACTTGTCTAAGTTTCTTGACTCCAGGACGTCTCCTGAACAGATCTTGCTTGTATGTCGCTTGCGCATAACTTCAACTTTAATTTTCTTCTGATGTACGGAATTTGTTGCAATGATTTTAGAGTGAGCTTGAGAATCCATCCATCTTTGTAGCATGAAGAATTCAGTGCTGGAATCTGAAGCACATATACGAAGAAGTTGGACTTCCAGAAGACAATGTTTCAGGTTTCGTAGAGATTAGGGTTCGATTCAAAGCAAGGAAGTTTGATACCTTAGGAAGATTCGCATCAGAATCTAGCAAGGACTGGAGGTGGAATCAGAGTTAAAAACTGGGAGGGGGGAAAAAAAATTCCTAGAATCAGTGGGGGGATCAGAAAGCAATGATTTGTGGGAGTTGAATTCAGGGACTTGACATGGTGTTACTTTGGAAACACATGGTGCACTGAGATGCTGTTATCATGCACTAATTGGATCACTGTTTTTGGTGCTTGCTTCCTTGTGTAGATGCGAAAAACAAGGACAGGACTGCAACTAGGCAGGATGAGGCTGAATGGATTGAGTATTGGGACTCATTTCAGCAGATTGCAGATGACAGTGGGCTTCCAATTGAATTATTTTTTGACATGCGAGGAAACCATGACAAATATGGCGTTCCTCTTTTCAGCCCGTTGGAGTATTTCTCAAAATATAGCATAAGTGGCCACTTGAATCGGCGCAACCTTGTCCAAAACATCACTATCTTGGTAAGCTTCTGAAGAGTGAGAGGTATAGTTGACATTTTTTTTGGGTAGAGTTCTGCTGATCGTGTGAAGATGAAAGCTTGATGTGGATTGTTTTTATGAACATGACCTTCATATTTGTTGTTGGGTGTTGGAAGGGAGGGGATGGGCGGAAACACTTATTTGTGGGCATGGATGATGCCATGCATATTGGGCTCCGAGGTCCATCAAATTTGTTTGGGCATCCCACAGATGCGAGCCTCACTGAGCTTGATCATCAACTCAGCCAATGGGACCATGATACTTCTCACCCAGTGACAAAAATTGTGTTTGGTCATTTCCCCATGTCATTCACAACTTCAACAGAGACCGGCAAACGCCCTGAAGAAATTTTTGCAAAGCACAACATTTCTGCTTATGTCTGCGGCCACTTGCACACAGCTTTTGGGCGTCATCTTTATAAGCATCACAAGTACACTACCTTCTTTATGCATTTATCTCTTCAGAGCGCTTTTGCTCCATGGATAATACATTGGACTCTCCACCACTTTGACCTGTTCACTGATTGGTGATGACGACTGTCCTTTAGCATGCTTACCTATTTTTGGTGGTTTTTTTTGCAGGCTTCTGTTGCCAGAAATGAACAGAGTGGGTCAATTCTGGGAGTGGGAGATGGGGGATTGGCGGGAAAGTCGAATGATGCGCATAATGGCCACGGATAATGGTCACACCTCCTTTGTGGATGTGGAATTAATTCCTCCCAAAGACAAATCTGACCAGAAGTTTGTTATGCCAACTATTATACTCCCAACCTTCCCACTCAATTCTGTAACCATGCTCCAAGATTCCACCAAAATCTTGCCATCAGATCCTGTAAAGGTCCTTGTATTCTCTGAGACACCTCCTGTCTGGGTTAAGGCAAGAATCCTTGATGGTAAATCTAGAACCTCGAATGTAGTTGAAGAGATTTCAATGCAGCTTGTTGAGTACAAATCTGGAGATAATAGTGATGGTGGACCTTATTACTATCAGGCTGCTTGGGATAGTGCAAAATATGCGGACAATTATGCCTCTCGGTACTGGTTGGAGATCATTTTGGAAGAAGTAAATGGGGGCATCACCATTAGTGCACCATGTCCATTCTCTGTGAATGGACACTCAGGACATTTCAGACTCACATGGCTTGGGTACCTTGTCATGGGCTTTCAATGGGAGACTCTCTATCCATTCTTACTGTGGGGAATCATGGGTTTTATCTTATCTTTGTTGGTTATACCAATGGTGTTTAAGTTCCAGTTAGAAAATCGTGGCCTACATGAGGAGTGGATTATGTCAGTTTTCAGGCCAGCACCTGATTTCAGAACCTCGATTTTCAAGGTGGTCAAAGTTCCATTCTGGGTGGTTTTGGAGAATGCGCGTAACATGTATATCTGGGCACTTCTGTTAGTGTATGTGATGTATTTGGTATTTCTGCCATGGTTTTCTGGTCGGGTACTTGCAGATGATTTTCCAATTGGCCACTTGTCCCTCTGGGGTTGGTCAGTGAAGCCTTCAAATTCAACTTCTGTTAACCAAATTTCAGGATTAGGAGTGCCAGACATCATGGGAATAGTTCTTCCGTACTTGTATGCTGTACTTTTCCCTTTGATCTTGATGCTTTCTGCTCTTTCAGCTGAGAGGGCTGCATGTGAATACCACATTGCTATGGATGGAAGATGCTCACAAAGTGGATGTAATTTTTCGCCATGGGTTTCGGTGTCACCTCCTACATATGAAACAGATGATGTAGATGCAAGGTTATCAGAGGAGGAGACGGCATCAGTTCTACCATCAAATTTAGAAGCTGTTTCAAAGCGGAGGTGTGAATCCCAGTCAGAAGGGGAGCTTGAAACTTTGCTTCTTGATCGGAAAATAGAACAACAAAATGGCTATTGTAGCCTTTGTAACCGGTGTGTTCGGAAAGGGCTCTTTGTTGGGTGCTTGGCCATTACATTTCTTCACTGGCGGGTAAATTTTCTGCTAATCCCCTTTTGATTTCAATAAGTCTCTTCACTCTTGGTGATAGCATTATCTGATGGATTAAGTTCCTCAATATTTCCTGTCTTGTCATTAGATATACTGCCCATTAGAGTGCTGTTTTGTAGCTAGAAGTTTGCTTGTACATCTGTTCTTTGGTTCAAGGTTTGATTTTTCTCTGGTTTCTCAAAGAAATCATGATTCAGTGAGATGTCAGGTTTTGTGTGTCCATTATCACTGAGATACATCAATTGTAATTTTGGTAGCCTCTGCAACAAATGGCCATGTGATTGGTATTGGTTCTAATTTTGCTCTATGGGAATGTGTGCACAGCTGTTATCAAGTCTTCTGAGTGCTTATGGATCAACAGCACTTGTGACAACTCCCTTATTTGCATGGACTGTTCCTGCATTGATTGTGTTTTCTATCATCCAGACCTCGCCAATCCGCCCAATATCAGCAGCAGGCCATGAAAACTGAGCTCTCAGAAGACCTTTGCTATAGACTTTGTTGGGTAATTCTAAAGAATTCCTTGTATCTTTCAGAGCTTTTCGAAGGAAAATGCTCTTAATTGTTCTTCCTTCTGGGATTTCCTGCAATTGTAATTGCTTTGAAACCACCCTCTTTCTTGACATTTGGGTCTTGAAGGACATGAGGTTGTTGAGTAGAAGGTCTATAAGATGAGACTTTTTTCTCCTAGTAGATTTTCCAGGGATCACTTTATTTTCATAGTAGGAGCTTTTCATGCAGATTTGTTCAGCTCTGCCAAAAACCAGATGATTTGTTAGTTGAGGAGGATCAGGCCAGCTGAACCTCTGCAGGCTTCTATTGAAGGCTATTGAGAACCATGAAAGTAGTCTTATCTTCACCTCAAATAGAGGGAAGTGTGTGTCTTGTGGCAGTTTCAAAAATTGCTGACAAAAGTGAAAGGTTGTAATTTATCCACCCGCCAGGTTTCAAGAGCTTTCTTCTGTTTATTTCTATGATTGGGAAGTAGAGTTGGGCAGTGGAGGATTTGGTCTCTCTCCGTGTAAGAAATTTTCTCCGGAGCTTGCTGTTTGTGAATGTGTTTTATACTATTCTCCTCAGTTCAATTCAATGTCTGGGAGTTATGACTTGCTCAGTTTGTTGCTCAGCTAGACCTTTGATATATGTTAAATTAGAACCAACTATATATTAAATTGTATGAAATGTTATTTCTTTTACAATCCAGATGCTATTCCCATTGCATTACGCTCAAATTTTAACTCTTGTGCAGTGGATGTCAATTGATCTAACACCCTTGGAAGAACATGATCAACATGACAGGACTGATTTTTTTAGTAAGAGAAAGTCTTCAAAGACAGTCCTCTCCCTAATGTAATTTTAAAAGGTCTTGTTTGATTCAGACCCTCTATAGCCCAACAACTACAGTCAATTTTGCTGTTGAAGAACATCGAGACAGAAGGTTAGCAACCACAACAACAGCAACAAACAAATTGGGTGTGTGCACTGTGTTTTGTCACACAAAGTCTCAAGATACTTCCAAAAAACACACAATTGTTTGTAATACCACACCAGCAATAATATAACACCAAATCAAGTATAATGCACACTGGGTGCTAATTCTATTAGCTGATTGATGATCAAGGTATCTTACAGTGTACCTCTGGCAAAATGAATTACACCAGATTTATCAAGACCTGATCCATATAATACACAAAGTTTGAGTGCTCTTCTTAAGAACATGAGTGGTGTGAAATTCTTAAGAAACACGCTAGTGGTGATACTTAGACAGCGGAAGCCGCAGGAGTGCCATAATTGGCATCTTTTGTCCCTGTTACACCAGTGTTGCGAGCAACAGTGTTGTTGCCGTAAGTCGGACCAAAACTTGCATGCAAAATTCCAGCATGAAGAGACAACAAGTAGAGAAGCTCGGTAGCTGCTAAGATGATTATGAATGCCTCCAAGGCTCTCTGCAAAAAAATTCCGAAAATATATATATTAGCAAGATTCAAACTCCACTGCTACATAAGCTGAAGATCGATACTCTTAAGAAACTAATTTCTGCTTGTAAAAACTGATCATCTTCCTTGAGATTGAATTTTTGGGGGAGATTTCAGAGGTTGTTTGATGCTTACCAGTCTACCTGAAAGGCCAGTACACACGTGAATTTCCTTGCAAGCAAACCTGCAAAACAATTTCACATTAATATACTATGTGTATCAGCGAAGTATGCAGATGATGGTGCAGAGCACAGTGGAAGGAATTGTACTTTTATTCTTAGATTTTTGGGGATCCAGCTAGTATCGAGAAGCAGCAAAATGAAGTGGAAAGAACCGAAAAGCTCCGAAGCTGGGAATTGATTTGTAGCTCTACACTGGGGCAAAGTCGGGAGAATTTCTTTTAGTACTTACCCCATGGCGAGAAGGGTGAGGAGCCAAGCGATCAAGGCAGTGGCGTGAGCAGCTGAAAGGCTATCAGTGCCCCAGACACGGACGTGATGGATTCCCGCAAACACGGAAGCAAGTCCAACCATAGAAGCAACCAGCGTAGTTTGCAGAAAGTAAAGAGTCGCAGAGTTACCTAAAAAACACACACACACACACATACACACACACACACACACACTGAGAAGGTTTGCAAAACACCACTCTTTGCCCTACAGGGAATGCCCAAAAGGTTTCTTGTGATGTTCAGCAAATTCAGATACTAAACTTTTCCTCATCAAGTTGAATTTCCAAATTTAGCTCTGCAATTCAGCTCATGTAGATGAAGACGTTGAGGTTCTACGCAAGCTTAGGAATTAGTTCCATACCAATGCTGTCCCCGTTCATGAATTTGTTGATGCCCCATCCTGCTATGCACGCGGACATGAAGTAGAAGATGAAATTGATGACCAGAAAATGCACATGAAAACACTTCCCCTTACCGAAAGCCATGATGTGATGATGAGATTTTTTCACAACCTGGATTATTATAGAAGTCTAGAGCAGTGCACACGAAACCAGAGAAATTTGCTCAAAAAACAACAACACCACAAGAGGCCTAATGCAACCAAACCAACAACAATCCCAACACAAAGTACGAGAGAGAGAGAGAGAGAGAGAGAGAGAGAGAGATGGTAGGTTGAATGTTGTTGCTACTACACTTGGTGATGTACAAATCTCTTGAATACTTATACAACAATTGAGATCACATGGCCCTCCCCCTTCCCTAATATGTACCTATTATAATTTGAAGAGGGGTTTGGGTAGGTCTGAATTCTGACTAACATCATTAATTTTATTGGCCTTGCCTACTAAGGCAAGGCTATTGTGTTTTAAGGTTCACTATAGAGTATAGTAGCTTAAGCTATTTTGGCCCCTAGGTATTAATAGGTCTATTTTTTTTATATGAGAATTTTTGAAAGATGATATTTTGGATTGTGTTGAAATTAGTGATAGAGTTATAATATCTTGAAGGATTTTCATTTCTTTTAGAGGATTTTTTGAAGATTATATGTTTGCATGGTGAAATATTTGAGTTTCCATAATTCTTCTTTTGCCTTAAGATACTTTTCAATGTAAATGGCAAGGCCACAGTGTGACACACCCCTTTATTTTTACACAAGATTGTTGTGGTTGGCAGGTTTGACTTGTGTATCCCCCATGCTGTCCAGGGTATTTTTTTCAGATCTAGAAAGCAGCCTCACTAGCTAGTGAGGATCCCCAAGATATAGTAGGAAATGACGAGGCGTTTGAATGTAAATGACATGGTAGTAAATGACTAGGCATTTGAATGGACCATAAGCTTTTTTCAGGATTCTTACTATAGCTCAAACCCTAGGTAGTACTTAGGCCTAAATCCTGTGAATTTTATTTTATTTTTCCAAAAAATGACCAAAATAAAACCTCAAAAATAAAATTCTTTCTTTTACGCTGTTTTGAAAAAAAAATCACCAAGATGCAAAATTTTCATGGAAAAAAATGAACCATTGCTAACCAGGTAATAATGTTTTGGAGATTTTGAATTGGTGGTCCCTGGCCCCCACATTATGTATAATGAAATGCTTTTGCTGTCAGGGCCTTCTCTGATGTAACAACCAAGGAGCTCCATCAATTGTATGGCTATGAAATCTCCCCAATGCCAGCCTCAAGTGAGGAATTCTGCTTGGGGAGGTCCCTCTAGTAACAAAGGGAATTTCTGCCTAAGTTGTTCCAAGTGCTTCAATCCATGACCACCCCCCATAAGCCAGATATACGTTTATAATTTTTGAGCAAATACTAGATGGTTGTGGGCAATATATTGGTAATTTAAGTAATTCAAATATTGTTTGTCTCGCCCTGCCCCTGAAGTTTTTTCCAGGTTTAAAGAACAAAAAACTTTGCTGCTGAGGTCAACATTTCACACAATTCAGCAATTTTCACTTAGTGTGCAAATCAGTATCATCACTAATGTTGCATGTTATTGTGGTCATTAACTTGTGGGCACTGGGTGTGAAGACCGGGAATCTAAAATTCCTACATGCATTTTAATGCTAGTTCTGTGACATTAAATATTGCAAGCATCATCTATCTTCCCTCTTGTGCAGGGTTTTTTTTTTTCCCAATTTTGTGATGTAGCTGAAGTTGTCATCATCCATAAGATGATGATTTAGCCAGATTTCGGGTACAGACTAGATATGAATGTGGAAAAAAAAGAAAAATCTTTTTATGTTCTCAGCTACCTATTGGAACTTATCATAAAAATCTAGCAATCTGGAAACTGTTTGTTTTGGAAATCTGGCGATTTTTGGCCATTTTTTCCATGGAAAATACTTTATATAAGTTGAAGTCATATTTTTCAGGTCGAAATTTGGCAAAAATTTCGCCCAAAAAGAAAAACACTGGTCTAGTGCAACATTGGTCCAATAGTCATATTACATCACTCCTGAAATCAGACTACAAACCATTGATACATTTTTCCCCTTCTTTATTTTTGGTTGAGAAACCTTTACTCCTTTGGCCCCAAAAAACAAAAATGGTCACTGTAGTACCTGGGCAACTTTGACACATGTTTGCTAAATGATTAATTAATTTTTGAAGATTCCATTTTCTTAAAAATCCAAAATATTTCAAAATATTCTTGATTTTCTTTAACAATCTTCTCTTGAAGAAAAACAATTTTTTGAAAATTTCAACATTTATAAAAATAATATAATTTTTTTGCAGAAGCCACCGAGGTACTACAGTAATCATTCACCACCTACTATCAAACTTGGGACCCTGTTTCTTCCCCAAATCCCTGCCTCACAAATGAAGATCCACTCCATGAGGAAATCCATGTTACTAGGAATTTCAGGGAAAACCCCCTGAAAATTTACAAATCACTGTTATTTATTTATTCATTTTGGCTATTCAATTTTGCCACGATCCGGGCTGGACCTTTCACCTTTGGGCAGTCTCAAAAGGTCTCTTAATTAAAAAACTGGCAAAAGATTCTTTATATGACTCACACCAATTTGCTGGCAACAAATTCTTTTTTATGTGACTCAGACTATTTGTACAGTTGGATGCCCATTAGTGTGCTGGCAAAGGATCTTGCCATCACCTACTTGGATGGAATGGTATTTTCTATTTACAGAGGACTCCATCTTAGTCACTACTGGAGTACAATGGCAAGGTCAATGGTTTCAGTTTGCTCAAAAAATTATTTTATATTAAAGATTCCATGTCGAAATTTTAAAATACACCAAAATATTCTTTAAAAATTTAGTTGTTTGAAACAAATATTTTTGAAAATCTCAACATTTCTAAAAATAACATAATTTAGTGTCCAAGCTGCCAAGGTATTCCCATATCCTCCTTTGGAGGTGGTGTGATGGCATGGGCCTACATATTCGAATCAGCATTTTGGGCTGGGCATCTCATCAAGTCCGAGTCCTCCCAAGAATAGGGCAAGGGTGACTGTATGCCAACATCGTGTACGGTTGCTGTACTCAGAGAGATACTTGTTCTTTACCGTGCAATGTCAAGGACACCGCAAGATGGGGCCCGCCCTTGTACATAAGAGAAGGCAGAAAAGAATGTTTCATTCAAGTCATCAAAGTTGGATTCGGTTTTTTTGCTGTTAATGGCTGGCAATGAATTTGCTTTAGTGATATGAAAACTCACTTTGACTCCATCAACAATTTAGAAGTTAGAGGCTGAAGAAGTGATATCATGTGTTCTTAAGAACTCAATCTCTAATGTCAAATTTGGCAAGTGTCTGACATTGACATCATCCTTTTTCGATCTGCAAAATTTCGCCCAAAAGAGATATGAAAATTGAAAATGAAGTGATTTTGGAGTTCTCAATCTCCAGAAGTGGTGGGGGGGAAGTAAAAATTGCCAGATTTCTATATTGCTTTTCGGTGTGTAGCCAAAAATATAGAAGGATGATTAAAGATTTTTATTTCATATCTGGTTTAACACCAGATTTGGCTACATCTTCCTACGGATGATGGCAACTTTGGCTTTTAAAAAGAAATTCCTGGAAAACCATTGGTTATGACCATATAGGTATGTAACTGCTTTTCCTCATAACTATCATTGAACCCATGGTTTTTTTGTGACAAAGTTTTGTCATTTTTCAGCCTGAAAAATCTTATTTGAACCTAAATCGAGGTTTTTTAATGAACATACTGGCCCAAATTTACCAGATTCCAAAAAAAAGATCTCAACTCTCTAGACTTGTAAGATAGGTCCCAGCAAATAGCTAGATTATAGAAGGATGCTTAATTCTTTGCCTTTCATATATAGTTTATTGCCAAATTTGGCTAAATAATCATATGGATAATCATCACTTTGGCTATATCACAAAAATTGAAAGGAAAAAAAAAAAAAACCATTGTTTGCACCAGGGGTACAGCTATATAGCTTAAAATACTCAAACTCTTCAAAAATGAATATTATTATCAACAATAATGTCTTATCATTATGTATTTTCATCAAAACACCAAGCCAGCTTCTGCAGTGTAGGACAAGGCCCTTTAGGTAATGAACTAAGAACCTATCACCATCCACAACTAGTTTCAAATGTTAAAATGCGACACAAGAAAAATATTGACATGTGAGCATTGAGCAATCTGTGCAGACTTGTGGCGGGGGGGAGTAGGGGCAGATGTGTATGACTTGCAAGTTATTAGTGGCAATCGAAGGGTGAGTTCATATGAAAAACAAATCAATCACCACATATTGTACCTAACTTAATGTTTTGCCCTACACAACAACATTCTGAATGGAATGGAAAATTTGATAGAAGTGTTCACCACCATATTTTTGTAGACACTTGATTTTAGAATGCATCTGGTACCCCAGCCCTTGCAATCTCTACAACAAAGTTCAAAGTAATGTGCATTCTAAGGTTTCATCGTGCTAAATTGTCATTCAAGTGAAAATGGTTGGATAATACATTTCATGTGATCAAAACAACACATGTTCACCATCCCATTATAGGCAATGCACATGTTTGCATGCAATTATCAAACATGAATATAATAATTCATATGTTTCAAGACCGGGATATGTTTTAACTGGTCCTTTTTCTTTCTTTTTTCTATGGAACCTCCAGTCCAATCTTGAGACCTATTATTTGGATTTAAAAAAAAATTCGATGCTACTCATTTTCACAATGAACTTAAAGCTGTCTAGTTAAGACCAAGTTTGGTTTCATTTCGATTACACATAATTAAAATGGGCCTTGTCATTTTGTGCCTTGCATGGTTCATGTTCTGACCTTCTACACAAAACAAAAAGATTGATATATTTTGTAATTTTTCAAAAGGTTTAAACCCACCACCACAGGCCCATCTAGGGAAGTAACATCTAGTTATTACCATTAGCCTACTTCTTGTGGTTTGAAACAACTACATCTCGAGTTCTATGTATTTTTCACTTTTGAGCTTATTAGTCGAACCTTGCAGCAGAACTGTGTAAGGTGCCGCAGTCCTTTATTGAACACCCTCTTAAAGTTCAATTGGAGAAGGTGTTTAATGTTCTCCCAAGCCTACGAGGTTCTGAGAACAATGAAGTTTCATTAAGCAATTCAAAGCTCCCATTCTTTCCCCAGATTTTGATGCCCTTGCTGTTACCCTACACAAATGGCATGGTTGGCATTAAGGTGATGAAAGGGGGGTTCCAAATTTTTCAACTTCGGTCTTCCATGGCATTGCACTTGAACCATTGTGACATGGAAACATCAACTATGTGGAAGCAACACTGTGCTCGAGAATTTTCTTAGAATAGGTAGGAGGCATTTTGTTCCTTGTATTTTATGTGTGGTTGTAGACATGCACTAGAACTGATCAGAGGTCATGGCTTCTGGTGAAACATCTTTATTTTAGTGTGCTTCATGGTGCTGCTATAAAGATGGCAGGAAGTACCTAGAGTTGACAGTGACATATTTTCAAAGATATGTATGAAAATCATCACAATTTTAGATTTTCAAAATATTTGACATGAAAGTTTTTGAAATTTTTGGGAAATTGTGAATATATTTTGGACATATTCCAATTTTTGATTAATTATTTACCAAATTACCTCCCATGTAGGGTAGCCTAGGCCAAAAATGGTAAAACATGTAGATAGGTGTAAAACTTATTGAGATTTTTGTTGTTCCCAATGTGTAGAAAATTGAAATCAAGTTCCTACCATGCTCCCATCCATTGCCCAATTGGTTCCCAACATGTTTCACAAGTTTCCAATCTTTTCCTCAACATGCAATTCCTAGTAGCACCTCACTTTGTCTGAAAATAAATAAATTTATTTACATGTGTAAAAAGGAATAATATTTATAATTTCAGAAAATTATGTAGTATTTTAACATTAATGATTATGATTAAGATAAATTAAAATATTTAGATCAAATTTATACATCATACTTAATATGATTAATATAAAAAGAATTAATATATATTTTAGATATAATTGATTTATGATTCATTTATAAATATTTTATGTGGATAAATTATATAGATTCATATGTTTAAATTAAAAGTTATCAATAAAATTATGAGATATTGGAAGAAAAATTGTACAATATAACTTCTTAAGTCAAATAAAGGTTTAAGATATGAAAGACATATTTTATTTATTCTTCTATTAGACCACCAAGGTTTTTTCATTTACAAATCATGTGTTTGAATATATTTTTGGAAATAATGTTATTCAATAACAAAATTTAGATATTTTTCTTTTGAAATGAATTTATAGTTTTAAAAATATATATATTATTGCGTACATTATTGAAGGAACTTAATGAATCATTTTTTCTTTTTTTCATTTGGACAAATTATCAATAAAATACGAATGATCAAATTTGAAGTTTTGTTTAATGTTTAAATGAAATATGGTCTAAATAAAAGAAACATTAAATTATTTACATAAGAGGTGGGGTGGCTTGTTGGTAAATGAGTTGAATTCCATCATTGGGGTCAAGGATCAAGCTTCATAAATGACATTCATTGTGGTCAACATTGGAATATTGATTGAATATTTTATATTTAATTAGATAGCCTAGGTTAGGTGTTGACACATGTCAATAATTGATAGGATGAAAAACAATCATGAAATTAAAAATGATTGAAAAATATATATCTCTTCTTATTTATATTATATGTAATAAACAGAAATTTTTTAAAATAATGTTACCCAAGTTTTTGGTTCAATTTGTAACAATAAAATGTAATTAATCAATGATTAAACTATCATTAATGACTCCACATATGTCCTTTGTGACTAACATATGAAATGTGCCACATCATTTCCTAAATGATTATTTGTTTTAAACAATTTGTTTGTAATGACTTTAGGGTAATTATTAATTTTTTCCTTTATGATTAGAATATTAATCTTAAATCAATCATATATTTGAAGACTTTTTTTTAATGATGGGAGGAAATAAGCATTTATTTGTTCTTCATGGGGTGAAAATACATTACATAATGAGGGGGCTACTTAAAGTAGGATTTTTTTTTTGGGGTACATTTTGTATTATTTTGGGATGGGAGGAGATAAACATTTATTTGTTCTTTGTGGAGTGAAAGTACATTACGAGGGGACTGTTTTAAGCAAGAAAATGTTTTTTTTTTTGGGTACACTTTGTATTATTTTGGGGGTAGTTTTTTTAAAAAATTCATTTAATGTTTGGATAAACATATAAAATGGATTTTGATACAAATGAAAATTCTTCCAACATAATTCTTATCATTTTTGAAATGAAAATAATTTTTCAACAATTTTTTTTTTTTAACACACTTATGCTTGTCTGAATAAAAAACTTGTCCATATGCTTTTTGTGAAATCACATAAGTCAAACTTTTCAATTGTAATTGAAATGGTATAATCAATTCATATTCAATATATGATTAAGTATCTCATCAAGTTTTGCAATTATTTGAATCATTTTTAGAGTATATTTTTATTTTGTATTATATATTGACAACATTTATTTTCTCACAAATATACTTTTCAATCATTTACGATTAATTTTAAAATGTAATTTCCTTTGACAATTTCATTATTTGACAATTGAACTACCTTATTTAAAGTATAATTTATGAAAATCTTTTTTAATATTGATTTGGTGGAAGTTGAAAGTTACATAGTTTGAAAAACAATATTTGTAACAACATTTTTTGACCACTGTAATATGCTTTCATCATGTGCAATACCTTCATAACATCCATTTAATCATGAATAAAGAAATAAGTGCAAGCTGGTGATTTCAAGTGGGTAGGTAGGTGATCTTGCATATCACTATGTATACGTGCACTAGTTAGCATGTAAATTGGTAGGTGGAGGATGAAGGAGAGAAAACAAGATAATTATTTTTCTTGAAAAATAATACTTACATGTAAATAGAATTTCAAATAGACTAATTTTGCTAACTGAGGGTGGTTAGTTATGGACAAGAATCCAATGAAAAAATGTTTCCTAGCCAATCAACATCTATACAAAATAATGCATTAGTTGGTGCTAGTCCATTGTGGTTGGATGGATGGTGGGTGGATAAGAAACATTTTTCTGTTGGGTACCAATTTTAGATAACCACAATCATTAGCTTAATTGTTGCCATCTTTACTATCTTTGTACCGGTAACAAGCCACTAACCTTTACCTACTTATAACCATCAACATGCATCTACACACCTAGTAGACACTTATTTTCTGGACATGACCTACTTTTTGTAGGATAGGAAACCAAGATGCAACTTGAGGGTTGAGTCAATTGGCGGTTCATGCATAATTGAGTCGTAACCAGTGTTGGCAAGATAAGGCTATTTGCATGTTAAGGTTAAGGTTTTAGGTTAGATTTTGAGGTATCCAGTCCGGAGATTTAGAGAATGGAGAACTGCAGATTTGAATCCAGTTCTTGAAAGCGCCTCTTTTGGAAACTGGAATCAGAACTTGAATTGAGGCTGTTGTACTTGTAAACAGGTTTAAGTTCTTTAACGTATACCTAATCACCAAGGCTTTTTAAAAGTGCAATCCCCCTCTCTCCAAGAACCAAGTTGTCCCCCTTCCAAATGGGTAAAAATAATGGGTTTCAATTTTTAGTTTTATTTGTATTTCATAGTACCTGCAACTTTTTAACAGAACCTGCACTAAAAATTGAAACCCAAGGTTCCTTTTAAAATCAAGAATGGGACAACATTGGTCATAAGAAGCTTCAAATGGATGGTGCCTTGATGGCTCTTGGTTCACTCGAGCCCTTACTTATCCAGTCCATTCTTGTAAGGCCCATTGCTTCTTCTAAGGTCAATTGCTTCTTGTAAGGCTCATCCAGGGTGAATCCTTCCTGTGTTCCAAATGCATACCAAGGTTTCTTTCTTTGTATTTGAAATCACCTCCCTGAATGGAATATGCTTTCCTCAATTGAAGGGACCTTCCCACCATTCAAATGCAAACCTTCTGGTATTAAAATAAACAATCTGTTGTAATTTATGATGGGAAGGCATGCTCCAGGAGGCTCCCCCTAAATCTCATGTCTACACCCTTGGGGCGCTTGGAGGCTACAAACCTCAAATTGAGGGAGGCCCTTGGGAGCATGCCTTCAGCTATTATACACTCTACTATGTTTGACTAAGAGGTCAGGGGTGTTGAGGCAAGTCAATGAGCATATGAACATGTGGATTGCACAGTGCAAGGGCATCAAGGATTTTGCCACTTAGCTTGACCCCAGAACCTTATGGGTTGACTGCCTCGTATGGCTTTGGGATTGGCAGTGGAAGCCATGTTTCTGGGGTATTTCTGCTCATGCTGCTTGTCCAGAGCGAAGAGACTTCATACCAGTGTAAGATTTTGGTTTCAACTTGGAACCAATGTGCGTGCGTAGTCACAGTGTTATTTCTGTTTCTTTGTGAATTTTTTCATTTGATGGTTTTTTCCAAATGAAGAATGAATAGTCCTTTTTTATTGAAAATAAAAATTGAAAAATAATTCTAAAAAATTGACATGTTTCTACACATTGTTCAAGCAAGTAGCCATGATATAAAAAGGACCTTAATTAATTTCTACTTTGATAGCTGGTCTATAGCCAAACATGGCTAAATCTCCTTGTGGATGATTGTGAGTCTGGCAACACAAAATTGAACAAAAAGTCACTTCACCCTTTTGAAACACAATGACTGACCCTTTTTAAGATCATCATGTCCTGTGCATGTTGATACATCTAAGTTCATGTTTACTAGTTGTACTTCATCTTAAGTACTGTGGACAAGTATATTGTGACTGGTGATGATCAGTGTTTTGTCTTGGGTCAATTTTGTGATGTAGCCAAACTGGCAATGATCCACAAGAAGATTTAGCCAAATTTGGCTGAAAGATAAATGTGAAATTATTTTATAATAAACATCCTTCTACATTTCTGGCTATTTACTTGAATCATGTATACAAATCTGGCAATTTTTCTTAAGTTTTGTTTGAATTAAAAAACACTTGAATTTAGCACTTTATAAATTTTAATATAACTTTCTGGCTATGTGTAGTCAGCACAAAAAAGGCTGGTGATGATGCTCTTACCGAGTACACTGTTTCATAATTCTCATTTCTTTGAACTCTCCATAAAAATTAGAGCTAGTACAAAATGAACCACTTGTTTGTGTTATTCTCTTACCATTAGCACAATTCAGAATTTGTGAATACCCCTCCCCCAAGAAGAGCAAAAGTGCCTACTAAATTTCAGAGTATTTCAAAAGCCTTTTCATAAGCCTTTTGGGCAGACATTAGTTGCCAATAGACAATTTGGTTACCATTTTACCCTTTAATCTCCAAATCACTCAACTAATATTTTTTTGATTACACGAAATTCATTAAGAGTTTATCCAATGATTAATCTTATCCTATAAACTAGTTGTGTCTTTCATGAAGTGATGCAAGTTTGCAACATGCTTGCATCAGCTGATTGAACAAACTTCTCACCTGCTTTCTACCCAAATAAATTGTAAAAACAATTTCTTGTCTGGATAAATTCCTATGTGAAACATTGTGAAGTGGGGAGTAATTATTTACATATTTTTTGTAACACAATCATATTGGGGACAGCAAAAGAATGAACCTCTACAGTTCTCAGAAATGGGCAGAACTTGTGTCATTTTAACATGTGAGATTATGAACCTATACCCATCACAAGATGATTAAGGGGCGCACTCATTTGTGTGAGTTGCAGCTTTGTTATAACAACGAAGCTTGTCGTATCTTGGGTGCACTCATTTGTGTGAGTTGCGACTTTGTTATGACAAAAAAGCTTGTCATATCTTGGGTGACTGGTCAAGGGGCCCATTAAACATTTAACTATTGAACCTTTTGCCTACTTGGCCACAGGATAAGGTGTGCTTATGCAGTATCCAGTCCACGTGGTGGCCAATGTTTGGGTGTGTGGAAGTACAATTCATGTACTATGACGGTTATCTACAACAAAAATCAACTATATTTGAACTTGAATCGGTTGGATGATTCTTTGAATAGAATATCTTTTAAAGCTTGTTTATGAGTTATTAATATAATACCTTGGTGCTTATATATATATATATATACTATTTTGGTATATCTAATTGCATCATTACTACGAGTAACCAACAAAATTTAGAAAGTGTTGTTTAATAAATTTTTGATAATTGTCTATTAAAGTATGCAAAACCTTGGGTCCAGCCCCTTTTTATTGGGAAAGTTTTGAGAAAATTTTATTGCAAATTGAAGAAAAATAAAAATAAAAATGTCAAATTTCAAAAGAAAATTTAAACCTGAAAAAATTGCCAGATTTCTATACATAGTTTAAGTAGTTAGCAAAAGAAAATGAGATTTATTTTTTTTTGTATTTCTTAGTAGTCAAATTGGCTAAATCAGCTTATGGATGGTTGCCACCTCAGCTACATCACAAAATTGGAAAAAAAACACACACACAGAGCTTGGGTCTTAGACTATTCTGTTTGTGAATTGAGTTCAAATAGTTTGCTAGTGATGTCTAATTTGTGTAATTGAAATTCTGAACAAGACATTGGCCATGGCATTTTGGTTCATTTTCAAAGCAATATTTTCAATTGCACTTCATTTTCCATTTTCAAACTCTTTGAGTCTTCCATCACCTACTGGATCCTTTTATGAAGATTTGACAGTTTGTGTTATTTCTTCTAGATCTGGCAAAATTGGGCTATTTTCTTCATTAAAAATCCTTTTTGTAGGTTCATATTAGATTTTTGAGGTGAAAAGAATTGCATAAATTGGCAGAAATAAAAATAAAAATAAATCTTTTTGTGCCTGCTCTGAAACTATATTAGAGTTATCCATAAAGTATTCCAAACTGGGGGTACTAAACCCTGGTTTTGCCAAAATTGGAGATGATTTATCAAAGTCAGGATGAAAATATTACACACAAAAGAAAGATGGGATCAAACTTGGTTGCCATACCTAAATCAGTCTGCCCTGAAGTTTCATTCCCAGTTGTGGATTTGCCTCACTGGTCCATTCACTGCTGCTCATATTCTTCATTAAATCCTACAAATCTTGTGAACCTAATTTCATTATGCAGTTTCACTCACTTCACAGCTGCAATCAAATTGGGGGATGAAACAGGGACTTCCAGGAGTCGAACTAGGGCCCAAAGACAGGATGACCTTAATGACAACTCTATCATACACTATTTTGTGTACAGTTGAACCAACAGTGTAGCACCTATACTGCTGGTACCTTGACCTTCTTGAGTGACCATATTTAACTCAGGAAATGTTAAATTTGAACTCAGAGATTGTGATTTAATCTTAGGATGGGATATTTACCATGGTTAAAAGCAACCTATAAAATGAGAAATGAACTCACCACATTACAGCAGTCCATAGTTCACAAAGTAAACACTAAAACCAGTAATGAAACACCTACTTCGTACAAAATGGGTCACCTAGGTGAAACCAGATGTTAACTCAGTTAAGGTTCATCCATCCACAGTGGATGAACCTCAACTGAGTTGTCAGGGGCATCCAGCCAATGGTGCGCTGCTGGGCGTGGCTCTCTCTGGCCGTTTCTCTGTACCAACCTGCATTCTTTTTGGGTGGAATTTGACTACTTGGTGAGAAAAAAGCTTGCCAATCCAACAAAAGTTTCATTTTCTGGAAAAAATGGTGCAAAGTTGCTTTGTGTTGAGGAAAACTTAAGTAGAAATAGCCAGATTTAGACAATAAGTTATAGCACATTGCTGTGGGGTTCCAAAAAAAATTATACTTTCGTGTATGACCTGTAGCCAAATTTGGTTAAGTCCTCTTGTGGACAATCATCAGCCCACCTCAGTGATTTTTTTTTTCAAATTTCAGATGTTGCCAAATTGGCTAGCATCCAAAGAGGGATTTAGCATTAAATGGCGAAAGTAAAAAAAACTGCTAGCAAACTAAAAGCAGGTCCAAATGCCACAAAAACATTTCCAAGAAAAAAAAAACCTCGAAATTCGCTGAATTTATTCAGAAAAAAATGGGAATATTTTGACCAAATGTTCCCTTCTAATTCTAAATTTTTCGCATTTTGGCGAAATTTCGCACCAAAAACAACTCTGCTCCACCTACCTAACAAAATTGAAAAAAATAAAAGCACTTGCTCCCAACGAAAAGGGGGAAATCCCTCTACAAGCTTCGGCCGCCACCAACAACTCGTCAAAGCAGTTCGGAGCTCCAGTCTGCTGCACAGGCTGCACTTGTGTGCGTGCATCGGAGATTTGCGCCGACTCGTGTGGCAGCCTTTTTGTTTTCTGGACAAGTGTCTGCGCAGATGTTATGAACCTATGAATGCAGGGGCTCATACACCTATGAATTCGAGGTTTCAGAAACCTATGAACCATGAATCATGCCTTCTATGAGCCTCGAATAATTTCGTGTTTACCCACGTCTGAGCGGTAGAGCACAGACATTGGAATTTCCAGAGATTAGAGCTGCAAGCTTCTAATTGATCGGCAGCAGCTTCGGCTGCGCTTGCCGTCGTAAGAGCATGCTGCTGGTTTAATAGCAGTCAAATCTTGCTGCCATGTAGTCCTCAGTGGCTGCCCATGTGATTCAGGGTTGATCTGCAGCCTAAGTTTGGGCCTTGAGTGACCTGGGCTCGAGGTTTCCCGGAGCTTGAGGGCGGTAGCGGTTTATCATGTCCCTTTCATGGCCGATGGTCTATAAAACCGGGTTCACTCCCCTGCACCTTTCATTCAATCAATCGACACAGTTCAGATCTCCAACTGGAGCGTCAAACTTCTGTGAATTGCTCCCGAATTGCTCGTGAATTCCTCATAGTTTATTAGATATTCAAATCGGAACTTCAGAAGTAAAATAGAGTGTTACAGAGTACTCTCTGCAATAGAAATGGCGGCAACGATGAGTTTGTGCGCTCAAACAGGGCAACTAGCTTGTTTGAGTCAGTCACTGATCAAGAGCGTAGACGCAAACCTTCACGTTCAACCAGCAGGTTTTCATTCATTTAAGTCTTCTGGTCTCTGGACCAGTGTCAAGCACGATTCGGGCAAGAGAACTAGACGACCCAGGGTCTGCTCCAGTATCCTAGAAGCACAGCGCTCTAGCGCGGCTCCTGTGACCACGCCGTCCAAGCTGCCTGACTTCCCTGAGACACAGAACCCAGCGGAGGCTTTGATACAACATTTGGAGACTCTACCTTCTTCCGACGACATCAACGGCGAGAGCAGTGTCAGCGATTCAGCCGACAGGCTTTTCCTTTGGGAATCAGTCCCCAAGCTAGGTACTTGCTCTGAACTTCTGCAAGTGTTGTTTTGTTCTCTGGAATTTTTATTCCTTCGCTGCAAAACGCGAGCTTGGATTAAGATGAACGGAAAGGCTAATCAATTGAGCTTCATGTTGCGATATTATATATTGTGTGCAGCTGAAACGCAGACATTCAGTGTGTACGAGCTGAATGAATTCGATAGGGATAGCCCTGCATTTCTGGAATTCAGTTCACAGACTGTGAACAGGGTCAATCCTCTGACCGGGGCGCATGTCCATGCCCTTGGCGACCAAGTTCCATTCACCAACAAGGTCGGTACAATAGATTCGTCCCACTAAATTGCAGCTTAGAGTGGAATTCTCTGGACATATCACCGATGAGTCGCGGGATTGCTGTATTAGACTCCATTGGTCAGTCGCATTGCAAAGGAAATTGACAATAGTATTCGTAGCGCTGTACCATGTCGATGATGAAGGCTCTCACTATAAGACCTGGGTTCATGTGCATGGTTTATGATGCAGCTGTATGATGGGTCGCTGAAGCTGAGGCTGGGCATCACGGCTGGCATCTGCCTCCTCATGAAGCACTACCCCGGAATGGGTACTCCGGAAATGAAGAGGCAACAGTTTTTCACTC
>Ga0116231_10006653_pt1 | contig 21855 bp, 19 predicted proteins | sample S1TSphgellanicum_2_FD_89695 | JGI IMG/M metagenome (GOLD analysis project Ga0116231, IMG submission 89695) | Host-associated microbial communities from peat moss isolated from Minnesota, USA - S1T2_Fd - Sphagnum magellanicum MG | ecosystem: Host-associated > Plants > Peat moss > Unclassified...
TCGTGGGTGCCTTCGTAGGTGACTACGGATTCGAGGTTCATCATGTGGCGCATGATGGGGTAGTCTTCGGTGATGCCGTTGCCGCCGAGGATCTGGCGGGCGAGGCGAGCGGATTCGAGGGCCATCCAGACGTTGTTGCGCTTGGCTAACGAGATGATTTCGTGGGTGAGGGTGCCGGCGTCTTTCATGCGACCGGCGTGGAGCGACAAGAGCTGGGCTTTGCTGATTTCGGAGACCATCCAGACGAGTTTTTCCTGGATGAGCTGGTGGCTGGCGATGGGCTCGTTGCGGAACTGCTTGCGCATTTTGGCATATTGCAGAGCCGTGTCGTAACAGGCCATGGCTGCTCCGATGGCTCCCCAACTGATGCCGTAGCGGGCCTGGTTGAGGCACATGAGGGGGCTCTTGAGACCTCCTGTGCCGGGTAGCAGGTTGCTGGCGGGGATTCTGACTTCCTGGAGGGCGAGGCCGGCGGTGACGCTGGCGCGCAAGGACCATTTGCCGTGGACTTCATCGGCGCGGAAGCCGGGGCGGTCGGTTTCTACGAGGAATCCCCTGACCTTGTCGTCCTCATCTGTCACTTTGGCCCAGATGATGGCGATGTCGGCGATGGTGCCGCTGGTGATCCACATTTTTTCGCCGGTGAGGACGTATTCGTCGCCGTCTTTGGTGGCGCGGGTGGTCATGCCGCCGGGGTTCGATCCAAAGTTGGGTTCGGTGAGGCCGAAGCAGCCGAGTTTGCGGCCGGCGGCGAGTTCGGGGAGCCACTTTTTCTTCTGCTCTTCGCTGCCGAAGGTGTGGATGGGATACATCACCAATGCGGACTGGACGCTGACGAAGCTGCGAAAGCCGGAGTCGCCGCGCTCGAACTCCTGCATGACGAGGCCGTACTCGACGTTGGACATGCCGGCACAGCCGTAGCCGTGGAGGTTGGCGCCGAAGAAGCCGAGTTCGCCCATGTGGGGGACGAGTTCGCGGGGGAAACGGCCCTCGCGGAAGCAGTCTTCGATGATGGGGATGAGATTGTCTTCGACGAAGGCGCGGGCGGTCGAGCGCACCATGAGTTCGTCTTCGCTGAAGAGGGAATCGATTTTGAGGAAGTCGACGTTTTGGAATTTGAAGCCCATTTTTGCGGTACCTTTCAAAACATTTGAGGGTAGCAGATGGGCGGTGGAGTGGGGAAGGCGGGCTAGAATTCGCGGCGGCCTTCCATGGCGCGGGCCATGGAGACTTCGTCGGCGTACTCGATGTCGCTGCCCGCGGGGACGCCGGTGGCGATGCGGGTGATTTTGATGCTGTGGCCACGAAGCGCGGCGGCCAGCCAGCTTGCCGTGGCTTCGCCCTCAAGGGTGGGGCTGGTGGCAAGGATGATTTCGTCGACTTCTTTGCGTTCGACTCTTGCCAGGAGATTGGCGGTGCGGAGCTGGTCGGGGCCCACGCCGTGCAATGGTGAAAGCGTGCCGTGGAGGACGTGATAGACGCCCTGATAGTTGCGGGTGCGCTCGACGCTGGCGATGCTGGTGGGTTCTTCGACGACGCAGATGAGGCGCTGATTGCGGATGGGGCTGGTGCAGTAGGCGCAGGGGTCAACGTCGGTGACGTTGTTGCAGATGGAACAGAGGCGGAGGCTCAGCTTCAGGCCGCGGACGGCTTCGGCGAGGGCGGCGGCGTCGTCTTCCGAGGAGCGGAGGACGTGGAAGGCGTAGCGCTGGGCGGTTTTGGTGCCGACGCCGGGGAGCTTTTTCAGCTCTTCGATCAGGCGGGCCATGGGCTCGGCGTATTTGGACATGAGTCTAGGGTATAGGAACGGGGACGTGACGCATGAAGCCGCCGGCGTCCCCGTTTCGATGCTTTGAAGTTACTTGCTCTCGCGAGCGCGGCCTTCGTGGAAGAGTTCGCTGCAAGTGCGGACGAAGTGGGCGGCGGCAGGCGGAACTGGGACGGAGCCGCTGAGGACGGTTTGGAAGGGGATGTCGTGACCGTAGAACTCACGGGTGTCTTTTACGTTCTGGTTGACTTCGTCGCCCTGCAGGTCGATGCCGGCGAAGGCTCCCTGATTGCGGGAGTAGGAGAGGAATTCAGCGTTGGCCATGTCTGTAGTCGAGGCCTGAGAGCTTCGGCCTACAGGGCCGGCGGCTACGGAAGCGTCTCCGCCCAGCTTGACTTTGTCTTTGAGGAGATGGTCGACGCTTTTGCGGCTACGGCCGATCAGAACCAGGTCGGTGGACTGGCCGCCGGCCTGGAAGCCAAAGCTGGCGCCTGCCATTTGAACGAAGACGGGCGCGCTCCAGCCGTGGTGGGTGCGGCAGCTTGCTACGCCCTGGCCATACTCACCACCGAAGATAAATGCACCCTTTTTGAAGCTGGGGATGACGATGACGCACTGAGCCGAGGAAGCGATGTCGAGTGGAATGCCCTTGTCGGGGGTGTCCATAAGCTGATGCAGGATTTCATGCGCGGCATCGATGCGATGGACCAGCTTCTCGGAGGGTTGGGCCTGAAGGCCAGGGGCAAGGACTACAGTGGCGGCAAGGAACGCAGAGGCAATAAGTGTACGCATGGAACTCCTTTTCAATTTCTCTCTATTGGAGGCTCTTTGACGCCGAAATGTTGTCTTGAAATGGACATAATGCTCAGATAACAAGCCAGTTCGAGGCTTTTTTCATTCGATTGAAACGATGGCTATCCGGTGCCGGTGAGATGCAAACTGGCGTGGGGGCTGGATTCCCGCTCTTTGGCGGTCTTGGGAGACGAAAGGGCGACAATCCTGGTTGTTGGCGAACTGGATCGAGTCGAGTGATTGAAATGCGGGCTAAGTGATGTCCTCGGTGTCGAAAGCTGGGACGATTTCTCTGCGTTTTGGGACGCCGTGTACCTGGGTAAGCAGGTCCTCTACGATGTCTTCCAGTTCGCGCTGGCTTTGGACTACGGCGGACATGCTCTTTAGGTCTTCGGGGTCGCGGACGCGTTCTAAGAGAACTACGGCGTGGGCCTGGGCTACGTGGTCCAGACCGAGGCCTTCCGGAGTTTTGGCTTTGATGCTGACCTGATCGAGTTCGACGCCGAGTAAGTCGGCGACTTTCACGCGCATCTCTCCCGCGATGGGGGAGATCTTTGGCGCAGCGAGGATGAGCGTGGTGTCGACGTTGACGATGCCGTAGCCGGCATGCTGGATTTCTTCGAGCGCGAGGTTGAGGAAGATGGCGGAGTCAGCGTCTTTCCAGCGAGGGTCGTTGGGCGGGAAGAAAGTGCCGATGTCGCCGGCGGCGACGGCGCCGAGGAGAGCGTCGGTAATGGCGTGGAGGAGGACGTCGCCGTCGGAGTGGCCGGCGAGGCCAGAGTCATGATCGAGGCTCATGCCGCCGATGCGGAGGGGAACTCCGGGTTTGAATGCGTGCGAATCCCAGCCAAAACCGATGCGTGTGTCCATTGTTTGCCTGTCGTGATCTCTATTGTTGCAGATTCGATTGTAAAGGAGTTAGTGGTTAGTGATCCGTGGTCAGGGGCTAGGTGCGCTGGCTTAGGTAGAACTCGGCGAGGGCGAGGTCGCCGGGTTGGGTGATTTTTAGGTTGACTTGCGAGCCGGGGACGACGGCAACCGGGTGGCCGGCGCGTTCGACGATGGAGGCTTCGTCGGTGCCGAGGAAGCCGTCTTCGGTGGCTTCGGCGAAGGCGCGCTGGAGCAAGCCGGAGCGAAAGCCCTGCGGAGTTTGGGCGAGGACGACGAATTCGCGCGGGATGGTGGAGGTGATGAGGGCTCCGTGGGCGGTGCGCTCGACTTGCTTGACGGTGTCGATGGCGGGCAGGCCGACGATGGCCGCGCCGTGTTCGAGGACGGCGTCGATGGTGCGGTCGATGGTTTTGGTGTCGATGAGGGGGCGGACGGCGTCGTGGACGAGGACGATGTCGTCCTCCTGGCTGTCGAGCGCAGCCAAGGCGTGGGCTACGGATTCCTGGCGGTTTTCGCCGCCTTCCACAACGTGGACGCGGCCGGCGAATTGGAATTCAGCGCTGTGCTCGGCGATTTGGGCCTGCACGCGCTCAATCTCGTTGGGGCGGACCGCGACGTAGATTGCGGTGACGCGGGGGACGGCGGCGAAGGCGCGCAGGGAGTGGATGAGTATGGGCAGCCCGCGCAGTTCGAGGAACTGTTTGGGCTGCGAGGAGGCCATGCGTGTGCCGAGGCCAGCGGCTGGAAGGATGACGAATACCTGCATAACCCATGGAGTATACATCGTTTAGCGGCCAGCATTTGGATTGGAGCCGTTAACATCGGGAAGTGATGGCGGAACGGTTGCCCATGGACGTGTCGTTGTTGAAGCCTGGGCTGCGGTTGGCGGTGGGGCTTTCCGGCGGGGCGGATTCGGTGGCTTTGACGCGGGCGCTCGCGGAGCGTGCGGCAGAGCTGGGGATTGTGTTGAGTGCTGCGCATTTGCATCACGGTTTGCGCGGGGCGGAAGCGGATCGGGATTCCGAATTTGCCATGGATCTGGCGGTTACATTGAGGATGCCGTTTCACACGTTCCGAGTGGATGTGGCGGCGGAGGCATCTGCTTCCGGCGAGACGGTTGAAGAGGCGGCGCGGCGACTTCGCTATGGGTGGTTTCGGCAATTGGTGGGGGCGAGATTGGTGGATGCCGTGGCTACGGCACATACTTTGGACGATCAGGCGGAGACGGTGCTGGGGAAGTTTTTGCGCGGGGCCTGGACGGAGGGCTTTTCTGGGATTTATCCGGTGGTGGAGTTTGCCGAGGGGCGGATTGTGCGTCCTCTGCTTGGGACGACGCGGGCGCAGGTTGAGGCGTATCTGAATGGGTTGGGGCAGGGATGGCGCGAGGATGGATCGAATCGGGATTTGGCGTTTACGCGGAACCGGATCCGGCGAGAGTTGCTGCCGGAGTTGGAGAAGTGGAATCCTCGCTTGAAGGAGCATTTGGCGCAGATGGCGGAGTTGGCTCGGGACGAAGAGGTTTGGTGGGATGCGGAGATGGCGCGACTGGCTTCGCAGCTGCTGTTGACGGGGCGGCCGGTGCGTGGCGGCGGGCGGGCTGGATCGGACGCTGGCGGAGTGGCGATTGACGTAGTTCGCCTTGCGGCGCAGCCGGTGGCGGTGCAGCGCAGGCTTTTGCGTTACGCGGTTGGCGGGATGGGTGTTTCGCTGGGATTTGAAGCTACGGAATCGCTGCGAGAGTTGGCGATCGGGGGGCGGGCGGGGCAGAAGTTGGCTTTGCCGGGGGCGTTCACGGCAGAGCGGACGCCGCGGGAGTTGCGGATTTCTTCAGGGACGCCGAAGGCGGCCAGTGCGGAGGCCGGAATTGAGGTTGCGCTGCCGGTTCCCGGCGATGCGGAGGGTTTTGGCTGGCGGTTTCGGGCGGAGGGAGTTGGGGAGCCGGCTGTGGTGCGGAATTGGAGGGCGGGGGATCGGGTGACGCTTCGGCATTCGAGCGGTCCGCGCAAGATCAAAGAGGTGCTGGAGCGGCTGAAGGTGACGGGGACGGCGCGGGCGGTTTGGCCGGTGGTGGCTTGGCGGGGGCAGATCGTGTGGATGCAAGGGGCGGATTTGGCCCCGGTCGAGGGAATTTTGCTTTCGGTGCAGAAAATCCAGAGTTGAATCCCGCTCGAAGTTGGCGAGCCGGATGCAACGGTTGTGGTTCGATTCCCGGAGGATGGGATCAAGGGGTTGCAAAGTGATCAAGGGGTTGCAAAGTGATCAAGGAGTTGCCAAGTGATCAAGGAGTTGCCAAGTTTGGGCAAGCTCGAGCAGGCATGAATCCCACCTTGGCCGCGCGAAATCGAAAGGCGGTCAAGGACGCGGCGAGTGTGGAGCGCCGGGGATTTGTGGGTTGAAGGGATATATCTCCAAATCTGGTGCGGGTTTTCGCTCGTTCTGGATAAGGACGGTGCAGATGGCGGGTGCCAGATTTGTCTGCTTAGGAGTACAATCAGTGGACTGGCCTTTCTGCGCAGGGCACTCGTTTTCGGTGGGATGATAGTTGGTTGATCTTCTTTGATTCTTTTCCCCGGATTGCGGTGTCTAAGTAGATAGACAGGCGGCATGGAAGTCCCCTCGTTAATCCTTCCACGCCGCAAAAGGAGTCCTGGTGAACTCGACCGTTAAGACCATCATGTTTTGGGCTTTTATCGTCATCTGCCTTGTGTTGCTTTTCTCAGTGGTGCAGAAGAGCACGGGGATTGGCGCCAAAGTGCAGGACATATCCTTCTCCGATTTCCAGGAGAAGGTCAAACTAGGCCAAGTGAACGACGTTGCCATTCAGGGCATGGAAGTTCAAGGGCATCTCAAGGGCGATGGCAAGGAGCCGGCAGCATTCCACTCCACCATTCCGCAGAATTACCCCAACATCTATGACCAGTTGAACGGCGCCGGTGTGCATGTTCAGGTGAAAAATGAAGCGAATAACCTGTTCTGGCCGATTCTCCTGCAGGTAGGGCCGCTGGTCCTGATTCTGGGCATCTGGTTCTTCATCATGCGGCAGATGCAGTCGGGCGGAAACAAGGCGATGTCGTTTGGCAAGAGCCGCGCGCGGTTGCTCTCCATGCAGCAGAAAAAGGTGACGTTCAAGGACGTGGCCGGCGTGGATGAGGCCAAGGAAGAGCTGAAGGAGATCATCGAGTACCTGCGTGAGCCCCAGCGCTTCCAGAAGCTGGGCGGGCGCATTCCCAAGGGAGTGCTGCTGGTTGGACCCCCCGGAACGGGCAAGACGCTGCTGGCGCGGGCTGTGGCCGGCGAGGCGAATGTGCCGTTCTTCTCGATCTCCGGCTCGGACTTTGTGGAGATGTTTGTGGGCGTGGGCGCGAGCCGCGTTCGCGACCTGTTTGAGCAGGGCAAGAAGAATGCGCCTTGCATTATCTTCATCGACGAAATCGACGCAGTTGGTCGCCATCGCGGCGCCGGCCTCGGCGGCGGACACGATGAGCGTGAGCAGACGCTGAATCAGTTGCTGGTGGAGATGGACGGATTCGAGTCCAACGACGGCGTGATTCTGGTGGCGGCGACGAATCGTCCCGACGTGTTGGACCCGGCGTTGTTGCGTCCCGGCCGCTTCGACCGGCGTGTGGTGGTGGGTCTGCCCGATGTGCGTGGGCGCGAAGAAGTGCTGCGCGTGCATGTGAAGAAGGTTCCTGTCGCGGACGACGTGAATCTGAACGTCCTGGCGCGCGGGACACCGGGCTTTAGCGGCGCTGACTTGGCCAATATGGTCAATGAGGCGGCGTTGAATGCGGCTCGCGTGAATCGCAAGCAGGTGACCATGTATGACCTTGAGATTGCGAAAGACAAGGTTCTGATGGGCGCCGAGCGTAAGTCGATGTTGCTGACGGATGAGGACAAGAAGGTGACGGCGTACCACGAGGCTGGCCATGCGCTGGTTTCCGTGCTGCGCGATCACACCGATCCGATTCACAAGGTGACGATTATCCCGCGTGGTATGGCTTTGGGCGTGACGGTGTATCTGCCGGGCGACCGGCACAACTACACGCGCGAGTATCTCGAAACGCGTCTGGCTACGGCGTACGGCGGGCGTGTGGCGGAGGAGATTTTCTTGAGCCAGATGTCGACCGGCGCGGGCAGCGATATTGAGCATGCTACCGATCTGGCTCGGCGGATGGTTTGCGAGTACGGCATGAGCCGGCTGGGACCGCTGACGTTCGGGAAGAAGGAAGAGCAGATCTTCCTGGGCCGGGAGATTGCGCAGCATCGCGACTTTTCGGAAGAGACGGCGCGGCAGATCGACCAGGAAGTTCGGCGGCTGATTGACGAGGCCTATCAATCGGCATATTCGCTGGTGGATTCGCATCAGCCGGCGATGCACCGGATTGCGAATGCGCTGCTGGAGCGGGAGACGATCGACGCCGAAGAAGTGCGGCTGCTGATCGAAGGCAAGGAGTTGCCGGAGATGCGGTCTTCGCTGGCCTCGCCGAGCGACCAGGGCGGCGGCGGCGTGCAGCAGGTGCTCAAGCCGGAGACGGGGCGCGGCGGACCGGGATTCCCGGAGGGGTCGCCTTCGCCGGCGTAGGGTTTCTTGTAGTTGGAATGATTGGGCAGGCCATCCTTTGGGGTGGCCTGTTGCTTTTGGGCTCGGAGTTCAATTGTCTGAGGGGCGAATGAGTTTACCGTTCGCCAAGCTGTCGAGGCTGACTGCTATGTCGCCGTATTTCTTCGCTATCCAGGTGAAGGCCCGGTAGATTCCGTTTGATCCTTCCGCGTAGCCTCGAGGAAAGTCCAACAAAATGTAAGTTTCTCCTGGAATGTTGTGGCCGTAGCCATGAAGCGAGGCTTCCAGTCTTTGCTTCGCGTACTCGATTGAGAAATCGGCATCTGGGGCTCCGTCTGGACTGCTGAGCTTGAAATTGGAAGAAAAAATGAGGAGCTTGAACGGCGCTTTCACTGCGAGAAGCTTTTCAAAGTCGTGCTCGACGGGCCACCAGCGTGTGCCATACCTTGTCGAACCCCATTCGCATTCGCAGGCTAATAGAACCCGGTGCCCGCCTCTATTTTCTGCCCAGCCAAAGTCAACAAGATATTCGCCCTTTCTGGTAAGTTTGTCGCTGGGCCACGGATAGCAGTCTTCCGGGCAAATCTCGATGAAGCGTCCCCGCACGGACCTTGTCCACTCTTTGTCGCCATCGAGATTCTTTGGCGGGGCCATATTTTCAACAAAATTCTCGACAAATCGTTTTGCGATCCGGCACCTTTCGTCGAGATTTGCTTCTCTGAATCCCCTGAACTCATCAGGGATGGTGAATTTGGTTTTGTCGCTTGGCATTCGTCCTCCGATGATGAATTGCGGCTCCCGACCGAACGACTCATAATAGCGCTAGAACAGAAGGAAGATCAACGCACATTCGAGCTTCCCGCAGGGGCTAAAGCCCTACTCATTTTATGGGCTTTATCGGCACGACTGAAGTCGTGCCCTGTTACAAGGCCTGACAATTCGGCATCAGCAGTAGACAATTTCAGGCGAGGACCATGACGATTGCGCCGGCGGCGATCAGTCCTCCTCCGAGCATGGCCAGCGGGGACAATTTTTCCCCCAGGAAGAGGACGGCGAAAACCATGACCAGGACGACGCTTAGCTTGTCGAGCGGAGCGACGCGGGAGGCTGGGCCTAGCTGCAGGGCGCGGAAGTAGCAAAGCCAGGAAAGTCCGGTGCCGAGGCCGGACAGGGTGAGGAAGAGCCACTCCCGGCCATCGACATGGCGAATTTCGCCGTGCTTGCCGAGAGCGATGGCGATGGCCCAGGCGAAGACGAGCACGACCGTGGTGCGGATGGCGGTGGCGAGGTTTGAGTCGATGTGGGCGACTCCTACTTTGGCGAGGATGGCCGTGGCGGCCGCGAAGACAGCCGAAAGCAGGGCCCAGACGATCCAATTTCCTGTCCATGTCATTGCTCTATCCTACGTCCGGTGAGACCGAAAGCCTTAGACTTGAGCTATGAAGCCGGGGCGCATCAGTATGACTGCGAGGGGAGTGGCGAGCCGACGGGCTGCGCATCAGATCCTCGACGACGACCCCAAGGTGCTGGACGATCCGATTGCTGTGCCGATTCTGGGGCCGGAGTTTTATGCCGATCCGGAGCGGCATTCGGACCCGCGTTCTGTGGCTTTTCGGGCGTGGATGGTGGCGCGCAGCCGGTTTACAGAAGACAATCTGGCCGAGGCGGTTGCGGACGGGGTTGAGCAATACGTTTTGCTGGGAGCCGGGTTGGATACTTTTGCGTATCGCAATCCTTTTCCAAGGCTGCACGTTTTTGAGGTGGATGTGCCGGCGATGCAGGAGTGGAAGCGGGGCATGCTCAAGGCGGCTTCGATCGTGGAGCCTCCTAATCTGACCTTTATTGCGCTGGATTTTGAGCATCAAACGCTGGCTTCCGCGTTGGCTGAGGCGGGGCTCGATGCTTTACGGCCGGTGTTTTTCAGTTGGCTGGGGGTGATTCCATATCTGACGTTGGGCGCTTTCCGGACGACGCTGGATCTGATTGCGGCGATGCCTGCCGGGAGCGGGGTCGCATTTGACTATTCTCTGGCGTACGAGGAGCTGAGTCCGCGCCTGATTCCGGCGGCTAAATCCCTGGCGGCGAGGGTGGCGGCGGCGGGTGAGCCGTTCCAGCTTTTCTTTCGTTCAGAGCGGATGGAAAACGAGCTGAAGTCGGCGGGGTTTGGGCGGATTGAGCAAGTGGATTCGGTGGAACTGAATGCGCGGTATTTCGCGGGGCGTACGGATGGGCTTGGTTTGCCGGATGAGGGGTTGGGGAAACTGGCTGTGGCGTGGGTTTAGATAGGGACTGAGGGAAATGGAGAACAGGAAGTAAAACGAATCTACCCGATTACACTGGATGGAGTGATGCGTTTCCGTGCCGCCCTCGTACTTTCGCTGACTGCCGCGCTTGGGTTGTCTTCCTGCGGGTACCATGCCGTGGGGGCGGCGACGCATTTGCAGCCTGGGACGCGGACGCTGGCGATTCCGGTGTTTGCTACGCGAACCAACGCGAATCACACCGAGGCGGTGATGACTTCGGCCGTGATCCGGGAGTTTATTACGCGGACTCGATTGCGGGTGACGCCGACGGAGTCTTCCGACGCGGACGCCGTGCTGCATGGGACGATCCTGACGCAGACGGTGGCGCCGCTGACCTACAATTCGCAGACGCAAGAGTCTTCGACCTTTCTGGTGACCATGGTGGTTGCGGTGACGTTGAAGGGTCGCGACGGGAAGATTCTTTACCAGAACAATAACTACGTTTTCCGGCAGCAATATCAGGCCACCACGGATCTGCCGACGTTTTTGGATGAGAGTCCGGCGGCGGTGGAGCGGCTTTCGCGGGATTTTGCGCGGGCGCTGGTGGCCGATGTGCTGGAGAGTTTTTAACTCCGTAGAGAGTTGAATGATGTTTCGGGCGATGTCGAAGTCACACGGTCGATTCTTGAAGACGGAGGAAACGATGCGAGCTGCGCTGGAGTTGTCGAGAGGTGCTGGGACTGGTGTTTTGGTCCTGCTAAGTTGCATGTTTTGCGTTGCATCCGGGGCGCAGGCGCCATCGGTTTACGACGCGGCGACGGTTGAGAAGGCTAGGACTGCGGCAATGCTTGAGTTGACGGAGCGCCGCGACGAGTTTGTGCGGGCGACGGCGGCCTCCGGGCTGAGCTGCGCGATTGCGCCGCCGAAGCTAACGATCGAAGATGTGCCGTCGTATGGGAGCTACGATCCGGAAACGAATGGGCTGAGATCGTCGTTGTGGGAGCTGCTAAAGCCGGAGGAGCGCGGGCTTTTCTTTCGCATGGCGGCCAAGTCGACGGGGAAAGAACCGAACGAGACGACCGCCCGGCATGAGTTTGAGACCGGGGTGCATCACTGGGTCTTCGTGCACGAACTGGGGCACTGGTGGCAGGCGTGCCGGAAGGTGAACGACAGCCGGAAGCCCTATTCCTTCGAGTACGAGGCGGACCGCATCGCGGCGGCGTATTGGCGCGAGCACGATCCTGCGGTTGCGCAGCACATGGAAGAAGGGTTCGGGTTTCTTGTGGAAAGCATGCCGAACCCGGTGCCGACGGGGCTGGATGAGGGGAAGTACTTCAATGAGAACTACGAAAAGCTAGGACCGACGCCCGCTTACGTGTGGTTTCAGTCGGAAATGTGCGTTCGGGCGTTTGCGGAGAAGCCTAAGCCGACTTTTGCGCAGACGTTGAAGGAGACGGGCCGGGCGTAGGCGGTTTGAGACGGTTCCTTCCTGGGCAAAAGGCCTGTCGATTTGATGGGCCTTATCGGCACGACTGAAGTCGAGCCCCGTGACAAAGCCTCATCGTTTGCGTTAATCAACCGCATCCCGGCCCGGTTTTCCACCGGGTTGCACACGCTGTTGGGCGGTTATGCTGGAACGAGTGAAATCCGCGCCCATTGTCGAGGTTAGCCGCGTATGAGTACCCAGCGCTCCGGGGTGGGATTTGCCGCGATGGACCGGTTTGTGGCGGAGATTGCCGCGGGGGTTGCGAATCCGTCCGCGCTGAAGCCTGGGTATGTGCTGGTGGGGGATGAGACTTTCCTTTACGAGCGGTGCCGGCGGGCGGTTTTGAAGGCCTTTGTACCGGACGATATGCGGGATTTTTGCTTTTCCGAGATGGATCTGGCGCAGGAGACGATCTTCGAGGTTCTGGATCGGGCGCAGACGCCTTCGCTGATGGCTCCGTTTCAGGTGGTGTTCATCCGCAATGTAAAGCAGCTCTACACGCGCGGGGCGAAGAAGGACGAGTTTGCCGCGATCGACCGGTATTTCAAGCGGCCGAACCCGCAGGCGCTGCTGATCTTTGTGGCCGACCATCTGCGCATTCCGGCCGCTCCGCGACGGATGGATATGGACGACAAAACCAAATTCGACCGGCTGCGAGAGACGCTTGGCGACCACTGCGGCGTGGTGGAACTGGCGCGCGTGGAGGAGACGGACGCGATGCGCTGGGTTTCCTCGACGGCGCAGGCGCAGGATACGAAGATGGACCCCGACGCGGTGCGGGAGCTGGTGGATGCGCTGGGCGCGGACATGATGCTGATCGCCTCCGAGCTCGAAAAGCTGCTGCTCTACGCGTATGGGCGGGGGCGGATCACGCTGGGCGATGTGGAGACGATGGTGCTGAGCGCCAAGCAGCGGTCGCTCTACGAGCTGACGGACGCGATCAGCGCCAAGGACCGGCCTCGGGCGCTGGCGCTGTTGCATGGCCTCTTGAATTCCTCAGACGCGGGTGAGGATGCGGCGATTGGGCATTTGTATATGCTGGCGCGGACGTTCCGGCAGATGCTGGTGATTCTCGAAAAGAATGTGCGTGATTCGCGGGCGATCTGGCAGGCGCTTTGGCAGGGGTTCCGGATGCCTCCGTTTGCGGCGGACGATTTGATTCGGCAGGCGCGGCGGTACAAGAGCCGGCGCGATCTGACGCGGGCGCTGCGGCTGATTGCGCGGGCGGATCTGGAACTGCGGTCTTCGCCGCCTGATAAGCGGATTGTGCTGGAGCGGCTGATCTACGACCTGGCGAGCGAGGCGCGACCGTATGTGCCGGGGTATGTTTCGCCGCAATTGACGTTTGAGGGGTAGCTATAGACAGCATTTGGGCTTCACAGCTCTTAGAGGAAGTGCGCGTGGAGAAAGGACAGATTGGTGTGCGTTGTCAGTGTGGCATCGAGGGCGTCGGTGACGCCGTGAGTTGAGTCGTCCCAATTATGTTGGGACCAGCGGTAGCCGTCTGTAAAATCGATTACGTCGTACGGCCCCGGTATGAACGCGTTGTGCTTGCCTAGCACACCTTCGACCTGGATTACTTCGCGGATTTGGGAGTAGGAGTAGAATTTGGGCGATGCGAAGGCGTAGCCGTACTCATGCATGCCGTCGTCTGCGAAGGTGGTATGCATGTTCAGGGCGAGAGCGGTTGCGATGCCAACTGGTAGAGCGATGAAAAGCGTAATCCAGCGATAAAGCGTGCGCGAATCGTAATATACGTCGTCGCCGCGATATCGTTTTGGCTGGCGGGCAGCCCATTCGACATAGAGATTGACGATCCATCGGCTGGTAAAGATAGACCAGACCTGAAGGACGATTTCAAAACTTAGGGTGAAGGCGCCGAGGCCGGGGAAAAACCACCAGATTGCCTGCTGATATAGGATGTGCAGTCCGGAAAGACCGTCGGAGTTTGCGAAAGAACGGCTCGCGTAGGTCAGCAACAAGTGGGTTCCGAGGAAGAAAAGGAATGCGGTGGCGACGCAGGAAATGTTGACGAGGGTTTGCCAGTCGGAGAATTTGGCTTCGAGGTCGTCGATCTGGTCCTGGGATAGGCCGGAGGGGTAGTGAGTGATTTGTGGTGGGGGATTAAGTGGCACGTTGGCTGGGTCTCCGGCTCGTGGTTGCAAGATGAGATTACAGCAGGTTGCCGGTCTGGTGATGGAAAGAAGGGAAAAGCAAGTACAGGAACAACTACAAGAGCAGCCGCAGGTCCTTCGACTGCGCTACGCTTCGCTCAGGATCACAGTTTTGTTGTAGTGCGAACGAAAGGCAATCGCAGAGGCGACGACTCCTTTGGCTCTCGCGCTTCCCACCCTAGTCACAAAAACAAGAATGTGGCTAGGGTACAGTACCCGCCTCCGTCTTATGGTTGGAAAGGGCGCCAGTTACTGGACGCCGCACTTTTGCAGCCATGGGCCGTATTTCTGGCCGGCGACTCCGGTGTGGGTGGTGAACCATTTGCGCAGGTATTCGACGAGCTCATAGACGGAGCCAATCTGGCGCTGTTCGAAGCGGGCGTCGAATTGGGCGAGGCGGCCGAGGAGTTTTTGGTGTTCGGCGCGGTGGGCGGCGAGGCCGGGGAAGTTGTGCAGGGTGAGGAGGCGGTCTTCGCTCTCGACATGCAGGCGCATCAGTTCCGAAACGCGGGTGAGCATGGAGCGAACGGTGCGATTTTCAGCGCCGTGCAGGAGAGCGAGGCGAAGCTCGTTGAGCGCGTCGAGCAGGATGCCGTGTTGGTCGTCCATGGCCTGCACGCCGACGGTGCAGGAATGATTCCAGATGAGAGAAGCCATTGGGAGCCTCCGGGTACGGACTACAGGGACTACTGCCTGTATAAGCGCATTTATCGGCGAAAGTTGCGCGCCTGGAACCAGAAGAGCCCAAACTTTGGTTTACTCCAATAGTACTTCCGGGTTAATGTCGTGGCCACGTGCCGTTAAAGTTACTGCGGCGGCGAGGATGAGAGCGCCGCCGAGCCAGGCGAAGGGTCCGAGTTTGTCGCCCAACAACTCGACGCCGAGGATGGATCCGAGTGCCGGTTCGACGTTGAGGAAGACGCCGGCGCGGGAGGCGGGGACGTGGTGGATGCCCCAGTTCCACAAGAGCGTGGTGGCGGCGGTGCAGAGGATGCCGCTGGCGGCGAGGGCTAGCCAGGCGGTGATGCTGACCTGGGCCAGGGGTGGCGGGCCTTCCGCGGCGAAGACCCAAAGGCAGATCATGAACGTGCCGGCGAGGACGCCGTAGGCGGAGACGGCGAGCGGGCTGTGGACTTCCATGAGGCTCTTGTTCATCAGAATCCAGCCGAGGGCGATGATGAGCGAGAGGACGACGAGGAGGTCGCCGGTGAGCGAGGGAACCGCGCCTGCGGTGCCGGACTCGTGTCCTCCCAGGACGATCAGCGCGGCGCCGACGGTCGATCCGGCCAGGGCGAGCCAGCCAATCCAGTCGAGGCGCTCACCGGAGAAGAGGGTTGCGCCGAGGGCGAGCAGCACGGGCATGGTGCCGACCATGAGCGAGGCGTGGCTGACAGTGGTGAGGGAGAGCCCTTTGAACTGAAGGAGGAACTGGATGGGGATGCCGAGGGCGGAGGAGAGCAGGAGGATGCCGATTTCGCGGCGCGACCATTTGGGAGTGGGGATGGCGGTTGGAGCGCTGGGTGCCGCGTGCATTTTCCAGAGGAGCGGAAGCACTCCGAGCGAGGCGAAGAGGAACCGGTAGAGGACCATGTGGCCGACGGACATCTCGCGGAGGGCCAGCTTGCCGAAGTAGAAGCCCGTGCCCCAGAGGCATCCGGCGAGGGCGCAGGCGGCATAGCCTAGCCAGCGGCGTCTCGGAGTGATTTTTGCTTGCATCATCACACTCAGTCTCGCAGATACGGTCTCTTCTGGCTCCCACAGTGGCGCGCGAATCGGCGACAATGGAGAGCGATGCGGGAATGGATTTGGAAACGCGGCCAACGGCTCGGCGAAGTTCGGATTGCGCTGGTTTTGGGGGCGTTGGCGTGCTTTGCGCTGGCCGGGGCAGGGGCGCAGACCTGGCCGTCTGGAACGCTGGAATCGGTGTTGGCAGGACAGATGGGCGCGGGGCAAGCTGCGGCGAAGAAGAAAAAGCAGACGCCGCGCGCTGCGGATAAGGAGCTGGTCAAGCCGAGCATCACCATTCCTGTGACTCCATTGGGATTCGCGCCACCGAATGCCTTTTACTTTGGCGAGCGGTTTGCAATGGTCTCGCTGAACTTTCTGGACGAGGACAGTTTGCTATTCACGTTTCGCGTGCCGGGTCTGATTGCACGGGAGCCGGCGGTTGCGGGCCAAACTACGGTGGCGGAGCGGCATATTCGCGCAGTGACTCTGGCGCTGCCTTCCGGCAAGGTCAATGCGGAGGCGATTTGGGTTCTCCATGACTACAGCCGGTATTTGTGGACGATGCCGGGGAAGAAGTTTATGCTGCGGGACCGGAATCTGTTGCAAATTGGGGATGCCTCACTGCACCTGGAGCCGTTTTTGCGGTTTCCGGGGCCGGTGAATGCGGTGCAGTTCGATCCCGGGCAGCATTTGCTGATTACCGATACGACGGAGCCACCGGCGCAGGAACCGGCTGCGAAAGGGGGGGGTACGGCTGCGGCTGGACCGGCGGCGCAGCAGGAGGTTGGCAATCCTCCGACAGCTTCGGCGCGGATGGTGGTGCGCGGACCGCAGGACGGGAAGGGCGAAGTGCCCGAGGCGCAGCGGCTGGTGCGCATCCTGCGGATGGACACGCGGCAGGTGCTGTTGTTCAGCCATGCCGGGGGTTCGGTGCATTTGCCGGTGGATGGGGAGGGTTACTACGACGCCCTTAGGAGTGGAGACAGCCGCTGGCTGGTGGCATTTGAATTTTTTAAGGGCGCCTCGACGCCCATCGGGATGGTGGATTCGATTTGCGATCCAGGCTTGGATGCGCTGGCTTCGGGAATTGTGTTGGTTTCGGCGTGTTTGCCGAATGGGGCAAGGCATTTGACGGCGCTCGATAGGAACCGGGATAAAGATCATGCGCGGCTTTGGGATTTGACCCTGCCGGCCACCAAGGTCTGGCCGCAGTGGACGACTTCCGCGGATGGGATGCGGTTTGCGCGTTCGACGCTGGAGGTGACGCATCCGATAGGGATCTACAGTCCGCTGGACGACTCGGATGTGCGAGGTCAAAGCGTACAGGTCTACGATCTGGCGACTGGGGCGGTGCAGTTGACGGTGCCAGTTTCGCCGGTGCTCGACGGCGGCGGAAATTTTGCGCTTTCGCCTTCTGGAAGGCGGTTTGCGGTACTGAACGACGGCGCTATCGAGGTCTTCGATTTGCCGGCGGTTGCGGCCGTCCCGCCGGAGCCACCGTTGGGGTCTGCGCCGCAGAAGCCCGCTGCGCATCCCTAGCAGGGTGGTATCGAATGAGCCATGACGACGGTTACCTGGGTGGACTGAGCTAAGCCAAGTGAAACCGTTGTAAAATTGTGCTCTGGGAGAATTCGTGGCTACAGCCGTCGTCAAATATTCCGCCGCAGCTGTGACGGACCGGGGCCGCAAACGGGCCTCCAACGAAGATGCCTTTGGGTACTCCGTGGAGCACGGCGTGTATCTGGTTTGCGACGGGATGGGTGGGGCGGCGGCGGGTGAGATTGCCAGTTCGCTGGCCGTGGAAGAAGTGCTCAAGCTGGTGACGGAACGGCGGGACAGCGCGGCGGGAGCGGACCTGGAGCTACCGATGATTGCTGAAGAGGCCGTGGTGGCGGCCAATGAGGCGATCCACTCGCGAGGCCAGCGCAATGTGCGGCTGAGCGGGATGGGAACAACGCTGGTCGGCTTGCTGGCCGAGCTGCCTGACAATCTCGATCCGGAGCCTCGCATTTGGATTCTGAATGTGGGCGACAGCCGCTGCTACCGTCTGCGGCGCGGTCACATGGAGTTGCGGACGCAGGATCACTCGCTGGTGGAGGAGCAGGTTCGGATGGGCCGGATGACGCGTTCCGAGGCGGCGCGATCTCCGCTGCGGAATGTGATTACGCGGGCGCTGGGAACGCAGTCGAGCGTGACTCCGGATGTACTGGAAGAAGAGGTTGAGCCGGGGGATCTGTTTCTGCTGTGCTCGGACGGGCTGACGCGCGAACTGGCGGATGAGAAGATTGAAGCGATTTTAAAGGCCGCGGCGAATTCCGGCGATTTGCAGGGCGAGGCTCAACTGGAGCAGGTTTGCGTTAAGCTGGTGCAGGCGGCCAACAAAGCCGGGGGAAGCGACAACATCACTTGCCTGATTGTCCGCGTGGATTGAGGAGTTTCTCACCGCTTCTCGTTGCCTTTGGGAGTGTTTCTTGGTACTCTTAGAAAGGTTCGGGAACGGACCAATTAGATGCGCCTATAGCTCAGCTGGATAGAGCGGTTGACTACGAATCAACAGGTCGGGAGTTCGAATCTCTCTGGGCGCACCACCCTCACCTTTTTGGCCGTTCTGCCGTCCAAAACCAAAGTTTGTGCGGGTCTAATCCTGCATGGATCGCAGAGTCCAAGCCGCACTCCCCCTGCGGCTGGCTCTGTTGATCTCGTTTCCCCGCGTCACGGCTTGAACTCCTGTTCGCCGGTGATTTGAATTTCCTTTGAAACGGGTAGATTGTCGGACGATCCTCCTGCTAATAGCCTGATTTGCTCTTTTTCTACGATCCAGGCGTGTTTTTCGGTGTTCCAGTAGGCGAGGTCGCGGGCTTTGACGGTCATTTTGGCTTCGGCTGTGCCGCCGGCAGGGACGGGGATGCGGCGGAAGCCTACCAGTTCGAGTTGCGGGCGCTCGACGGCGGAGCCCTGGTGCTGGACGTAGAGCTGGACGACTTCGTCGCTGGAGCGGGTGCCGGTGTTCTTGACTTCTACGGTGAGGTTGACCTCTCCGTCTGGCGGAATGGTGCTGGAGCTGGCGGTGAGCTTGGTGTAGTCGAAGGTGGTGTAGGTGAGGCCGTAGCCGAAGGCGTAGAGCGGCTTCTTTTTGTCGTAAAGGTAAGTGCGACCGTGGGTGAGGTCGTAGTCCATCATGGGCAGGAGCTGGTCGTCGCCGGTGGGCCAGGTTTGGGTGAGGCGCCCGGCGGGGGCGTAGCTGCCGAAGAGGACGTCGCCGATGCCGTGGCCCAGCTCCTGGCTGTTTTGCGTGAGGTGGACGATGGCTGGGAGATGCTCCTGGCTCCAGACAATGGCGTAGGGGAAGCTGGAGATGAGCACTTCGATCGTATGCGGGTTGGCTGCGTAGATCTGCTTGACCAGGTCTTCCTGTTCGAGAGAGATGGTCTTGCGGTCGACGGCTTCTTTGCCGTTCGAGGGAGTGGGGCATTTTTCCCAGCCGGCGTTGCACTCGGGGTGGTTGCCGGTGATGACGATGGCGAGATCGGCGGATTTGGCGAGTTCGGCAGCTTTTTCGGGATTTTGGCCCTCGTCGAAGGAGACCTTCACGTTGGGGCCGGCAGCCTCGCGGATTCCGAGCAGCGGGGTGACGGCGTACGGTGGGGTGCCGCTGTACCAGTCGAGGAGGACATCGTCGGCATAGGGGCCGATGACGGCGATGGATTTGAGCTTGGTGCGGTCGAGCGGCAAGGTGTGGTTGTCGTTCTTGAGGAGGACTACGGATTCGTCGGTGGCTTGGCGGGCCAGCTTACGACTCGACTCTCTATCCTGCGGCGGGGTGCTGTTGGGGGAGTTGGCTGGTTCCCGGCCGATTTTGCCGTAGGGGTCGTCGGCGCCGGGGATGCCGTCGATCTGGTCGAATTCGCCAAGTTTGACGAGAACGCGGAGCCAGCCCCGGAGGACCGAGTCGAGGTCGGCTTCGGTGACGAGGTTGTCTTTGAGGGCTTTGCGGAGATCGTCCTGGTAGGTGTCGAGGAAGTAGTTGATGCCGGCATGGATGGCGGCGGCTACGCCATGTTCCTTGTCGGGGAAGCTGTGGTGTGCGGTGATGAGCAGGCCGAGCGCGCCGCCGTCGGTGCAGATGATGCCGTCGTTGCCCCACTCCTTCACCATCACGTCTTTGAGGACAGGGTGGATCATCATGGGGGTGCCGTTCCAGGAGTTGTAGGCGGCCATGACGCCGCGGGAGCCGCCTTGTTCAAAGCCCATGCGAAAGGGAACGGAGTAGTACTCGCGGAAGAGGCGTTCGCTGAAGTCACTGGAGCTGGAGGATCGCTGATTTTCGTTTTCGTTGGCCAGGAAGTGCTTCATGAGCGAGGCGGCCAGCCAGTGGTCGGGGTCGGGGCCTTGGAGGCCGCGCTGAAAGGCTACGGTGAGGGTGCCGACGAGGTAGGGGTCTTCGCCCATGGACTCTTCGCTGCGTCCCCAGCGGGGGTCGCGGGCGAGATCGACGTTGGGGGCGCGGATGACGAGGCCGCCGCGCTGGTAGTCGGGGCTTTGGTAGTCGAAGCGGGCTTCGTAGCCCTCGAGCTGGCCGATCTTTTCCATCAGCGCGGGGTCCCAGGTGTTGCCGAGTCCTCGCTCCTGGGGAAAGGTCGTGGTGGCGAGGGGCTGACGGCCGCGGCCGCCCCAGCCGCCGGGCCCGCCGAGCGCGAGGCCGTGGAGGCCCTCGACCTGACCGGTGAATTCCAGGCTGAGACGGGGGATTTTGGGGGCGCCGGACATGAGGGTGATTTTTTCTTCGAGCGTGAGGCGGCTGAGGAGGTCGGTGATGCGCTGTTCGGCGGGGAGCTTGGGGTCGCGGAAGGGGTAGTCGGACTGGGCGGTTGCGAAGGGTGCGAGCGCGAGCAGAAGGAGAGCGGTGAGGCTCTTGAGCATGGGTTCAACTCCTGGGATGGGAAAAGGGTGTCGAGCGCTCCCGCTGCGAAGGGTATCATGGCGCGGGTGTGGCTGGCATTCGAAATGCCGCAAGTAAAGCCTTTGAGCTGGGATTCGACGCTGGCTTATTTGCGGAGCAGGGGCAGCAGCAGAGGGAGCATGTGTTCGGCGATCAGCTCTGAGCCTTTGATGGTGGGGTGGATTCCGTCTTCCTGAATGGCGCCGGGGAGGGTGTAGATGCCGTCGTAGATCATGGGCATCAGGGCGACGTGGTGCTTTTGCGCGGCTTCGCGGTAGATGCTGTCAAAGTTCTTGATGTACTCGGCGCCGTAATTGGGCGGCAGGGTGATGCCGACGAGCAGGATGCGGATTTTAGCGTTTTGCAGGGTAGTCAGAACTTCATCGAGGTTCTTGCGAGTGACGTCGAGAGGCAGGCCGCGCAGGCCGTCGTTGCCGCCGAACTCTACCACGACAGCTTCGGGATGCAGGGCGACGATGGAATGGACGCGGGCTATGGCGTCTTTGGTGGTGTTGCCGCTGACGCCCTGATTGACAACGCGGTAGGCGTAGCCGCGCTTGGCCAGCAGCGGTTCGAGGTCGGCTGGATAGCTTTTGCCGGCATCGAGGCCGTAGCCGGCGGTGATGCTGTCACCAAAACAAACCAGCGTCTTTTGCTGGGCGATGCCGCGCTGGGCGGTTGCGATGAGGCAGACTGCTAAGAGGAGCAGCGCGCAGGGGCTGATGCCCGATTTGGTCCCATCGGCTCTGTCGGCATGACTGAAGTCGTGCGCTGCTACAAGACGTTGCAGGGTGAGTTGGGTCTTCACCAGACGAGTGTAGCAATTCTCTGTTGAGGCCAAGACCATGGACGGGACGTGTTGGAGAAAAACCGCGTAGCATCAGGGTAAGAGAACGGGCACGAAATCGCTGGAAAACATAGAGGAACTGGATGATCGAGGTTCGCGGCGTCAGGAAGTGGATTCAAAATGGGGCAAGACGTGTTGAGATTCTGAAGGGGATTGATCTCAGCATACCCTCTGGCCAGTTTGTGGCGATTGTGGGGGCGAGCGGCAGCGGCAAGAGCACGCTGCTGGGGCTGCTGGCTGGGTTGGATACGCCGAGCGAGGGTGAGATCTGGCTGGATGGAGTGCCGATTCACAATCTGGAAGAAGAGCAGTTGGCTAAGGTGCGGGGGCAGAAATTGGGATTTGTGTTTCAGTCGTATCAACTGATTCTCACACTGACGGCGCTGGAGAATGTGTTGCTGCCGTTTGAGCTGAATCTGCCGGGCA
>Ga0116231_10006655_pt1 | contig 21854 bp, 13 predicted proteins | sample S1TSphgellanicum_2_FD_89695 | JGI IMG/M metagenome (GOLD analysis project Ga0116231, IMG submission 89695) | Host-associated microbial communities from peat moss isolated from Minnesota, USA - S1T2_Fd - Sphagnum magellanicum MG | ecosystem: Host-associated > Plants > Peat moss > Unclassified...
ATGGATGGGATTGTTGTTGTAGGAAAAGAGGGTAGGGGGGTGGGGGGGCGGGGTACAATACTACAAAAAAAAAAGTAAAAAATATGAAAGTAAAAATATAGGGTGCAATATATTGGTTGTTGGGTAGAAATTATAATTTAATTAGTTAAAAAATAAGGTACATTTTATTCAAATAATCTATTTAATTATAATATAAGGTATGTAATAATCTAAAATAATGGATTATAATTAATATAGGGTGCCTTTAATATGTATATATTAGAAAACTAAATAATAATAGGGTGATAAAAAATAGGTTGGACAATTATCTAATATTCCCTTTAAAAATGGTTGTTTGACACATGTAGATCCCAAAATTTATATTAAGTGTCCCCCTATGAATAGAATCATGAAAAAAACTTGGTTTTTGAACATTTGATTTCAAATGACAAACATTACAATGAACATCACTAGTTGGAGATGCAATGATATTTGTTCCATGACAATTTCCACATACTTTCCAAAATGAAGGTGTAACAAGGCTTGCTATGGACAACACTTTAATTAGATAAATAAACAAAAATTTAATTTAAAAACAAATAAGACATGAAATAAGATAAAATGAATGAAAAAAACATCTAGTGGCTAACATGTTATGCTTGCAAAGAAAAAACCACTAGGTGGCCACTAGGTGGAGGTTTTGTTTCTTGCAACCAAAACCATTAAATGGCCACCATGTTAGTTTTTTTCTTACAATCAAAACTAGTAGGTCAAAGTTTTATTGGTGGTTGCCATTTTTTTTTTCCCAACATTTGGTTTCAAGGAAAAAATATAACAAATAACCGTACACAAATTACCCCAAGAAATGGGCACTAGGATGTGTTTTTTTTGGGGGACCAAAAGCACATGGTGGCTTCCAAATGGTTTTGGACCTTATTAAAGTCGCAAAGAAAGAAAACAACTTGGTGGCCACTAGGTCAAATTTGCACTAATGGCCATTAGGTTATTTTTTCCCAAAATTTTAAAATTAATTAAAAATTAGAAATATACAAATTCTCTTAGTTGTTTTTTTTTATAAACAATTGGTCCTCAAGAAAAAATAATAGAGAAGAAAAAAATGGAAAGAAAAAATGGTACCTTTCTTAATGGGGATTAATTACATGAAATTTTGTTGTGCGTGATTTGAGTTATGGAAAAGGCAAGCTTGAACACCTTCATCCATGACCTTGCTAAAAATTATGTAATAATGTGCTATCAAGAATTGATCTCCTTTGGAATTGTTGCCACATTCTTGATTAACATCATTGTGCATTGGCTTCTATTGTATGCTTCAAGAAGTTGTTCATTTTTTATAAAAAAATTGTTGCCCTACCAAAAACATCATTGTGAATTTTTCTTTCTCCATCTTATCAATAATTGTTTTTCACCCATGTTATCTCCTCCCCTAATAACAATAACAATGATGGCAAGAGTGGTAAAAGCTTAGGACTGAATTGACATTTTGAATAGCCTTATGCAATCTATGTTAAAGAACATAAAATCCAATTCTAGTTCAAAGGGAGGAATTAAGGACACAATTTTCATTTACTTTACTAATATGATGATATGTATTTTGGATTTGATTTTATTCCAAATTTCACCACCTTCACATACATGCCCTTTTACAAAAGGTGCTCATGCATTTTTATATGTGATGATTTCTTTTTTGATGTGATTGTGGTTGAAGTTGCCTTATCTAACAAATCACAATGCAAATAAACATAGCTTGGACCCTCCGAACTTTTGTTAATGCAACCAAAGGTGCCATACTTATTGAACACCTTTGTTTCAAATGCAACATCTCAAACTCCACAATCTAAATCATATACTACAACTACCATTTTACCTCCCTTGACTATAATAGTAAGAATTGTGAATAATAAAACAAGTGAAACTTATTGCAATTAATTTGATAACAAGCAAGTTAAGTAACAACGTAAATGCACACAAAGAAATGTAGCAAAATGTGAAGAAAACAAGCCAAAATTACATAGGGAAATGTAGCAAAGTCTAACAAAGCAAAACTGTCACATTTGGAAGGTAGAAAAAAATAATGAAAAAGAAAAGTGAAGCCCTCACAATAACCATTCTAGTGTAGAAGTAAAATGCAATAAAAAACTTTATTCATGGTTTGATGGTTAATTAATGGCACGAATTTGAACAATGAAGCTCATGACTCACAACAAAGTGTTGGACCTTAAACCCTAAAGAGGTCAAAATCTTTTTCTATTGGTGTCAAAGCAAGGGGGGTGCTTAGTATTACACTTTGATATTTTGAATGGGTACTCAAAATTTTAGGAAGAGGTATGGGCTTAGGTTGACAATGTGAAACAAATAATTTTTGAAATAGAAATATCATGCAACCAATATGAAGATTCAACTCATGCATTGTGGGGGACTTGGATTTTTTCTTTTGGGTTTGGTGGTGATAAGTAATGGCATATGTTTGAACAATGTACTTGATGCCTCACAATAAAATGTTAAATTTTATTTTATGTTTTATAAATATTTTCATTGATTTTATTACAATATTTAACCTTTAGAACACATGTTTACATTCATTGAACTGAACATTCACTATGTAATTGATAATCGTTTTAAGGTTGGTATAAAAAATATTCCCATTAATTTTGACCTCAAAATTTTCAAAATTATGATTTTTTCATTTAATTTTTTTTTAATATCGTAAAAATTTGTATAATATTTTCCCCCCACCTTCCCTCCCCCCAAATGCAATATGGAATAAAAGTGAAGGTGTTATTGTTATTTAAAACATTTAAAAGGATTCCTATGTAACACGTAGGATACATACACGCAATGTAAACAAACCATGAACTGTGGTTGTCATGTGTATACAATTTCAATTTTTTCATAAAATTGCTTAATGGCCACCAAGTGGTTTTGATTGCAAAAAAAAAAAAAGTTAAAGAAAAAAACGAAAAAAATCATTTCAAACAGAAAGAAAAAAAAAACCACCTAATGGTCACCAAGTGGTTTCCATCATGAAATTTATTTTTTAAAAAGAAATTTTAAAAATCACTTTGGTTGTGAAGAAAAATTCATTAAAAAAAAACCCCCAATGTGACCACCAATTTTCATTTTTAAAAAAATTGATGAAAAGATCTTTTTCTTTGTGATTAAAACCATTTGGTGGTCACAAAGTGGTTTTTTTCCATGGAAAGTTTTTCTTCTTTGCAATTGAAACCATTTGGTGGCCACCATTTCTTTTTCTTAGGATGGGAAGTTTGTTTTATTTGCGATCAAGACCATTTGGTCACCACAAAGTAGTTTTCATTGCAAAAAATAAAAATAAAAGAAGACATTTTGGATGTGCCCAAAAAAAAAAAGTTAAGAAAGAAAAGGAATTAAAAAAAAAAAACTAAACTAAATTCAAACTAAATTTGCAAAGGAAAGAAAAAGCGAGCAACCTACTATATATTTTCAAGAGGCATTGCTCGTATTTTCTTAAATGAATGAAAATTATAAGCAATATACTACACATTTATGTTTATATGTTTGGTGAAACTTCAACTTAACACGAATGATATTGGATAAAATGTAGTCTTCATAGCAACATTCTTTATTGTAAATCTTAAAATGATAGATATAAAACATAGCACACTTATATTTATTTTATTGGTGAAAAATTTAAATTTGGGCAAATGATATGAGATTAAATATAATACTACTAACAACACTCCTTATTGCAATTCCTAAAATCAAAATTTAAAAATTATATATATATATAACAAAATATTTACCATATCTTTTTCATTTTTTGTCCTTTTGGAAAGATCTTCATGGCCATGTGTGTATCAAGTGAAAGTTTACAAAATGTCTTTGAACTCCATAAACAAAGGAACAACACAAGTGAAGCAAAAAGAGGACAAACTTGTCCAAAGAGACCCAAAAAAACAATAAACACTCCTATTTTCAAAATTTATATTTTCATGCTTTTAGATATAAAGAGAAGGAGATATTGAGTTTTGAATCATTTTCATCATTGGAAATTAATTCAATACTTAAAATGACTTTTTCACAATTAAAGCTCTATAATCAAAGTCATGTTCACATTTGAGTTAGTGGCACAAGCCACACTAATAATATTGTTTTTGAATGATTGGATGAACAAAAATAATGACAACAAACAACAACATTGAATTCCTAACTAACCAAGTTTAGAAGATTAACCAAAACAAAGAAAAAAAGGACTTTTGCACATGTTTTAAAGGACCTCCTATATGTAGCTTTTGCACATGATCCTTTTCATAATGGGTTGAACATCCTTTTATTAACTTAAAGCAACATAATTCTTGAACATGAGTATGTTGACATGTGAAAGTAAGTTTCCCTATGCATTAAAATAAGCCAATCTACAATTGCTTTTTGAGAAACTATAAATATTTATATTGATTTGATATAAATTTTTGTGTAATTTGTTTTTTTTTTTTTTGGGTCTTTTTAAAATATACTCTTACCCAAAAACCACATGAACATGCCTACCAAGCTTAATAGCACAATTTAAGAACAATATATTTTATTCTTAATTTTATTTTATTAATATTATTGTTTCACTATATCCAAATCCTTATATTATTTTTAGATTTCAATAAAGTATTCTTCAAGGCCATGGGTGAACTAGCGTTCACATTGGTACCATGGCAAAAAATTAAAAACCATTTATTGCTTTCAAACATTCTAAACCTAAATCTCAGGGTCCTAGGCTAAACATAGCTTCTAAGAAGGCTCACTCATGAACATGGCCATTTTTTTCAATTGTCACAAGCTATTTGAAAGTTTAAAAAGTGAAAAAAATAGCCTATCAATACGGAAAAACAAATAAAAATTTGTCACACCAAAAGGAAATTAGAAAAAATACTTATCAAAATAAAGGCAATATTATGTTATCTTGTTACAAGGTTAATTAAAAAAACTTGTAAAAAAAAAAATACTAAAACTTTGTAAATACTAAAAAAGTAGCTATAAGATTAATAACTTTTAATGGCTTGCTAGTAGGCTAGCTAGTAACTAGGGCTCCAAACCCACTACCCCCAAATCCAATTCATATTTGTGGGAAAACTTAAAATTTTCCTCTTTTTTATTTTTTAATGTGCATAGTGAGGCTCCAAGGCATATTCGCCCTACTTGTCATTGTGCCCATTTTTGTTCCCAATAACAATTGCTTTTGTCTTTAATTATTATTATTATTTTATTGTGTATAATTCCACCTTGATTGAAGATTGAAAAGCTTTAAATCTCAAGTCCAACACTAGTTAGTCATCATTGCACACGTACATGCGCAAGGTACACACATTGCTAGAATCTTGTTGTGGCTAGATGTGGCTTGAAATGTATAGGCCTTTCTTTCAATACAACTTTGTGTGTAGATTATGTAACATTGCTAATCTAAATCCTTGGCCCCTTTCAACAAGTTAAGTCATCGTAGCAATCAATTTCACAAAATTTGGACACATCCATTTATCTCTAAAGCTTGGGTTGATGGTGTATTGAGATAAAAGGCAAAACTTACATTGTTGGTACATGACATCCTATGGACCATGGTTATAATTTTGATTGAGAGTTCCCAAGTTGCAAGAATGATGGCATTTGAGTATGTACAAGCAAATTGTGAACAACTTGAATGAAGGGTTTCCTTACCTTCCCATATTCATGGCATCTTGTAGTACAAAGTATTATCAAAGTGATGAAGAGGTTGGAGAAATTGATTTTAGAATTCAAGTCAAGAGAAGTTGAAAATAACATGTGTAAAGTAGAGCTACTTGTATTCATGGAAACTTTGAAGTATGAATGTGAAAATAAGTAATTGGTGTAATTGACATTATGGTTTTTTTTGAAGGCACCAATGAATGGTAAGTCAATTGGTCACATCTCATGGAACTTTGATAAAAACATTTTTGAGATTTGTTAAAGTATTGCAATTTGTGAAAGGGGATTTTCAACACAAAAAATGTTATCAAACACCACTTTACAAGCTTGTTTGAAATTGAATACTTTAAATGCTTGATGCAAATCTCACTATGGGACTTATAGTTGAAAAAAATGGGTTGTCCAAGGCGATGTTTGAGTTGTGATGCAACATATGGAATTAAAGAATTCTTGGTTTGGATTGATTATAACAAACTTCTATTTCATTTATTGTTAATCTAATTTGATTTATTTTTTAAAAAAATTCTTGTGAAATTTTTATTTAAAAAAAAGTCAACATGTCAGATTCCCAGATTAAAAATTCCTAAATTGCCAGATTTCTACAACAGGTTATACAGCAGGTAGCCAAAATATTTTTAAAAATTCTTAAATTTTATTTATTTATTACTTTCATACCTGATCTATAGCCAAATTTGGATGAATCTTCACGCAGATGATTGCCAATTTTGGCCACATTACAAGATTGAATTTTGAGGGGGGAAAAAGGGAAAAAAACCCCCAGGAGGAGAAGGTTAGGTGCTGGCCTCCTTTGTTCTCCTTTCTTTTGACAAACAAGTGTGAATCATGCAAGGGCTCTACCATTCTCTCTCTATCTCTTTGAGTGGGGCCCTTAACTAGTGTACCCTTCCACTTTCAAAGAACCTTGAGAAATGTTAAATTTGCAACCCAAACAAATTAGGGTTTCTAGTTTCTACCATGGGTACGAGTGTGGATGCTACTTAGTTCCTTGTAGGGCCAAGGCCATGCTCGACTTCGAAGCTTTAAATCCATGTGCAAAGTGTAGATTCGGGCCAGTTCCCACACTACCCACCACCCTGTAGAATCATTAAATTCTTATAATATGCAAAAATGGACACAAACAAAGAAGAGAGAAACCAGATTTAAAATTTAAAAACTAATTTTTCCCCTAATAAATATTATTTTAAAAAATTCAAAAATAATTATTAAATGAAAAATTTAAAAGCTTGCCCAAAATACCCAAACAAGTCAAGGGGCATCTCAACACTGGGTGAGTCATTGCCGTCATACATACATACATATTACAAACAACAATTTGTCAATTTCGAAGACAACCCCGAAACTCATTTTGTATCCATCCTGGGCCCCCCCCCCCCATCAACCCATCATCACCGACCACATTTTCCCTTCATTAGTACCACAAAAAACCCATTATAAAATAGCTTCACACTTTGCTAATTAACTCTTTTTATTTTGTTTTGTCTGTTGTCTGTGTGATGGGCAGGCTTTGATAGGCCTTATCTCAGCTGGCAAGTGATGATGGTGCCAAATTTGGTTGAGACTGGGCTGGACTGTGGAAGAAGCTCAGAGAAGGAACGAAAGAAAGAAAAGCAAGTCTATTATGGATTCATTGATTCCTGCCCATTTTGCTGAAAAGCTCACTTACTGACACTTTTTAGTTTGTAAGAGGGTGTTTAGAAAATTGGGTAGCCTAGCATCCTGACTCATTCCTGAGTTTTGGCCCATTCTCATCTCTCTCTCTCTCTCTCTCTCAATTACTCAGATCACCAGTTGTCTACTCTTCTTATCCTCCACAATTTTGCAAGGTGTCTTTAGTCTTGGCCTAAGTCGGTTGTTGGTGGTGGTGGTGGTGGTTGTTTACTGGTTCCAGTTGGTTTCCACTTGTTCTTCCAAATCCGGATTTCAAAGGCTTACTCATTTTCCAAAGGCCATTATCTCCTCTTGGGTACTTATTTTCTGTTGTTCATCAAGCAAAATCAAGTATTATGAATCAAGGAGGAGGGGGGGAAGTGTGGTGGTACTGGAGATTGATATTCGGAGCTAGCTCTATATGATGATTCACAAGCATTAATGTTTTTTTACACAACAAACTTACTCCATCCCTTTAGAGCCATAAGTAGTTCTAACCAGTGTTATGAATGAAGTGATAATAAAGTATTATGAAATCAAGGAGAGAAAGGAGGGTGGTATTGGAATAGCTCTGAGACTAAAAAACTATATAAGAGTATATGGATTTAATATTCAGACATGGATGGGATGAGCTATTCGTATAGGCTTTTGTTCTCACCCGTTTGGAATTTACTGGCACATTATTGGGACCACCCACAGAACTCCCTCTCTAGTTCCTTTCTTCCTGCAGAGTCTCTCTGCATGTTGTTTACACACAACCCATCATCATCATCATCTTGCAGAGTGTTTGCACGTTTGCTTGCGCCTCTACCCCCTCTCTCCAATTCGGGTTCTTCCATAACACAAACTTGTAGAACATCATCCAGCAAGCTTTTGCGCCTCCCCCCCCTCTCCAATTCGGGTTCTTCCATAACACAAACTTGTAGAACATCATCCAGCAAGCTTTCGCGCCTCTCCCCCCTCTCCAATTTGGGTTCTTCCATAACACAAACTTGTAGAACATCCATCATCCAGCAAGCTTTCGCGCCTCACCCCCCTCTCCAATTCAGGTTCTTCCATAACACAAACTTGTAGAACATCCATCATCCAGCAAGCTTTCCTTGAATCATGGTTCCTCTAAACAAACACATTTTTGTGTTAATCTAAGCTTATCTATCATGAACCTTCTTGAAATTTCCAACAAAAAAGAATTCCTTCCCAAGATGTTATGTTGTTGTCATCCTACTATAACTAATCTTCTAAGCGAATCTATTGCAATTACTAATGACTACGAGTAAGGCGTGCTTTACACTACGAGTCAGGGGCTGATGTTCAACCCAAATTAAGCATTCATTCCTATTGGCCCCCCGGGCTGAAAAAAAAGAGGATACCATCAAATTTGGGAGGCCAATTTGCAACCCCTTGGGACCATTGTTTCAGCATTATTGATTAATATCCTGACATCAAAATTTCTAGCATTTATTAGTAACTTGGGGGCCAAACAACAAGCCAAAAAATGCTCAAAGTTGGCCCCAAGTTTTTTCAGCCCCGACTCGTAGTGTAAAAGTGGGCCTAATTGTGATGATGAGAAGAAATTCACACCACTTTACTTCAAATAATCTCTCATGCAATTTCTCATAACACTTACTCAAATACTTAATCTCATCAATAATTCTTAGCAAATTTTTCCACTATAAAATCTATACAATTCTCATCATATTTACATAAAATAAAATAAATTCTGTGAATACTCAGACACCCTTGGTGTGGTATTTAAACCCAGTCTGTTGTATACAGACAAGAGTTACAGGGTTAGTGCAGAAAATATACACTAAATAAATAAATAAATAAAATGGAATATATGAGGTCTATGGAATAGGGTTGTGCCTAGAGATGAAAAAATAAAGAAATAAAGAAATAAAATAAAATAAAATAAAAGTCCACATGCTTTCAAGAGTTTCAGACAATTTCCTTCAGCCCAGGTGGGCTTATATGACCCCACCACCCAATTCACTTGCAAAGTGACTGGTTATACAACTGCCACCCAAAACAAAAGCCAAAATATCCAAATCAACACCTCCCCTCCTCCTCCTCCTCCTCCCTAAAAAAAACCCAATTAAAAAAATGGAAAATTAATAAAACTTAAGTATTTATTTAGATTATGGCTACTTATTATTTGATGAGTTTGTTGTTGTTGTTGCTGCTGCTACTATTGTTGTGCTTTTTTTTATTAAAAAATATTTTTGTGGTTTTTTATTAATAAAAAATTTACACCAGATGGTAGGTAGGGTAAAAAGCTTGAGGCCATGGGCTTTGGCTCTTTATGGGCATATAAAGAATGGTTTTGTTTTTAATTTAAAAATTGGGTCCTCCTGGAACATGATTTTCCAATACAATTGTTTTTTTTATAAAATAAATAAAAATAAAAATAAAATGCTAGGTCTTTAGGAAAAACCAAAGTATATTAGGTGGCGTCAAAATGTGCTGCAGCAACAGAAGAAGCCACCCTTGGCTTTGCATCCACAACTGAAGGAGAAGAAGGAGAAGGAAGAAGAAGAAAGAAAGAAAGAAGCAGCAAAAGATGATGATGCACATCTGGTGCTTTTAGAGATTCAAACTTTGTTTGCTCAACACGAAATGGTGTTGAAGGAGTGGGAGATTGGGTTTGATACATCATCAGCTGCTTATTGGAGATCAGCAACACCAGCAGCAGCACTAGCAACAGTAGCTCAAGCTGGAGGAGGAGCATCATCATCATCATCACCATCCCCACCACTACCACCACAATCAACATCATCATCAGCACCATCCTCAATATCATCATCATCATCATCTTGTTTTTGTTGTCGTTGTTGTTCTTCTTGGTCTTGGAGGTTTTGTGATGAGGTGAAGAATTCAGAAAAGGGAATAATATTATGTGATTGTGGGTAAAGTAGTTGCAAGTAGCAACTGGGAGGGATTTGAAGGTTGTAGAAGACATTGTTTTGTTGTCAGTTGCTGCTGCAAGCAAGCAAACAAGCAAGCAAGCAAGCAGGCGGGGGAGGGGGAGAACAAAGGGTTTGAGAAAGGTTGAGAAAAGGGTCGATCAGAAGGCTCGATCGAGAAAAGGGAAAATTTCCGTATGTTACCTGTGTCGCAAGAAGTTGTAGATGGTTTGGAGAAGAAAGCTTGTCGCAAGGGTGGTGGGATTCTCTCTGAGTGCTGGAAACAGTAGTGAACTGGCTGGCTGAAGCTGCTGCTGCTGCTCGTGATCATGGGGCGTGGTGTTGTTGTTGTTGTTGCAGCACCATCCTCCGCTCAAGGGTTTGATCCTGGAGAGGTGGTGCTGGGGAATGCCAGCCAAGTCCCGACGACGTACAACAGCTACGAGGAGGCGCCGCCGCCGCCGGGAGCAAGCACGCCTGGTCCGAAATTCAGCCCCAGTATGGCCATCATCGTCGTGGTGCTAGTGGGTGCTTTCATCTTCGTGGCTTTCTTTTCAGTCTACATGAGAAGATGTGCTCGAGGATTGGAGGTGCATCATGGCAACAACATCACTAGCTCGAGAGTAGCACAGCGACGAGTAGCGGCAGCTGCCGCCGCTGCCGCTTTTGCTTCAGAGGATCAGTTGTCGTTAGATATGCCTAGAGGACAAGGGATCGACAAAGCGCTGGTGGAGGCGATGCCTGTGGTGAGCTACTCCGTTGTCAAGGAGAGCTTGAAGGAAGGAAGAAGAGGAGGCTCCAAGGAGTCTCTGGATTGTGCGGTTTGCTTGAACGAGTTTGATCAAGACGAACACTTGCGCTTGCTCCCTGGTTGTAATCACGCTTTCCATTTGGATTGCATCGATGTTTGGTTGCAGTCGCACTCTACTTGTCCCCTTTGTCGCTCCAATCTTCGCCCTCTTTTCAAAGAGCTCGTTGAAGGAGGAGGAGCTGGAGGAGGAGGAAGAGGACCTGCCGCAGCAATTGGGGAGATCTCCAGAAGAATGTTGGAAGCTGCAGAAGAAGCTTTTGGGTCTGCGCGTGAGGGGGGCCGTCGCATCCCTGCAAGCTTCACTCTTAGCTTTGATGGAATTCCATCGCAGCAGACTGCAGACGACGAGGATACTACACAAGGTAGACTTCAAAGCTCTTCTCCTCTTCATCCCCCACTTCCCCATCATCCGCATCCGCCCTTGCGTCTGTCTGTCGAGAACTTGCTCTTGTCAGAAACTCTTGAACTGGGTGTTGAGCTTGTGGTGTGGTGTGCAATTCCTTAGGAAGCGGCGGCGGCGGCGGCGGGAGTGGAATGGGATCGTCGTCGCAAGTTGGCAGAGTGGGGAGCGAGAGGCACAGTGCAAGGCTTGCACTCTCTCGTAACTCGGAATCGTTCCGACAAGCAGCTCTTGGGGTAGAAGTGCGGGAGGAGCTGCTGGTGGCAGCGGCGTCTTCATCTTCTTCTTCAGCCAGATATCCATCGCTTGCTCCGATTTTAGTAGACAAAGGTCCTCGACGAGCCTCCAGTCTCAAATTCCCAAATCTCACAGGCAAAGATCATCTCAAGGATCATCTCTACGATGTTGAAAGTCTGTTTCCATACGGATCTCAGCGACTTGGAGCAAATGGCTCTGCCAAAGTAGTAGCAGCAGATATGGGAACTGCTGCCGCTTCCTCAGCTGCCTCCTCCCTTGTTGAACTTCAGACCAAAGCTGAGAACAGTGAGAACATGTCGGGCCAAGGAAGAAGAGTTGAGGAGGAGAAACATATGCTTAGTGAGTTGACATCAGCACGAGATGAAGATGAGTGGATTACCATAGATATTGCATTTTTGGACCAGCAGAATTCTCCAGCACAGACTCATCATCAGTCCAGCAGGTCCATGAAGCTCCTCCCCATTGAGATCATGCAAGCTGCTGATGTAAGGAATCATGGGAAGTCTAGCTTGATGAATGCCAATGTGGGTGGTGGTGCACCTCATGAGGTTCGAGCAGTGGGTTCAGATCGATGGAGCTTCTCCAGTTTGCGAGGGCTTGGGTCATTTTCCTTGAGCAGATCTGCATCCGACAGAAGACCACAACTTCCAGTTCCAATGCAAGTAGAAGAAGATGTTCATCAAGCAGTGGTGCCACCACAAACTGCTGCTGCCTTTAATCCTTTGGAGCAGACACAACAGGGTGGAGGAGCAGTGGCGGCTCTCACAAGAGAGAGCAGCAGCAGCGGAAATGGGTCTATCCAATCTTTTGCAAGAAGAACTATGCAGTGGTTAGCAGGGAGTGAGAAAAGCTCTAATAACTCTGCACCTTCTGGTCAAGCAACTCCATCACAACAACAGATTATAACACCGCAATAAAAAATCATTCAAGCTTTCAAGCAAGCAAAAGCAACAGAGATAGCCATCATGCCCAACTCTTGAAGGTCCATGACAAGGTTACAGGTTGGAATCTATCTTCGAGGCTCTGAAAAGAAAAGACTTATGATGCCTCCTCCTCACTGATCTGCTTCAAAACAGGCAAAGCTACAGATTCTTAAGCTACAGTGCACAGCCACAGGTCCTTATATGTGTGTGCTCACTTTGAAGCTCACCTTGAAGATGAAATGCAATCAGCAGATGCCAGGCAGAGGCAAAAGCTTGCAACAATCAAGCCGATACTGGACTAGTCCTTGGGTCAAGTCTTGGGTAAGAATTGACAAACTACAACACACATACACACATACACACACACAAAGATCTTTATGCTAATCATTCAAGAGGCTTGATGTCCATCTTCTTGAGGTGATGACTCTCTGCAAGTTGAGGATCCTGAAGCAAGGACCAAGCAAGTTGGAAAGAGTGTTAGAAAATCATTTTCAGATCTCTTCTTCCTTCTCCAGTTTTATCAGGTATGCTTTGTAAACAGATTTTCCTGCACTGTTGTTACAAGGTACAACCACATGCACAAAGATCCTTTGCATATGATTGTCAATTCAGCTTCTTGTCAAAATTCCTTCATTCACAACTCAAATTTTATATGTGCTCCAGAGCTTCTTCTTATTGTTAAATTCCCAAATTCATAACTAGAATTTTCTTTGCTCCACCAGAGCTTCTTGTCAAAATCCTTCCATTCACAACTAGAAGTTGATGTGCTCCAAGACGGGCACTATGATACAAGTGTTAAGAGCAGTGATGGGAAAGATGTAAAGGAAGGTGATAAAAAACTCCTTTGCAGCCAATTTGCCTCATCTTGTCCAACTCCCTTACTCAATTCTTGATGTTTATGTGTTGTGTTTTTCTTCACACCAGGCATTATGTATGATACTCACCAAGGGGCTGAAGCAGTACTGGGGTGTTTCATTTTGGACAGACAACACAGGAAGTTTTGCAAGTTGCAGTAAGATGTGTGTGCTATATACTCTTGGTGCTGGATCTGGATAATTCTTACAAAGGTTCAGAAGCTTGAATATACTTCTTGTGCAAAGTGTTGCATCAGAATTCCAGCCTTGTGGAGAATTGCAGATAGAAAGTTTGCAGTGGAAAGCATGTACACCTATATGAGCTGCTGCAAAGACCACAAAGTACTAGTTGTCTGTGCAGCAACAACAATCTCATCCTAGCCTTCTGCACTGCAATCCAAGGTCCTCAAGTCCTTATTTTGTCATCAGGTTGTCAAGGTCATTGCCACCAGTTTCTCATAATGAACTACAAAGTTTCCATTGATGCATATAGACACAAAATGTACTTAGCAGATCACATACCTACCTACTGGGGATGAAACCATGAATTCGAAGGTAGTGGGTGGGTGGGTGGCGGTAATGATGCATGTTCAAAGCTGGTGCAACCTCCTCTGCAATTGCACTACCATAACACAGCAAGAGCAACTCTACCAGTGCACTGGACAATAAATTTTTGATGAAGGAACTTCAAGCAATGCTGATTTGGCTCAGCAAAATAGTTTTGGCCCACTATTTTTGCATGCCCAACATTTTTGCATGGGATGTTGAAGCTGGCTGAAAGGCATAGCAAATCCTAACACCTGCTGTTGATTGGCCAGATGGTTTGATTGTCCCAGGTGGGTTGCTATTAGTAGTCTCCCACCTTTTCTGGTCCCAATTTCAGTTTTATGGGTGAGGTTTGGAAAAAGTAGATAACTAATCTTGGATTGTGAGAAATACTCTTGAAGGGCCATGGGTGGAGCTGCTCTAAACCATTGTCATCACCATTTGCTGCTTGTCACCAAGAGAGCAAAGAAAAATCAGCCCCAACAAAAGCTTGAGTGATTGCTGGTGGTTGCAAATAGCAACTCACAAAGTTGGAGCTAAATCCACACATGAAAACTAACTTCTCATACTCTAAAGAAAGAGTACAAAATTTAGTACTCCTCATGACAACTAACATTCTCATATTTCTTGGAGAGAGAGAGAGAGAGAAAGAGAGAGTCAAACATACTTCTTTGGACTTCCTTCTAATAAAATGGAGATAGGAAATGATTCTCTTGTTTTGGCTATCAACATTCACCAATCATCTTTTCACTCCCAAGCCTTTTGCTACAACAAACGTCATCTTTCTCATAGGCCTTTTGCTACGACAAATGTTGACTAATGCTGAATTGGGTACAAGCAAATGTTTAATAGATGATGAATAACATGCATAGGGACAAGGTAATGATATTAATACAATAGTAGTGCCCATCACAATCTTGGACTTTGTGTATAGGAGAAAAGTTTATTAGTAGATCCTTTCGGATTTGAGATTCCCTCAAGGTTGATAGGTTAAAGGGAGGACGAAAATTTGGAAGGGTCTACTTATAGACCCTTCTCTTACATAAGGCATCATCGTAATGGTGACATTGTAGAAGGACAATGTTGCAATGATAAGGATAATGAAGAGGGACAAGTCAGTGGGTACCTTCCACCCAATGGATGTTATTATGAGAAGTTGGAGAGTACCTATCAAATTGTGTAAATTATTGTTGTTGCAACATCACTTTGATGTCAATGAGCAACATTTTTTCAACCTATTGAAGGACCAAAATATGCATAGGAAAAAATGCAATAGTGTTCTACAGAGTTGGTTGTGGGTAAATGAGGATGGTGAAACTAAATGAATTAGGTTCAAAATGGTCCATAAAAAACAAAAGACAAACCTCTTTTCCCTTTCATACCACTTAAGATAAGATTTTCCATGCAACTTCTCTCTTCATCTTCTGTAGTTTGCCTTTGCAACATACCAATTATCAAGAGTTTGATCACTAGACAAAGTTTGAAAGTTCCAATTTCTGATGTTTGTTTGTTGGTTGGCTACAAACAATAGATGATGACTTCAACAAGATATGACCTCATGGATTCAAAAAATACATTCATAAAAAGTATGAAGATTTCGAAAAAGTATGGGAAGATATCAAAACAAGTCAAAACCTAGTTGAAATCTAAGCCTTTTCAAGCTTCATATGACTACATACTAATAGAGAATATCAATTTCTCAAGAGACTCAAAAGCTCCCAATTGATTCTAGTCACAAGGATCCAAGTGATTTACAATAACTCTTATGAACCATGTTTATACGCAACACACTTTGTTGAAGTTATACAATGTCATGCATACAATTTTTTTTGAAACAATGATCCAAGGTTTTGACAAATACTATGAAATTTTTTTTTTAAAAAAAAAAACCAAAAATGCACAAAGACATGAGTGGGAAAAGGTGCAACAATTCATTACTCTTGATGTTGATCAAGTGTTGTTGAACATAATGAGATTGATATATCAACATTTGTTATTGTGTTGTCATCCTTTTTGAGTTTGAAATTTGTGTAGATGTTTACCAAAATAGAAATAGCAAAACAAGTATAACGACAAGAAGTAAACACCAACTTGCAATGTCATGTTTGTTTTTCCACTCTTAATCCAACGTTGAACAATTTTTGGGGTTTAGGATCATGGAGGAATTGGAAGCATGTTGAGGTTTATGGTCTAAAAAGCCTCATAACTTAACCTCTTGATTGTGTTTCCAAATTGTTGACAAAGATACATTTTGCACATGAATGTTAAAGGAGTTTATATTCTTGAGTTCTTGGTGGTTGCATAGCAAAGACTATCAAATGATGACACAAGGTGATAATATCATATTACTGAGTGTGCAAGTTGGCATTTGGCACCCCATCTCATATTGGAGGAAATGCCATGTTGGATATGATGAAGGTGCAATTGGGGAAGATGGGTCCACAAGATTGTCAACCAACCCTTTTGGGAGGATTTCTATGTTATTTTCATCATCCATTATGTTTGCATAAATAATGTTTGGAATTATTAAGGGAACAAGTCCAATGAGGTTGAATTAGCTACGGTAGCTATCTAACCTTTAAATTAAGTTATTATTTGTTGCAGAATTGTCTTCGGACCAAGGTTTTGTACTTTTACACATCTTGGATGTTGTTTATGGTTTGTACTCAAGCTTGATATTAGTGATGCTTTTGTTTTCCCAATGTGCTCTTACAAACTTTGTCTAAATGTCTCAACACATCATTTTTTTTTTCAAAATTATTTGTATTATCGCTACAAGAGTAAGTTATTCTTTGTATATTTTATATAACATGTGAAATAAAGGGGTTTTTTTTGTATACTCTAAAATAATATAATATTTTTATTGTATTAAAATCTATAATATTTTAAATATATTTTAGATTCATTTTCATAATCCAATTTTAAATGCCCTATTTACATTTAAATAAATTATAAAACAAAATTCTTAATCCGTTTCACCCTTTTTTTTTTAAGGTCATTTGGGAAAAAAATGAAAATAATGTCCCTAGGTCCATAGATCGACAGTTCCATGTATTTACAACTTGCTTCAAGATGACATGTTGATTTTAATCAATGCAATGAACACATCATTCCTTTTGGTGTCATTGTTATGGATATTATCACATCAATTTTTTATATTTTTATTAAATGTAAATGTTTCAAATGTTTCAAATGTGTCATTTGTGAAATTATCATTTATGTTTTGGTTGGTTTTATTGATTTCTTGTTATTGAACCCATTTTGATAAAATATACCAAATGATGCAAGTGAAATCATAACTAATTAAATGATTTAAGCTCAACAAATAATTAATTTTTTTAGTGGTTGATATTTCTTGTTGAATTTCAATTGTATTGAACCATTTTATGAGCAAATAACAATTTTTGTTAATTGAATGATGCAAATATGTGATTTCATTAATTATTTTGATTTTTGGATTGCAATTTACAAAAGAAAAAATATTTTTATATTGTAGATGGATGTTATTATGATGTATTATGTGATGTAATAAATTAAGGATTTGCTATCTTTACTAAAAGCTACTATAAACTTGAGATTGTGGTTACATTTGTAAGTCATCAATATCCATGGATTTGCATTGTTTAACCATTTATTAGTCCTCTTAATATGTAAAAATTCAACATTATCAGGTGTTATTATTAAAATGAATTTTTATTGATTTTGGGTTTTGAAAAAAGCGATATTAACATTATTTTTGGAAACATCAATATTTGATTTATAATTTGTTGTATTATAAACATGATGGTTACATGTGTTCATTAACTTAAACACACCATTTGAACAAGTCATAGAAAGTGTTCATAGAAGTGCCAAAAAGTCCATGGTGCATGGGTAATTTCAATTTTTAAGATTTAAGATTTAGGTTTTTGGGTTGGCTCTCTTAATTTATGGTTTAATTTTTTAGAGATTTAGTTTTCAAGTTTAGGGTTTGTGGTTTCATCTTCATATTAATGTTTGAAAATTTGTAGCAATTTTTTTTGAAAATAATTCAAACCACTTATAACATGATTCTGATGAAGGTTTATTAAATTGGGGTTGGAAGTTTCAGTTGATAAGATTTCATAATGGTTATAATATTTTAACACAAAAATGTTTTCATTTCATAGAATGGGATTTAGTTTTTAAATTTACAAAATTTTACCATTTCAACAAGTGCCCAATTTAGGGTTCAGGTTTAAAAATCAAAATAAATATCCAACCAAGGTGTAAAATAAAAATGAATTCTATGCAAGTTTGTGAACATTTTTCCTTTGTTCTTTTATTTTGAACCTTTTTCTTTTTTGGGGGAAAGAAGGAGGTGTCTTTTGGGGGAGATTTAGGGGGTAGTACAATTAGTTAGTTTAACCTATCACCCATTTTAATAATGATTCAATGGGTTTTAATGTCACAATGTTTTTTTTAAATGGGGAAAAGAAATGAAAAGGGAAAATGAAAAAAATAGCCACATACAAAATTCAAATTGTTATTGAAATTTAGTTTTAAAAACTCTTATACATTATAGGCATATTAATTCAATGTTGAATCCTATAAAATGTTATATTGGAAATCCACATTTTTACTTGATACATTTTGAAAAACTAGTTAACTTTGTTTTTTTAATAATGCGTGAAGTTTGATTTTTTCAATTTGAATTTTATCAAATTTATTGTTTGAAAGGTTTTTTTGAAAAATAAAATATTACAAATTTCACTATACATTATTTTATTCCTTTCATTTTTTTACATTCTTTATTTATGAAACATAAGCCCAACCATTCGATTGTCTCATTTACAATTTGTTTCCATGAATTATTGAAGGTTCCCAAAATGAACATTTTATTGAATTTGGTATTTTTTTGTGATTTTGATATTGCCATTTATTGAAGTCACATGATGGATTATTTTGGGAAATATAATTTTCATTATAATTTCATCTAGGTTTTAGAACATTACATTTCATGAATCCTCTTACCCTTTCAATTGTTGATTATCATTGAAAAGGATTTGCATTTGGGTGCTTCATAATTCCATTTGGAACAGTTCATGTGAGAATCTTGTTCTCAAATAACAACCAATTCTAAAGTTTCATTTCTATATACTATTTTTCTTGCAAAGTTGGAATTGATGAAAGAAATGTTATAGACTTGAAAATGGCTTTTGAGGACAAAGAAGAGATGAACAACATGAACACTCTCCACATAATAATTTTCCATGTGCATAAGGTCAAGTATCATATAGCCAAACATCGAGAAATTGAAATTTTTTTTTGTGTTAGGGCTAGAAATGTGTTTGCACTTGATTTGACGATGTTTCTTGCTATCAATTTTGACAATTGCAAGTAAATACCCTACATGATTTTCAATTACAAAATAAAGTGATTATGAAAAAAAAAATGTCCTTATAGTTTTAGAGTTTAATTTATAGTGAGTTGAATTGTTATATGCAACATTATCAATGGAAAATCATTTGAAGAATTAAAGGCCTTGTGTATATGAACATCAAATAAATGGAAGTTGGTGAGTCTAGACTTGTATTTCATGTTTTTCACAACTCCATAGCATTGTTGGTGTCTACTTAGGACCTTTTCTTACATTTCCCTATACAAAATGTATCTTGGTCACCTCCACTTATGACTAAAGTTCAATAATTCAGACCTATGCCATAATTAACATGTGTAGCATCAAAGTTTGTAGATGGTTGTCACAATTATGTAACTAAAAGTCCTTGCATTGGGAGTGCACTTGCAAGAACCTCTTTGCATTTTGCAATTGCCTAAACACAAATGGAAAAAAAATAGGACAATTTGTAATGGGCTATTGCTAAACAAGTTTGTTTTGTTGACAAAGTTTAGTGGGAACGTATCATGATCAAATAGATTTATGTAAATTGATGTAAATAGGGGGTTGATGCCACTTGTCGTGTTACCCATTTGAATATGTTAAACATTCACATTATGGAAAGGGTTACTCCTTTCACAACCATAATATTTTCATTATCTTAGGGTGTACATTAATTGTCTTCAAATTGCATCCTTGCGTTGCCATGCCAAGTTGTAGACCCATTGAAAACAATGATAATGGGAAACACTATTGAAAAATGCGCAATACCTCACACAATGGTATGAACACTTGTGTCAAGAAGTAAAAGCTTAGGTTTGTTCCTTGGGCATTTTCAAGCTAAGGTGTATGAAAAAGGATGTTAGGATTGTTGTTGCAATTTACAAAACCTAATTTATAGGTATGAAAAAGCTCATTTTTAGTGAAATGCATTACAAGGTGAATTGTAATTAATGTGATGAATTTTCATAACTTGGAAAATATTTTATTCTAAATGAAAAAATTGAAAATTATGTGTTTTTTAGGGATTTTTTTCATTTAAAAAAAAGTAATTAAATTAACCATATATAGATTTATGCACTTACTAGGTTGCCACTTGTAATAACACTTTTGTGAAATGCTACAACCCACCTAGGATAGTTGCCATTTAATCCTAATTCATGTTGGGGATCCTTGCCATTAAACCTATTTGAACAATTAAAAAAAAATCTTTGAGTTACAAGGTTAATTTTCACAAAAACAAATTCAGGTTATGGCTATTATAAGATGTCATAATTAAAGGACATCATTAAGAGCGAAAGGAAAATCAATGAATGAGGTTTAAGGAGCAATATAAGGCTTTCCATTTTCATGTATGTGATTGACATGTTTGAATAGATGGATGTAAAGAGAAAATCTTTTGATTTTTTATTTTACATATTTCAATTAGGGTTTCAAATCGATTAAAGGATTGTCAAATTTACATCTTAATGTTTAGACATGAATTTCATGCTTTTTGCATTTTGGTTTCACCAAACCAAAATCAATTGCATTTATATAACTTTGTCAACTACACCTCCTTTTTTTCTTTTTTATATTTAAATATGATATATTGCATATCATTAAAATTTGCATGAAAGTTTTTTCATTACAAACAAAACAATAATTAAATTCAAATGAAGCATTTTTTATGAAATCATTGTAATGTTTTAAGTATAATATGTGATTTTGGATTTCTATGTGTGATGGGAAAATATTTACCTTTTGTTTATCAATTTCATTGTCTTGTTTATTTTGAACCTCTAGAGAATTTGTATTTCCTACTTGTGTATCAATGTCATTATGTCAATATTTTTCTGCACATCTATTCATATTTATATCCACTTTATGTGCTTCATATTTTTTTTCATCTTATAACATTCCTATCTTTTATATCAATATTATTTATAAAAAAATTGTTTATGGTTTCATATAATTTTCTTTTATGAATATATGATATTTTATCTATGATGTAGGATAATACATGTGATGTGTTCTACCTCAGAATTTTATTTTATTTTATTTTATTTTATTGTATTGTAGTTAGTTCTAATGTTATTCCCATGTCATTTGGAAATGAAGTGTTTCCAATATCATAAAAATAACATTTTATGAAAAAATAAATTTCATAAAACTTTATGTTAAGATATTAGGAAATATAATTTTCATAAAATCAATAAGTTTGTTTCTTTATTTATCAAAGTTACTTTTGATTGTATTTAATTCTTCTATACAATGATGACAAAAGGTTACCAAAAGAGAAGATCTCCCAAGGACGAGGTTAAGAGCTAACCCATGGTTTAGATTGTTTGAGAACCATGGTTATGAACCCCCCCCCCCCCCGCCCCCTCAAAACCGGGGACGGCCCGGGGCCCCCCAAAAAAACAAGGGTAAAACATTTTAATATACGTTTTTTTTATAAAAGAAGGGGA
>Ga0116231_10006657_pt1 | contig 21837 bp, 15 predicted proteins | sample S1TSphgellanicum_2_FD_89695 | JGI IMG/M metagenome (GOLD analysis project Ga0116231, IMG submission 89695) | Host-associated microbial communities from peat moss isolated from Minnesota, USA - S1T2_Fd - Sphagnum magellanicum MG | ecosystem: Host-associated > Plants > Peat moss > Unclassified...
ACAACCCTTTCCTCAATTTTGTGGTATTAAAAATTGGTAAATTTTTTTTCCAAAATTTAGAAAAATTAGAAAAATTTACACTAAAAAGAAAAAAAAATCCCAAATTTTTTTTGTGAAAAAAAACATGTTAGGAAAACAAAGTTGCTGCCTAATTAAAACATTTTCTTATTTTGCCTCTCTTATTATTTAAGACAATTTGTGAGGGTGATTTTGGGTCATTTGTAAACCTTGTCCATAAAGGGGGCATTACATTTTCTGGGGAAGCATTAATGTTTTTGTAAGGTCCCTTGACAAACTTGCTTTTGAACATTTATACTAGTTTCAATGGGTTAAGCTAACATTTACTTAACATTAAGCTATCACCTATTTAACATTGTGTGCCACCTAGGATGCCACCTAGACTTTCACTTAACACTGATTTCACATCAAGTGTGAATGCACACACTTGCCTTTGGGACTTCCACAATGCCTAGCTTGTAAAGTGGGCAAAGCCATAGTTTTAAGGTTGTGCTATCTTGGAAGTCTTAAAACCAAATCCTTCCCTAATTGCCCGGACTTACTTGAAAATCAACCATCAATTACATTTAAGTATAATTTGTTGTTGGGAGGGATCTCACAAATGAGATCTCTCTAGGGTTGGAATGACCCACCACCCATGAACACATCACCTTTGTTTTCCCATTTTGAGGACATCTAGTTGCAAACCTAATACCTACCCCATGGTGTGACCCCTCTAACCTACCTACCCATGTCCTACCTACCCACCTTCCTACTTACCTATTAACCCACCTTGTTAACCCAATGCCCTTCCTCCTTGTTGCCCTCTTGCATTGCCAAAGTTGTTTGCCAATGCAAAGTTGTTTGTCATCACCTAAGTTGCATGTGAGATGTGTTGCCATTACCAAGCTCGCTCCACCTAGGGTTAGTCTACCATCCCCAAGCTTGCTCCACCTACATGGCTCCATTACCAAATTCAAGTGCATATGTTTTCCTTGTTTTTTTAGTACACAAATGATGAAAAAAAATTGTAGCTTGTTATTTTTTTATATAATTTTTTGGGTCATCATTTTATTTTATTTTTTTAAATTTTGTTGTTTGATGAAGGAGCTAATAATGAATAACCCGCTCATTGTTGTCATTGTTTATTCAATTTTTTTGGGTTATTTGTTGTAGTAGCAGGAGGTGGCAATGAGCAATACACTTGTTGTCATTCTTTTGTGATTTTAAAAAAATCTTTTGCATGAGGTGTAAGGTAGATAGATCAATGAACAAACATTTAAGCTTTTCAAGAACTTCGAATCATAAGACATTGTTCTTTTTTCTCTCAAGTTCAAAAGGTTTTCTTAGAGCTCAACTTGGTGCATTCACAATTGTTTAAATCACTCAAAATGAACATAAAATGAAAAAGATATGTTTGTCAAAAGTAGGTGGGGTCAGTGTTTGATTACATTGTATTTTAGGCAACATTATAGTGTAACATTGTGTTATGTCATGTTGTTTTGTGGGTTTTTGTTGTCTTTTGGGTTGTTTTGCGCATTTTTTAATAAAGGAGCAAAGGTTACAAATTTTTATATATTATTTTCTCGTTTTTGTCATTGTCATTGTCATTGTCATCTTGTTTTGTTGTTTGATGTAGGAAAACATGGTGACAAACAACCTACCCATTGTGGTTTTTTTTAGGGGTTTTTGTTATTTTTGTTTATAGGCTAATATTGTAAGCAAATAAACAATTTTTGCATTTAATGAAAAAATTCAAACAAAAGTTCATGTGGGTGAGAAGGAAATGTTAATGCCTAATGTTACAATTGCAAATGAAGACCACCAAGTGTTAACAAATATTGTCAAAAAAGATGGGGGTTTAAGCTTAAAAGTATTTCATTATTTAAACCATTAACACTCAAGTTTTTTAAAGTTTCACCCCACCCTCTCCCTCTTTTCAAATCAAGTAATTGAAACATACCATGAATTTAAAATGATTCATGGTCAATAAATTTACAAAAGTTTCAAATTTTACTTTTGTTACATTTTTTTAGAAGGGTGAAAGCACAATTAGGTGATCTGAAAATGACTTTTGAAAGTCCACAATATGACACTAACTAAAATTCTTGCAAATATAATAGTTATCAAAGTATAAACACTATAAAAAAATAGGTGTTTTGCAATTGGGTTTTACTTGCAATTTCAAGTTGCAACAACCATTTGTGATTCAATGTATGCATATAGGTTGAATGTTATCAAACGAGTGGCAAGAGTTACAATGGTGCAACTCACTGTATATGAAATTTTATACATATGCAATTCATGCAAATATGTTACAACTAAATCATTGCAACTATTGTGCCACTACATTGCAACTACAATGTCTTTATGTTGTAACTATTGTGCCATTATCTTCCAACTAAATAAGCAACAATGTGGTAATGTGGCAATGATGTGCTAACAAATCATCAATGGACACATGGCAATTTTAAATTTATTTTGATATTAACATTATTATCAATTTAATTTAAATCATTCAACTTAAGGCCAATAAGATGTTGATACATGACACTTAGGTCAATACATCACAAACTTCATGAACCATAATTTAGTAATAATAGTCATGCGAATTTTATCATTTCATAGGTGTGTATGGAATAAACACAGATGTCATTCATCTATTTGTATTGTTTGAACATCAATGTTGTGCACATTGTTTACACACTAATGTCATGTGTCTATTTGTATTATTTAGACATTGATGTTTTATGTCTATTCATGTTGTTTACACACAAAAGTCGTACACATGACTTTAGTGTTTAAATAATGCACAACATTCACATTTAAATAATACGAACATATGATATAACAAATTTCACATGAATTTGGAATGAACCCATGAAGCCTATAAATTTGTGATGTAAATAGTTAAGCTTAAAATAAGTAGCCATTATTACTTACATTTCCTAAGCTAGATAAGTTAGTAATTAGGCCTAGGTAGGTAGGTTTAAGCTATGTAGATAGTTCATGTGGGATATTCATATTTTATTTGGGTTTAACTTTTGGGGCCAAACAATTTTTATTGGTTTATTCCAAATGTCACTTGTTTTCTAATATTTTTATTGCACTTATTTATACATTTTACAAAGTTGAAAAGCAAGATAAATAATATGGGATAAAAAAATTAATTGCATCCTAATTGTAACTCACCCACAACCATTACAATATAGGCTAATGAATAAACATATAAGCTTTTAGAAAACCTTAAATCTTAATACATTATCCTTTTGCTCCTCAAGTGCAAAACAAATTAAAACCTTGACTTGGTGCACCCATACTTGTTTAGATTGCTTTAAAAGGACACAAAATGAGGAAAATATGGTTGTGAAAAATAAGCAGGGTCAATGTTTTGGTCACATTCCTGATTCAACTTTTAAGATTCAACACATTTGTCATTTTCATGTTTCTTCTATCCTATTTGTTTACCTCTAGAGCTCAAATAATTAATATAGATCTTAATTTGGTGCCCTAAAGCACTTTAGATTGTTAAAAATGGACAAGAAACAAAGAAGACATGAAGTTTGGAAATAAAATGTCATTTTCTCAAAAGACACATTATGTGCTTTCAACATGCCCTATGGTTCTTCTATGTTGTTCTTTTTCCTTTTGAGTTGAATTAACATATAATGTAAAATTTACCTTGGCATTCCCATGATGTTTTACTCACAATAAACAACAAATAATAAAGATCCAAAATTGTTTAATCATTGGTCAACAATTCACAATGAATGGTTCTACCCTAATGTAATATATCTGCTAGGTATATTAATTATTGTAATTCATAATAATTAATATGTAATAATATTAACTATTAGTTTGGAATCTATATATGAATGCATTATTATTTTTAGTATTATTGTAACTAATAATTATAAAATTGTTGCAAAGAAATTGCTAATGGGTGTTTCATTTATTCCAATTGTATTATAATTGTCATATGTTACTTTTGTGCAACTTGTTAACAAAGTCAAACACGGTTTGACCAAAGCCATATATTTGATGCCTACATTCATTTATATATGGGTCCATCTTGGGATTAATACACGATTATAATATAACTCCACAAATTTTTAACATGGCATTTTTTTTTAAATTCCTTATATTTCCATGAGATAGTTACAATGTAGTTGCAAATTAGTTGTTTTAAAGCTCTAGTTATAAGGTAGTGAAGTTTATGTGGACACAATTTCTCATAATGAAATTCCGAGGGGGACACTAATAATAAAAATAAAAAATACATGAGTAAAAATATAGGGTGCAATATATTTGTTGTTAGGTGAAATATATAAGTTAATTAGTTAAAAAATAGGGTACATTTTATTCAAATAATCAATTTTATTATAATATAGGTTATGTAATAATCTGAAATAATGGATTATGATTAATATAAGATGGCTTTAATATGTATATATAAAGAAATTAGATGATAATGAGGTGATAAAAAAAATAGGTTGGATAATTATCTAATACCCCCCTTAAAAATGGTCATTTGATGCATGTAAATCCCAAACTTTACATTAAGTATCTTGTTCAAGAGTAAAATCCTATAATTATCTTTTTTTTTAGTCACAAATATTGATATGCCATCACATGTGAATGGTCAAAAATTCCATGTGAAAACTTGGAGATTTCAATGTGAACTAGAAAAATAAAAATAACAAATGATAAAAAATCAAAACTTGATTTTAAATTTTTAAATGAAATTTTATTGTATTGGGAAAGTTTGAATGCATGTTACTTTTAAATTCTTCATTTGATGGTGGCCTTTTTTCAATTATTATTTTGATAGTACTATGATATTTTTTTAAAATCCAAAATGTAGGGATCTAGAACCTGCAATAGTTTGACCCATGGGTCCTATTCACTTCACCAACCTTGATTTCAATAAAGATGTAATCCACATGAAATTGAGCATTTTCATAAGTTGCATGGCCTAAATTCATCGAGCTTTGAAGGAATGAAATAACATGTTGGGCATTTTGGAATAGAATCCAATGTTGTTTCAATTGTTCCTTTTGTAACGTTTGTTTCAAACAAGTTTCTATTCCATCATGGGGCTCTTTCCCATGACCAAAGCCCCAATAGTTCCATTCCATAGCACACCCCCAAGGGAGTTGGTCACACACAATCAAGCTTGGATACCTAGAAATGTAAAACCAAAATCTTACACCCTTGAACTAAGAAAAGCAACCATCATTCCCAACAAAATGGCAATTAGGGTAGATCCCTTATGAAGTAAGATGTTGCCAATGCACATTTAAAGCATGTTGCACAAATAGGTTGTCATGTTTCTGGTTGTCTAATATGTAGTAGAAATATATTGTTTGAAATGTGGGGTTTTAGGATCCAAGATGTCATAGTCAAAATTTATGGTGTACACAATATGTACCAAAATGGGTAATTAAAAATTATACCAATGTTGTTTATGAACCTCATTGTGATTGTTTAAATGAGTAATTTTCTACAAAATTGATCAAGGACAATATTTTATCTTCTTCTAGTTTCCTTTGCATAATCTAAATTGGCAGTCTTGCCATTGGGCCACAAAATTGTGCATGACAAACTTCTAAATCTTTGGAGTAACATAGAAGAGGAATTCTTTAGGTCTTGTTAGCCTATGTTTTCGGTGAACAACCTCTGTATCATTACCCTTTTTTTTTTCCTACTAGGACTTTCTCAAAAGGTGTCCACTTTACTAATGATTGCTTGGAAGGATCAAGCTTTCTATCATAAATAGATAGTTCCATGATGCCACATTGTGTATAAAGACCTTTAACATATTCCAACCTAAACCATTTTTGGCCCATTTCTTTTGGACACAACAAATTTGACCACAAATCAAAAGTGGAATGGTAAGTATGTTTTATTGATTGACATGAAACAATTGTACCTACTATTGTTTTGTGCCCTGGATTTGCACAAATTGCTTCACACCCACAAGTGCAAAATTCACCATCTTGACCTCCATGATACACAACTGAAGCCCTCGTATTGTTGAATTTTAATATCCAACATTTCATGATGATATCAACAATAACATGAATTGAAGTCTTTCAATTTATGGACAAAATAGGGCTTGAGCTTGTGGAATGCAATAAATCCAACCTCCACTTGTAGGTGTTGCACTTTGAACCTTGTAAAAAATTCAAGCTACACATAATTGAAACATGGGTGTTTAGTTAATAACAACTTCCAATTGAATATACAACATGCTTGAACATGCACAATGAATTAATTACCTCATATCCCTTCTAGAAAGTTATGCAATAATTCAAGAGTTATTTGAAAATTTAGGACCAGGGTAATCTTAGGACTTTATGAAAAGGATTGGTCAAATGACTGAAAACTCAAAGATAATCGGATCTATCATTGACTTAAAAGGTTGATACAAAACTTAAAATAACTTGAAGGAATCAAGATAATCTTGAATATGAAAGGATTAATGACTCTCAACCTTTATTTCATGACTCTTAAATTAAATTATAATATTGTAGTAGGCACACAACTTATTTAGTTCAAGAATTTGAAGTTTCTACAGGACTTAAAGGAATATATAAAATTGAAGACTCTAAAATAGCTGAGACTTTGATTTGAAATGCAAGATTTGAAACAACCAAAGGACTAAAGACAATCTTGAACTACAAAATAACTAATGATTTTGAGATTAACTCAAGAATTTGAAATTACTTCAAAACTAAATTAAACTCAAGATTAATTATTCAACTAAGGAATCCTAAGTTTTTGCAAGACTTAAATAAGTGCATAGGACTTGAAACTTTAAGATAGCTAGGACTGTGAGTTGAAAAACATTATAATATTGAAAACAACAAAGGACTCATGACTTTGGAATTATGAAAAGGACTATTGACGTTCAACTTATTACATGACAAAAGACTTTGGGCTTTGGGGGTTGCTACATGACTCAAATAAGCTCATGATTTATTCACTTAGGAATCCAAATTTCTATAGGACTCAATACTTTAAGAACACCGTGACTTTCACTTGAAAGTTATTGCAAGACTAGTGAAAACAACAAACGATTTAGGACTTTGGAGTTATTAAAGGATTATGTGCCTTGAATCTATTACAATATTTGGGACTCAAGTCATGACTCTAAATTTGATACAAGATTTAGGACTCCAAAGTAAATCAAGGATTTTGCATTAAAATGAATCTTCAAGACCTCAAGACTATGCTTCAAATTATGGGGATTTAGAAATATTATGTTACTATATAAAGGAATAACACATTAAAGTTATGTGAATATATGTTCATGTTTATTACTTCGATGTTAATCCACAACCAAAATTAGACTTTACAAATTTTTACCAAATTAAAAACCTTGTAACCCTAGAAATTTGAAAATTACTACAAGGGCATAAATATGTTAATTAAAATAAGCTAAAAAAGTATCCCAATAATGAAAAAAAAACAAAATTGTCAACTTTGAAGGTTCAAAAGTAAGACACGTTCTTTGAAAATTAACGTTTAAACTACATGAACATATGGAGTACGACATGAATTTTTTTTTAAAAGCTTAAGATGTTGTGTTTTTTTTTTCCAACCTACTTTCATTCACTTTTCTTCATTTGGTGTTATTGTCCCATTTTGCACAAAATGAACATAAAGTATAATCATGACCTTTCATTTTTAAAATCAATTCTTACGGCTCCTTCAAAGAATGTTTAAAACATGTTTTACCATGTTACAAACACAATATGCATATTGAAAAGGAGGTTCTTAGCACTCCAGACCTAGATGAGGAAAAACTTATTTTTGAAGGGTTTAACATTGTCGTAATTGAAATATTTAAGTTTCAAAAAATGTGTATCTATATGTTTGATCATTCAAACATCAATAACACATCATTTCAATAGTTTCATTTGGAAAAAGTACCATATGTATAATTGTAATAAATAAATAAAATAACTTGAATAATAATATAGATTGGGGATGACCGTATATGGTTTATTTAATATGGCTAGTACACCCCAAAATTTATAACAATGGTAAAGGGCCTAAAATTCAGAAATTCAAAATCTACTTTCCACCTACTTTTATTTTTTGAGCAAGGATCCCCAATTGGCCTACTTTAACATGCTTGTGCCCACAAAATTCACAACTATAACTACACTAGGACTACATTTGAGCATTCAAAAGTTAAAAATTTGTAGGTTGATATGCAAGCAAAAGAGCCACACAAAGGGAAATTGACATCTTGTTTCACTTTCTTGAAGGAAGTGGGCAACATGTGTTTCTCAAGTTTTATGCCCAACTTGATGATGAATAATTTTTTTTTTGTTTGGGCTGATCCTTGTTTCTTCAAAGTACCACTTAGCCAGAATAGCTTTCACATCTTTTAAGATTGCATCTTTCATGACTTTCCTATCCCCTTTAGTGTAGTGCTCTACAGCTTGTTTTGCATCCAATATTTGCCTTTGAAGCACAATTTTTAAAAATAATATCCTATTGAAGCCTACACACTTTTTAGTTGTTGTTAATGTAAACAAGGAAGATGTAAAAACAACAACCTCTACAACATTATGAGTCCCATTTTGGTCCTTTCCTACACCGTATTTCAAACCCTTCCAAACGACTTTCAAACAACCTCACATTGTAAAAATTCCTTATGCTTCACAACATAATGTGGCATTGCAATTTGTAACATGGGTAGAATCAATAATCTCTCAAACACTTTTCTTTGGAACTTAGGTCCTTTGAAACCAATAAAACACAATAAGTTTAACCTTATTTTGTTTGCACACCTTGTTGCAACAATGTCAAAAACATTTCCTATAATACAAGTATATACAAAATATTCACTCACCTCTACATTATTTTATTGTGATAGAACCTTTCTCTTTCTTTCTTTCATCAACTCTATTTTGACATCTTTGAATGGCAAGCCTTGATCTTTCAATAACATTATGAGCTAATCATTCCTTGTGCCATTGACACAACCTTTCGAGCACACACATTAGCCATAACATCTCAAGAACTTGAGGATACAATCAACTAGCAAAAAATATTGAATCCTATCAACAAAATATACCCATGTGAACATGCATGCCATCTTCTCCAACTGCAATAATACCAACAAACCATATGGTAATTTTACACATGTGACACACACATGTTGCACCCCTTTTGCAAGTGCATTTGTTGATTGTGCTTTAGAGTATTTTCGCCTTCAATATCATATTCTTGCATCTAGCAAATTCTTGTTCACATTGTTGTTACAAACAAAAGCTTCGTTTATTTATTTCCTATTAGACATATTATGAGAATCCTACCTTTCAAAAAACTTGATGTCTTATTTGAAACAAAACTACATTTGAAAGTAATTTGTAATGTAATGATGGAGTCCATAAATTCAAAATGTTAGGAAAAACTTCACTTCAAAATGTTCCAAGGAAACAAAGACCATCAAAGATGCTAACTTTGTGAAACAAATAAGATCATGATGGATTATCTCACTTGTTATAATGAAATTTCCATGCTTGCAATGGAGAAGGGAAATGTGTAGCAACATGTGGATTGATAGCTAGGAAACCTTCTACCATCGACTTTGATGACTAACCTTAAGTTGTTTTGGCAAATTTTATGGCAAGCAACAAAAAAAGGTTTACACTACTTGACCCACATCACATTGACAAACCTGGAAGATGATATTGGAAAAAATTACAAATAAGATAGGAAATAATCTTTCATAATGGAAACATCCACAATGATTTGGACAAAAGTTTCATTTATAAATTTTATGAACCTCACATAGTTGGTAGCTTTGTTATGCATACTTGGATCTACTATTCCATAATGGGTAGTTATTGAAAGTTGCAAAGCTTCACAAGATGGGTTTGTTGCTTCACCTAGGTCAAATTCCATAATTGCCAAGAGCTATGAAACATAACTATTAAAAGTTGTGAAACTTCACAAGTCAAATCTACAAAGTTCACCTAAGCCAAATGCCATAGTTGTCAACAACTATGAAACATAACTGTGGTAAGTTTTACAAAATTTAGCAAATTGGATCTACTCCACCTAGGTCAAACACCATAGCCACATAAAGCTCCAAATCTTGGAAAGCTTGCATTTGCAAAGAATTGGCAAAAGGAGAAAGATGAAAGCATTGATGGCCTTGATCAAAAGTTTAGAATATGGGGCTGAATTATCTTTTTTTACTAATTAATTTCTTTGACAATATATTTCCTTACATGTCAAAAACTCCAAAACTTAAAAATCCATTTGCGGAAGTTAAAATTTCAAAAATATTGTGAATAAAAATGGAGGGAAAAAACTTAGATCCACTTCTTTAACCTATCTTTCTATTAGGTAGGAAAAAATCCAACTTTGAACAATTTGATTTTTTCTTTTGGAATTTTTTTAAAAAAGGAACATGAAGGAAGGGTTCCTTTTATTCCTTTCCTTTCACAAATAAACATTAGCATTAAAAAATAAAATCGCTAACAAAATAACAAGATATATTTACTTCAACAATCATGCAAGCACATAATTACATTGGTTCACCTAGGTGTATTTACATAACATCAACAATGCCCATGCAATGAAAGATTTGACATTGAAATCGTGCTAATACACCTATGATGGTATGGTTTACATCCAACTAGTCATTCATTCATATTCAAGTAATGATTAACTATCAATGAGCACATAATGAATCCACCTTCATTTGTCCAATTCACAAGCAACAATCTAATGTATGGGCGCCACTCCTTGATTATATTCTTAATCTAACAAATACATATATTTATAATAACTTGCATGTGCTTTCACACATAAACCAAGAAACATCCAAAAATATTTCATTAAAATTAAAATTGATCATGTTCAAAATTGAAAGTTTTATACTTATGACGCTTGTCCAAAAATCTATGCCCCAAAAAAAAAAACTCTTTGCAATATTCTAATTCTCCTCTTTTATTGTGTTACCTAACACTTCTTCCTTTAGTACTTTTTCTTTTGATTTGTAGCAATTTAGTTATCCTCTTCTATTGGGTTGCATAACACTTATTCCTTCACTACCTCTCCTTTTGATTTGCAACAATCTAATTCTCTTCCTCTATTGAGTTGCCTAACACTTCTTCATTCACTACATCTCATTTTGATCCCCCATTATCACCTTTCATCACTGCCACTATGTAACATTTTTTAGTATTTCTATTTTTAAAATCATTAATCATTAACAAGAACTTTCAAAAATTCAAATACAATAAATTAATAAATAGACCATATTTAAGTTATGAATGAAAGATGAAAATGAAAAGAAAAATGTGAATCAAAATATAATTGTCATTTAAAAACAAGGTTGAGTGAACTTGTTTTTCAAGGGAAAATTTATCAATTAGATCATGCTTACATTAGAAAGTGCAAAATTAAATAGACAAATGGAAAATATAATAAAAAGGTTTTAAATTAAAAAGCTCTTGATCTTCCAATTGAACCTACCAATGACTAGTGTTTAAAATGTTTAATACATATGTTATATTAATGTTACCCTATATTAATTATTTTAAAATAATTAAATTATAATTTTTACCCAACATCCAATATACAAGACCCTATATTTTTATTCACATATTTTGTAAATTAAAAAAACAATTCTCCCTTAACCAAATGATTACATGAAAATTGAATCCGATTATAATATGAACATATTCAAGTGAACTTTAATATATTTGCCATATAGTCATGGCCTCGTTAAGTTTTGTATTTAAAATAAGACACATGAAATTGATGGTAAAATATACAAGGTCCAAATTTGAAAACTCTTCCTCACCATCATCTTGCAACCTAACTCTTCATGTTCATGGTTTTTTAAAAAGTGAAAGATTTTCAATATGGCAATTTTTTTGGAAATGATGATTTTTTTGGATTTTTATAGATACTAAATTTTAGACTATTTTAATTTTAAATCTCAAAAGTTAGCAAAAATAAAAGGATTTTCTTTCTTTCATTTTTTGTTTGTAACTATATTTTCTTTAATTGTCTTATGGATGATCACCATTTTAACCACATTAAAAATTTGAATTTTTTTTTTGATCATGTTCAAATTTTAATCTTTTAAAGTTTTAAACATATCAATTCTAAATCTACAAACTCTAGGTCCATTGTGCGCGGTTTCAAATTCATACAATCATGGCAAGGATCACATCTTCAACATGGTTAGTGAACCACATACCTTGGTTTAATATTGAACAAACCTTTTAACTTGTTTGAGACTTTGGCTATGGTTATATTACCATAAAATTTAAATGTTATGTTAAATTGTCAATTATAACAACTTTCCCAACCATTGAAATTATCTATAAATTTTGGCTATTAAGTTCTTAAAAATTATAATTATGTGTCAAGTTATAGCCAACAATATTAATCAAATAAATTATATAACCACCCAACATTGGTTCTTGGAATGTTTTTTGATTTTAAGCAAGTTTAGGTCCAAGTTTTAAAGTAGTTTTGGATCAAAGGTTCAATGTTTTGTTGGAACTACCATTTGAATAGAATAGGGCAATCTAAACATATTGGATTATCTCACAAACTTAAAAAAGATGACATTATTATTACTTATAATCATTACATGAAGAAAATTTTAGAATTTAAAAACCAAGTGTTGATGTTAAGATTTAAGATTTAATTAATTATTCGACAATTTATTGTCAAATCCGATAAGGTAGCATGGTAGTTTGTTTTAAAATTTGGAAAAACTTGAACCAAGGATGTTGTCCTTTTAAAAATATGTTCAAGTGCTCTAGGTAGATGAATATAACTTTTCAAAAATATAAAAAGCTTAACATTATTTTTAATGCAAAAAATTAGTTTTAATTTGTTGTACACTATGTAATCTTTATTTTGGATTGTGTAAATTAATTGAACAAACTAATATGAAACATAAAAAAAGGTTTAGTTTTGTGTAATGAACTGGACCTAGATTTAATTTTAGATTAAATTAGGCTCCAATTTTTGTTCTAAAAATTCGTATTTAAAAGGCTTAGAAATCCAAAAAAATTAGTCTCCAAATTGGATTGAAGTTCCATAAAAAACTTAAAAAGTTTTAGAACCATGACCCAAGAAGGTTCTTCTTAAAATAAAAAAAACGAACAACTCTAGCTTGAACTCCATCCAAGTTCAATGACCAAATTCATTTGATAGATGATTGAAGCTTCCTTCATTGGCAAAAAAAATTGAGGAAAAGGGTACCATTTTAAAAGGTTTTTGAGCTTTTGAAGCTTGCATTTTATTAAAATTGTGAAAATGAGATGGATAAGCAATTGGGTTTGCTATAGTTTTCATGTAAAGGTGACACAATTGAAGTGTTGTTTTACCATGAGACACACAATCAAAATGCATCTTGGACATATATTTGTTGGTCTTCAATCTAGTTTGGCTATGGTGGCAAATGGAGTTAAAAACTTGGATACATGTTTTTATAAAAGAAATATATTACAACTTTAGGTGTCATAGCCATTTTGAAGTCCACCCTTGAGTATATGCCTAGGTCATGCCATAGATCCAATTGTAATTAAAAATTCATGCTTGACATCAACCATGATTTTTTTTAAAGGATATTTTGAATATCACAATTCGTGACTATCACTACTTGCAACTATGGTGCACCTTTTGGCAATATTATAAATATCGAAGCATGAGGCCTCTAGCTAATTAAAAATTGAAAGAGTACATATAATATAAATAAATAAATAAATAAATGCACAAGCATGAATTTCATAAATAGAATGGACATGTTAATGGCAACATGTGGTTCACATCCTAGTGTTTTAAATGAGGTATTGGCTTTTAGACTTTGTGAAGAGGACAATTGACATGGTGAATTGCTCTTATATTATATTTAATTAATTTTGCCAAACCCATTTTTAATTTTTCTTTTTGGCAATATGTTGTCAATTTAAAAAAAACATTGGTCACACTACACAAATCTTTCAAATGTGCCAAAAAAATGGATCAATGCTCATTTGTAAAGGTCCTAATGAATTAGGGTTTTTTTTTAGTGTTGGAGGTGGGCACAATTAACATTTTGGGAACTTAGGTCTTGAGCTTGGTTTGTGCCTTGCACCGTGCCCTCATTCCCAAAACAACCCCCTTCTTGATCCTTACCCTAAACCTAAGACATTTTAGGGTTTTGTATTTGAAAGAGCCTCCATGGATAGAAGAGTCCTTCATTAATTGAAGGGCCTTTCAATTGATCACAAGCTTCCACCATTTGAATAAATAACCTCTTGGGGCTTTTTACATTGGAGAAGACCTACTCCCAAAGGCCTCCCCAAATTTTAGGGCCTACACCCTTGACGGCTACCGCCGTCAAACCCTCAAATTTAAGGGAAGGACCTAGGGATGAGGCCTTTCCCCTATACAAAATCGCCAAGTGCTTGGAGTTTGTTACCCAAAGTTTAGGTTAAGCCACACCCAAGGGCCTCACCCTTACACATAGGGGATGAAAAATTAGAAAGGGCACAATAAAAGTTGGCTTATTATAGGGTACTAATATGCATTGAGGGACATTTACAAATATTCACAAATAAACATATTCTGTTCCTAGTGTAGCCTATCCCCACCAAAATTAAATTAAATTAAAAATTAAAAAAAATAAAAAATAAAAAAAATAAAAATCTGCTCCAGGTGTTAAAAAAACCAATGAAATTTAATTAAAATTTATTGAACTGAAGGTGCCTGACATGTGATGACCTAAAAAAAGAAAGAAAGAAATGAATAAATAAATATAATAATTAGTTTACCTGGGAGTATCTGACATGTGAGAAGATCTGTGGTGTGATTCATGGGTAGTTGTTGTTGATTCTATTAATTAATTAATTAATTAATTAATTACTTATGGGTGCATCCAAAAAGTTGTTTTTAAAAAAAATTATAAATTAATGTAGTTTTTTGGAACTTGAGCCTCTTTTATTTGCTCATTAATATAAAAATTCAGTCAAAATTTGGACATTCACAAACCCACCTCCCTAAAACCCTAAATTTTTCAGGGTGAAATATGTGATAAAAATGTGGTACTTGGGAACTTGGGCAACCAAATGAGATACAAATAAGCAACATAATTAAAAAAAAGCCATTGAGAAATTTGTTAAAACATATCCAAAACATCAAAAATTAAACCCTAATTTCTAATGGAAAAAAAATGCCCTAATTCACCCTCTATTTGATTGTGAATTGTGAATACTTATTTATAAAGCTCCTCTTTTGATTTTGGTAGGGTAGTAGGTAAGTCATTTGTCTCACATGATGCCAAACATGGTTTTGGGTTGACCCTAAACCCTAAACCCTAAACCAATAAAATACCAAAATAGATAAAATCATGCTTATTAAATTCAGCAACAACCCACCCAACAACCAGCCTTCATGCAGCCTTCATTTATGATGACTCTGTGAGGTCTAAGGTTTAGGGTTTAGGGTTTAGGGGTTAGGGAATCTGGGGCTGCCTGAAAAAATTTCAAAATTTTTTTCTTTGAAAACATTAATTTTTTTTAATGATCTGCCATTGGAAATTTAAAAAATTTCACTGGCAGACCAAAAATTGAGATCCTAATAAATAAATAAATAAATAAATGGGCAGTTATTAAAAAAAAATTGTTAACAGCCCACAAGCCACTAGTGCACGGTTATAGGTCCCTATAAAATAGTCAATGCTGTTGTCAGCTCCCTATGAGAAAGGTTCAAATTTTTGTGTTTTGAAGCTTTGAGAAGTTGAGCTACCGAAATTCCCTGCAAATTTTTTTTTACCTCAATGTACATGATGATGCAATACATATTTGCTTAAATTGTGTGTCCTCCAAGGTTTAGGGTCTTAGAGGGGGTTTTAGGGAAATCTTTAGCACTTGGAGGGGAGGAATGTGAAGGCAAGATAGGCTATCTATATACATACCTTGGGGGCTTGGCGTTTGCTTTTTTTCCTTAAAAAAACCTACCCATTGCTTCACAATACCCACATAGGGTGGAGTTCATTTGTGTGTGCAATTCTTGTGAAAACACAAGCAAGGGACAATCCATTTTGTGTTTTGTGATTTTGAATGTGATCACGACATGTGTACACCATCTTCTTCTTCTTCTTCTTCTTCTTGAAGTCTCATTTTGCTACCATAGTATGTTTCATAACCTTTTTGCCTTTTGAATCTTGGTTCTTGCATTTGTGGTTTCATTTTAGCCTTTTTGCAAAAAATGCAAACTCACCCCATCATGCATTTGTTTTTGTTGCCTTTTTTTGCAAAATGCAAACCCACCCATCACTTGATTTTGCTTTTCTTTTCAGTTTCACACAAAAGTGCATTTTTTATTTTCTACATGGGATTCAGCTTCATGAGAAAAGCTCAAATCCCACTTCAAGCAATTGCCACTTTTGCATGGTTCATGACAAAAAATCTGAAGATCTCTCTCTACTTGGTCCCTCACATTCTTGATCCCCAAGTTTTGGACATTTTCTTTGACATAGTTATGTGGCCTTGTGATCATCAGGTTGCAACAGAGGGAGATTCCAGATCCTTGAATCCGGATATAATAAAAGGAAGGCATTGCTAATCCAGTGCAAGTGCATTGGGAATTGCTCATTTTTGGTTTAGGATGATGGTGATTAGTGCAGAGTAGCAATTAACAGAGCATTTACAGAGTTGGGTATGTATCTTTTGCCCCCCCCCATTTCCCTGCCTCTTTTTTAGGTCATCTGTGTCTAGAGCTTTCCCTTTTCATGTAAGCAAATTTATGCTTTTGATGCAGAAGTAGTAGTAGAAGAAGATGTGGGAAGATTGATGTTTTCCATGTGGGAAAATTGATGTTTTCATCCATAATTCCAGAATTGAGTTTTTGTAGGCTAACATCAAATGTCAGTGCATCATGAAAAATCATACTCTTTGGTGGTTGGTGTTTTCTTGCAGTTGGAATTCTATTACCTGACTGAATTGGCAGTGGCCTAGAAGGCACAAAAGCAATAAGCATGGGCATGGGCATGATTATTGACTTGCTTGAGGTAAAAAAAGTCCTTTTCTGTGATAGTCTTTCTTTGTTTTAGTGGGTTTATGGAACTTCAAGAATTTTGCAGATACAGTTTTTGACAGATTAGTATGGTGTCCATTGTTCAGGGTTTAGGGTTTAAGGTTTAAAGGGGCTAAGGTGCTTGCTTTTCACTTGCAAGCATCTTAGCCCCTTTTAACCTTAAACCCTAAACCCTTTGGGGGGTTTAGTGCAAAATTGACTTTTGATTGCTTTGCTTCTGTCAAAATTTGGAGGACTACAGTTGTTTAGGGTTAAATCTCAGTGCGGTTGTAAGAAAATTGTTGGTTGGATGTGGTGTGTGTAGGCAGGAGGTTTGTTGGCCCTGGCAGCACCAAATGGGGGTTTCTATTATGCACAGAAGGTTGACACCAAACGACAAGTGTGGGATTTTGTTACAAATGGTGAAGCTTCCACTGTTGACGGGCATACTGGGTAAGAAGATCCACTGACAAATAGTTTGACAACTGCATCAAGATTGAAATAAAAATTCTGGATCCACCATTGCAACATTTTTCCCTGTTTGATGTTTTATAGTGGAAGCAATAAAGGCTAGGGTGTACACAAAATGGTGCTTTTGTCATGGAAAATTTTCTGTTGCATCAGGAACCCAGCTGAAGCAGTTGTCGTGCTGCTCAAAAGCAATGATCAGAAGTTCATTGGCTTTCGATCACATGTTGCTGAAGGAAAGGTAGGTATCAACTACAAATTTGGGTGTTTTGCAGTAGACTTACTACTACTGGTTTTCTGGGATAGCGGTGTGGAATGATGATGATCATCAGTGTGTTTTGGAACTTGATGGATTGGCTTTTGTGCAGGGGAGTTTTTAGTTTTTCAAAGAAAAATGTGAAAGTAGTTGTTTCTCATTTGGCTTGCATCTATGATAGACACTGCATTCCTTGTCTTTCAGGGTATAATACATTACATGCCCAGTTTTAGTCTCCATTGTTTGTCTGGAGTACCTGAGCAAATCCATAATGGGTTTCCAACAGATCTTACAGGCAACCAAGGATAAAGGCCTAATCCTTCGATTCAGCAACCAAAACTTTGATTCGGTACTTTTGAGCTTCTGTGCATCTCTTTCATAACATATATGTGTGTGTATGCATGCATGTGTGTGGGCCACTGCCTCTGATTGCAAATAAAAATGTATTGCAATGGCTATGATGGTGGCTTTGATGAAATCTTGCAGTAAGAGTGACAGTTGCTGCTGTTGGGGGCATGGAAGTTCACTGATGTCTTAAAGTTGACTTTTAGTGGGAGCAATGGGCTGTTTATGGGGAGTCGCTCAACAACTGTGTACTGGTGAACAGGAAGTATGGTTCATAAAACCACCCATCTTTGTTTCTGTTAAGTTGTTCACAGTTTTCATGTACTTGCTTTCAGTACTTGCTCGAGATTCCAGCTGGGGGGGGTCAAACATAATATACCTGATTCTACTCTCAGATTGCTGACCAGCATAGTATTGATTCCAGCTGGGGGAACATAATTTTCATCCCTGATTCAACACCCATCTGGATTCCTGACCAGTAATAGTAATTGTTGTTGTAAATTCAGGTTCCCTGACAAACGATTCCATGTGGCATTTCACAAAGTGTTGCCAGTATTGGAGTCCTCCTTAGAGGCAATGAAGGCTCAACTGGTTAGGGCTCAAGCTGAGGCTGCAGGTTCAAAGTCCAAGCATGAAGAGAGTGACAAGCGCATCACTGAATTGGAAGCGCAGATTGTGAATGGAAATTCCAGTGAATCTGCCCCTTTGGGAGGAGGGCCATGGGAAGTGGTGAAGTCTTTTTGTGTATTATACTATGTTACTATGTGCTTTGTAAACTAAAGATGCTTGGTATGGCTTGTTTTGAGTGGACACGACATAGTTCACATGCTATGTTTTCCATGTACACATGAGAAGTACAGAATATGGGTAGTGAGGCGTATGTCTTGTGGGAAACTACTGGGTTTAGGGTTTAGGGCTACATAGCAAGGATGAGTAAGATTGTATATATACTGGAGTTGGGTAATGGGCAAGTAGAATTACTAGTGGTTCCTTCCTTTCTGTTGTCTTCTAACTACATACACATTTGCTTGTATATGTCCAGCAAGTGAAAGCCCTTGAAGGTCGGATTGAAGAGCTAGAAGCTGAGCTGAAGAAATCAAAGGAGCTGGTTACTCTCTGTCCAGTCGCAGCATTGGTGAGTCCTCCACACAACAGTTCTGCTGGGAGCCTTGCAGCAAATGTGGATGAGGACTACAACATACTTGTCGGGAATGGACAGCAGAAGAAGACAATGACCCATCTTTGGAGTGAGTTGAACAAAACAGAGAAAGAGCTGGAGGAAGCAAAAGCCACAGCTGCTAATTTGAGAGAGATGCTGACAGCTGCAGTGGAGAAGGCAACAGATTTAGAGAAAAAGGTATGCATGTACTGACACACTCCTGGCTTTGTGATTGATTTTCCAGAACACCCACCATTCAGGTATTTTGTATAAGAGATGGAAACTCTCAGGCTTGTTGCATTTAGTGACAGTGTGAAAATCTCTCTCGGTGGGTGAAAGATCTCAAAGCAAGCAAGCAACCTGTGCCCATCTCTTTAGTAAAATCCAGGATTGGGTTGCTGAAGGTGTGTGTATAGGGTTTAGGTTTAAGGTATAAGTCTAAGTGCTGATAGCCAAAGGTGTGACTGCTGAGCACAGGAGGATGGCATGAAGAAATGCAGCGAGAGATGCTTGGAGCTTGAAACTCTATTAACTGTGTACCAAGTACGAGAGAAGGATGTCGAAGACAAACTTGTCTCTTCACAAGCGAGGGTGGCAGAGTTACAATGTGAGCTGAATGCCAGCAAAGAGAGGATCATAGCCATCGAGGATCGAGCTTCTCATCATGAGGCCAGTGCAAAGGAGGAGTCAATTGCACAAACTCTGGAGCTTGAACGAGTACTGTCACTGCACCAATCACAAGCACATCATGCCACGGAAGCGATGCTTAAGTTAGAATCCAAAGTAAGAGAACTGGAACAGGAGTTACAAACGGCAGCAGCAGAACTAGAAAACCACCCAGAGGCCTTGGAGCATCAAGGCCAGACTGCTGCCACCCGCCAGGTGGAGGAGGACAAGGACAATGCAATTGATGTTCTGGAGGATGTTGCAACAAAGCAAAGTTTAGAGCTTGACATTATATGGGTGTTGCATGAATCACAAATGAAGGAAGTCAGTGCAAGACTTACAGGATTGGCAGCCAGGATGGTCGAGCTGGAGAAGGAATTGCAAAGCCATGTAGTGATGGAAAGTAAGCAGGCTCGGAGGCTAGAGGCTGTGGAAGAGATCATTGCTCAACGCGATGAAACTGTGAGACAGTTGGGTGATAATGCAATGGAGCTGCAGGGCCTGATTGCGGCCCACTGGTCTTCCAGCGAGGAGAAGTCAAATTGTATTGCCCTTTTGCAAGCAAATGTAAAGAAGCTTGAGATGGAAGTTTCAAGTTCTCAGGATCAAGCCACCCTCTATGAGGATCGTGCAAAGCATCTTGCTGAAAGATCTCTTGAGCTTGAAAAACTGTTGAGTGAACATCAATGTGCTGCCCAGAATGCTGCAGAATCAGCTGCTTCACTGCAGGATCTGTTGCTGGTTGCACACAACGCAAATGCTGAGATGAATGCAGATATGACCGAAATGGGAAGGAAGCTTTCATTGTTGGAAGTGCAGTGCTGTGAGGCTGAAGAGAAGGCAAGTCAAAAGGTAGATCAAAGAACACCTTTTGTGCTATACAGTTCCAACTTAGTGAAGACAGTATATGAAAGGTAACAAGTTTGAACTGTAGATCAGGAGACTGGGAAAAAACTCGTATTGCCACCACCTCTTCCCCTAAACCTGGGCTCCATACATTTGGAAATGCATCTAAGCCAGTAACTGACATTCTCTTCTATGGAATTGGAAAAGGCAGCAGAAGTGGATGCAATATCAGCACATATGCATCTTTCAACCTCAAAGCTCAAGGAGGCAGAAGCTGCAAGTATGGAGCTGCAGAGCAGAGTGGTCACCTTGCAAGAAAGGGTTGATAGTGCTGAAGCCCAGTACAGGACTGCGTTGGAGAGCTTGGCAAAGTCAAGAGAGGAGTTGGGTCATCTTCAAACATTCACAGCACAGTTGACACATGAAAAACAACAGCTGGAGATAAAGGTTTTCTTTTTTTATTCCTCTTTTTACCCCTTGTTGTGATGTCATAGTCTGAAAGTCAATATTGCATTGATGGATGGCAGTGATAAAGTTCTTTTAGCTTCATTATTTGTAGCAGACACAAAATGTTTTGACACAGGTGCAACAGATGACAAGTCTCATGGAACAAAACACGAGCTTGACCAGCCAAATGGCAGTCCTACAGGGACAGCTTCAAGAGAACCAGACAAAGTTGGAAGCAGATGCAAATGCATTGAAGAGGAAGTCATTTCGTGAAGTAACCCTCGAAGGAGAACTACAGGCTTTGAGAGCTCAAGCATCAGAACTTACCCTTCTCAGATCACAGCTGATTGTGTCGGAAAACAAATTGCATGAAGCAGAAGCAAGACAACATCGGCAGGTCTGCTCTTTCTCTATTTTGTGTGTGTCCCACTGTTTCTTCTTCTGACAGCTCCAGTTAACAATTAAAACTGCATTGCAGTTTCCATAGCCAAGTGCCTGATTTTTCCTTTCTTTGTTGCAGAACATGAGCTTGGTGCAGGAGCAGCAAAGATTGACTGCTGCCCAACAAGAGATTTTATCACTCAAGGACAACCTCATG
>Ga0116231_10006658_pt1 | contig 21834 bp, 12 predicted proteins | sample S1TSphgellanicum_2_FD_89695 | JGI IMG/M metagenome (GOLD analysis project Ga0116231, IMG submission 89695) | Host-associated microbial communities from peat moss isolated from Minnesota, USA - S1T2_Fd - Sphagnum magellanicum MG | ecosystem: Host-associated > Plants > Peat moss > Unclassified...
ACTGCCCGGACCTTTTTTTGTTTTTTTTGGCTGGGTTTTGTTTTTTGTTTCAATTAAACTGCCCGGACCTTTTTTTTTTGGATGGGTTTTGTTTTCTGTGTCAGTTAAACTGCCCGGACCTTTGTTTGTTTTTTTTTTTTTGATGGGTTTTGTTTTCTATGACAGTTATTACTCGATGGGTGCATTATGCACCGGGTTCACACTAGTAAATTATAGTTAGTGCAAGAGAATTTTGAAGGTGGAAGAAGAGCCTAAGTTGGTGGTGTAGAAAGTTTAAAAGGAGGTTTTGATCTTTGAGCTTTGTGTGAGAAGCTAGTGGCAATAGCTGCAAGGAGGTTTGTCGTTTGAGCCATGGGTTCATTTATGACAACATAGGAAGTGCTGAGTTTTTAGATGTGATCGGGTGTAGAAGCACCAAAATGAGAAAAATTTGAATGAAGTGAAAAGCTTTGACATTTTCCAACCAAAGCTTGATAAAAACTAAACAAATGTGATCCAAGTTTTCCTTTTCACCATAATGCCCCCTTAAAACAGCTTGCCTACATTTTAGCTTACTTGACTCATGTGCATAGGAATTTAAAACCAAAAGAAAAACCTTTTTTCAATTTGCTAAGTTATTAGTGGTTCTTTTTCCTTATTGATATTGCATTCATTCTTGAATTGTACAAATGTTGCACATGATCTTTTAATTATGTTGAAAATAAATACGAATCAAGTTGATTCAATTCATGTGCATCCACATAAAATTTGGTAATAATAGCATGAAGTTTATGAAATTAAAATTCTTATAAATTGTTTCAAAAGGTGTTCCATTTGGAAAAATGATAATGATCCAAGGATTTATAAACATTCATTAACATAAAAATGTTTAAAACAATTATATTAGAACATACCCAAAACAAACATTAAAAAGTACAATTTTGGATTACCTTTAGATTGGTTTGAAAGTTTGTTCATGCGTTAAGGCCTTGTTAACGATTTCAAATTACTTTTGAACTTATTTGTCTAGTGCTAAAATGATTATGATTGAACTTAAAATGAAAATCAATTTCACTTCATCATAAACATTTAATAAAATGTTTTTCAAAAAATAAATTATAGTTACACTTATTGAGAATGAATTCCCTAACTGTTTGCAACAAGAAAAATATTCTTTCCAAAGTGAAAAAGTTTTGATGTTCTTAAAATTTATTCCATTAGAAACAAGTTCATACATTTGATTCACAAAATCATGAACTTGCACAACACTGGCAATACATGTAATAAAATGTACTTTATGAGTTTTAAATTTTACAATGAAATCACAATGCATAAACATGATATCAATTAAAAAGAACAAGAGTTTTCATGACCTTAATACTTGATGAATTAATCCTAACTACATGATGACTATCATCATGATCATACTTGGACTTTACACCATAATTGAAGTTGATGACCTTTATTTACTTCCCAATGTGAATTTTGAATGATGTGATCCAAAAGTTTTTGAAATCACCAAAGTATCAATTTAAAAACCTTCACGTCAACTAAATTTAGTTGAAGGAACTTGTATAAATATTTTTTGATCACCCAAATCTCATATCTATTCATAACATTTCCTTCAAAGAAACATATTACATTAAAAAAAAATCATTATCAATGCTTTAATCAACAAACTTTCTTTCATTTGTAAGGCTTGGAAAGAAACCCACCTCATTAACAATTGTTTTTTGCAACACTTCCCTTGATGGCCATGATAAGAAATAAAAGATGTTGGAAAGCAAAAAAAAGATGAATTGATAATGTGGACATGAAAATGATAATGAAAATTTCACATTTATTTTGAACACATTGTAAAGATCTTATTTATGTTGATGCACACAAGTTCAATGTTCTATGTTGAATGACATTCTTTCCTTTCCACATCAAGTTTGTCACCTACCATTGGAAAAATCCTCAGGCCTGCATGCATTTTACACAAAAACAAAACTCATGTACATAATAATCTGGAGGGTGAGTATAAGACATTTTAAATCTCTTGCAGATGCCATGGAGAGGAGATCTATGAGTTACAATCTGTGAGTTCTCTCTTTGCTGCAAGAAAGAATCTTCTTGTACATGATCAGATTTCAAATTTTCAGAAATTATGTACCTTCAATTTCTCTTGCAATTCTTCAAATGACACAAACTGCTCATCATCCCCAGTTTCCATCTCTCTGCTTCTCCATACAACACCTTTCATGCCCCTCCACCCTCTGCCACAAACTGATACACAAAAACTGATCAACATCTTTGAAGATCATGGAAACACCCACCATTCACATTTCACATCAGCTGGAAACCCTGAATCTTGCAGTCTGCTTTAGTGAACAATATTGCAACTAGATGGAAATGAAAAATGTGAATACCATGTTCCACAAACCTTCTTTCGCACTTGATGATTTCTGGAACATGCTCCAGCAATAGGTTAGAATGCTTCCTCCTCTGCATGAAGCACCTGTGTCAGCAGATCCTCCTCCTCCTCTCATCCACTACAATGCATCCTCCAACACTTGCTGTACACAATTTCTCCACCCAATGTTTATGCCATTGTGCAAATAAATTTGCACTTACTTGAACAGATGAAGTTGTAGCATGTGAGCTTGCAGCACAGGTACCAATGGGGAGAAGGAAAGATGGCAGAAGCAGGAGCAAAGAGACATTTCAGCAGCACCAGCAATTTCTCATGTACAATAGTCTGTTTTGTGTTTCAATTTGTGGGTAAGGACATTTTCTGTGTTTCTAGGGCAACCTTTTTCCTCTTTGTTGTTGTTATTGTTTGCTATCTTAGAGCATCTCCACGTAACAGCAGTAAAATGGTCTCTACACTATACTTGCTTGGAGAGAGAGAGAGAAAGAGAGAGAGAGAGAGAGAGAGAGAGAGAGAGAGAGGTCTGTTCTCTTGCTCAGTCAGAGAGGGAGGAGGAAACTGGAACACTTACTGGCTAGGTATAGATCTGACTCACTGGCAACAACAAGCCCGGCAAAAACGTCCACTGATGGAACAGAGAAGATACCGTTGGTGCCAACCTCTCTACCACAGGAACTAAAGAAGCTCTCCTATGGAAGTGACAAATGGGATATAAGCTTCCCTTTTGGTGGGATTGTCAACAACACCACATCTTGGGATCAAACAGCAGAAGGGAAAAGCAACAGATAGAGAGACCAGCAACCTCAAGTGGAAATCTTCGTCCCAAAAACTCACTTAGGAAAAAGCAGGCTGTCTTTTGCAGGTTGGAGAACAAGAGAAGCTAGGAGGAGAGAAAGGGGTTGTCTTTCACATGTCGGGCACAAGAGGATGGACATAGGAGGACACAGCCTCACCAAACACTCACAGCAGATACCAACAGGGAACAAACAGCCTAGTTCACTACATCATCATCTTAGCAATGAAGAGCTGCAGGGGTTGGAAGGTAAAAGGAAAACAGACCATGATCTAAGCAGGTCTCTCCGAGTTGACTACCAGCAAACTGAATAAGCTCAAGAACCTGCAAAGGGGTTTCACCATAATGTGAGAACACAGACCTCTCTCCAAGGCAGTCTCTTTGTATTGAAAGAATAAGAGGAAAAACCAAAACTTTGCACCATCTTGGATTGAAGAACACAACCCACACCAGTGGATGATCAAGCGTGTTGTCTCTAGACAAAACTTCTTGCACAATGAAGCCCAAAGTGTGTAAGAGTTCTAACAATGAATGTTCAAGGAGACAAGAGGCTAATAGTTTTGAGCTCCACACAAACAAACAGAAGGTCAAGAAAAATGTAAGGCACACATGTGACAATAAACTGCACTCAAAAATTTGAATGGTGAAAGTCGAAGTAGCAGAAGGAGGGGAACCAAAGAATCCATCCCAAAATAGATTAAGAAACAACAGAAGAGGGAGAAATCTCCTGTGCCTACAAATCAATCTCTTGAACACGAACTATGAAGATTGCCCCCAGCACTGCAACAGGAGGGTCAACAGGAATCCATAAAATGCTCGAAATAAATTCAATTTAATTGCACATTCTGGTGATGAACAACACTAATTATTAGCATTCTAGTTTTACCATGACTCTGGAAATCTCCTGATATTTTTATTTGGGCAAATGCCCCTCTACACACAAAACTCACACCATGAACTGATCTGGTGAGTTTAAAACAGGCTTTGAAAGCATACCTCTGTGCATATGCTTCTAATACATTTCTCCATTCTTAATTTGTCTCTGAATTTTCTCACTGTAGATTCCTCAAACCTTTCAGGAGCACCAGACAGCAATCCTGGACTGCTGAACAAGTGGAAGAAACGCTCCTATCAACTTCAGTGAATACAAAGGAACTGTCTAAAAGGATGAAAACTCATTCCAAATTCTGCACTGGAAGAGAGTAACAAAAGCTAGGTACCAACCTTTTGGGGGAAGCTTGATAACGTGAGAGAGCATTGTTGGGATTCTCCCATGCTCTTCATGAGTTGCAAATTGGGTGCACATCCCTTCTTGTGATCCAAGATTGGGAGAGACTTCAAATCTGAATGGATGATACTGAACAGTAGTGAAAGGGTTTCTTCCTCATTATAACTTCAAGTGCAGAGCTGCTGCTGCAATGAGAAAAAAATTCCATGGATGTGCAATCCGTTTGTTGATGGATTAGCATTATGCAGAGATGGCAGCCCTGCCGAAGTGAACCCGACAGTCGAATGCTTGGTTTGTTTGTACCTAGTTGAAGATGTGTCATGCAATGGAAGGAAGGGCACTACTACCAATCCTTACAGATTTCAAAGGAGTAGTTCACATCAAGGTAAACTGTGCCATCGTCATCAATAAACTGTGTCCTGGCACTGTAAGGCCCTCTTGCCAAAGCTCCAGAGGGAGTTAACTGCTCCGCCAGAATGTGAACATAAGGCTCCTGTTGTGGGGCGAAGGTCCAAGCATGGAGCGCATCTCTTGGACCATGATGCCAGCTTTCCACACTGTATTGATGCAAGTGAGACCGGAGACAATGTTATTCCTCACAGTGAAGATGAACTTGAGTTGGTAATGGGAGGCTTCTTTGAGAGAGAAGGCATGGCCCCAGGGGATGTTGGTGGTGGTGGTGAGTGGGAGTGGCAGCTCAAGCTCTTCTCTCCCTTTTGCCCTAATCCCTAACCTTGAGACCTTCACCTCAGGGTGGTCTGAATGAAATCCGTCTCCAATGGTGTCCAGGCTAGCAGCAGATCCCAGGAGCTGCTCCTTCCATCTCCTCAGGCTTTCATGCTCCTTGTCTTTCTCCAGCTGCTCCTTAAGGGGCACCTGAGGTTTTGGTTCCAAATGTGCAAACCCTTGGATTGTAGTTTCCTCCTCTTGATCTTCTTCCTCATCAGCATCATTGCAGGGGATGATGAAGTCTGCAAGAACAACCTCAGGTGTTTTACACTAGTGGAAGCCTTTCAGATCATTGTCATTGTGATTGCTTCTTATTTCATTGCTGATTTCATCTCTGTTGTTCATGTTTCCAAGTGCTGCAGCATACCCCTTGAATTGTTGTGCAGCTGGATGCACTGTACTACTGCATTTCGGGGTTTGGATTCCTTAGTTGACAGAGACTTACGTCCTGTGCGTTCAAACCAGTTTGTCACCATATTCAACATCGTTTTGGCTTCCAAAGAACCAACTTTTATGTCCTCCAGTTGTTTCTCAGCTCCAGTTTGTCACCTCCTACCTTCTTGTATTGCTCCTCTCTGTTTCTATCTGTCTGTCTGTCTGTCTCCTTACAAAACAACTATTGGCTTGATGATCTTTTCTCCTTCCTGAAACATCACAGACATACAATCAACAAATGCAAGAAACTGAACCCTCCCTGGCTACTGATGATTGTTTCTCAAATTCTAGAAAAACTCAGCTTGGATCACACAAAAAGGCAGCAGCGTATCAGAGAGAAACGAAGGATCTAGAGAGGTCATATCTAAGGGGAAAACTAACAAAGCTACAAATGAAAGCAAAAAGTAGTCAACGGGAGCATGTTTTGTATCTTTTCTCCCCCTACTTTCTTGCTTTCTTTCTTTGACGATGCAGAATGTACGTACTTGAAGATGATGATGCTTTCTTATGCTATTCAGAATGGCGGAGCGCAGGCAAATCCGGATAATAAGAGAAGTGCACTAGAGATATCTGTTCCTTTTTTCTTCCTTGGAACTCTTACAAACGACACACCTCCTCCCTCCCTTCTTGTTGGTGTTGTATCGCTCCTCTCTCTGTTTCCGTCCGTATGTTTGTCTCCTTACAAAAACAATCAGTGCCTTGACGCTCTAGTCATATCCTTCCTGAAACATCACAAAGATACAATCAAAGCGACAAATGCAGGCAGAAAGTAGTCACCGAGTGCGTGTTTGTTGTCTTTTCTCCCGCCGCTTTTTTTCTTACTTGATTGCTTACTTGTTTGCTTTCTTTGACGATGCAGAGGAATGTACGTACTTGAAGAAGAAGATGCTTCTAATATTTAAAATGGCGGAGGGCATGCAAAATGGACAATAGAGATACCTGTGCCTTTTTGGTCTTATTCTTCTTGTTTCTTCTTGTTCTTCCGTTCGGTCAATTGTGAAGATACACAATGATACATCATACGGGGGTGTAAGAGAATCGAGATCTGTGCGGCGAGAACAAATTCACAAATCATGCATACGAGGTGTAAGAGAATCAAGACCTGTGCGGAGAGAAAAAAGGTGGCGGGACCAGCCAGCCAACCAACCAACCAGCACCGTGACCTGCTACAACAGCTGCTACTACTGCAACGTCGTCCCGTTCCTCCCGCCGCCTCCGCCATCATCGCCACAGCGCCTGCTGCCATGACAGAAGAGAATGAAAGAGTGAAAGAAAGAAAGAAAAAAAGAGAGAATCCCGGGATCATTTCCTCCTCTTATTCCCCTTCTTCTCACTATAGTTACTTCCACTTACTAACCCCGCACCCCGACCCATGGTTAGATTGGGGAACTGGAACCCAATGGAAGAGTGTTTTCTTTTCACCTTAACATCCATCATTCACTATTTATATTCATATCACTAATTCCAAATTATAAATTTGGTTATAAATCACATACCAAAGCAATGTATGGAATTCACAATTTGTTAAATACCTATATCATTATGGTAGTAAATTTTTTTAAAAGAATCTTATGTCATTATTATAGAACTATTAAATATTGAACAATTTTATCGTTGAAAAATCAATAAAATCAAAACTAATTTTTTAAAGGGAAATTGGGCTATGCTTTTGGTATTGCTAAAGAGTTATACATGAATAGGATTTTGCGGAGGTGATTTTCTAGTTTTTTTAGACCTAAGGTGCAAGAAATATTGAATTTTGACTCATCTTTGTCATTGAAAATACAATAGCACTTCAAATTCAATTAATTAAGCAAGGAGTTCACAATTGGGCCCACAACGTCCCATGCCACATTCAATATATATATTATAGAAAATTGTTTATTTGTTTGACATGTTGAAATCTCCCCCCCCCCCCAAAAGCTCTTGGTATATTGGAAAGTTGTCAATGCTTAGGGTTGCACCAAGGTGATTTATAATGTAAGAATTATTGAATATTGAACAATCTTGTCATGAAAATTCAATAAAATTAAAACTACAAATTTGAGGGAAATTGGGGCATGTTCTTCACATTGTTGGAAAGTGTTTAATGAGTAGGATTTTATGAAGGTGATTTCATAATTTATATACCTATATTATAGGAGATATTGAGTTCTGAATAATTTTTGTCATTAAAAAACTCAATAAAATTTTTAGTAGGTTTTCATAATTTCATTTATTTTATTACAACCCAAAAATGCATTTATAAAATAATGATGGGTGAAATTATGAAAACTTCACAAGGTTAGAATTATCATACAACTTTTTCCAAATCACTTAAAGCAAATTCATAACATATTTTATCAACTAGGTTACCTTGCCTTCACCATAGAAGACAAAAAAATAGACATAACATTAACATATATATTGCTATATAATTACAAATTTACATGAATTTTCATTTTTTTTTAATGTTTTATGTTAATATTGAAAATTGTAAATGTTAATAAAGATTCAAAGTTAAATCTTGTTCATGTCCCTCCTATCTCAATATTATGTAATTTTTTATAATATCATAGACATTTCAATTCCTTCCATTCATGCCTAGATTTAATGGTAGCTAGTTATTTGCTATCATATCATCTGCATTCATGTTTTGCATGTTTTTTCTTGGCTTTTCACATTCATATATAATTGCTTTCTATCTATAATTCACTCATTTATTTGATTCCATTTGTAGTTAGTTTCAATTGGAGTAGTTTCACAATTCTTGCATCAATCTATCATATAAATTCTATTTTTCTCCTAATAAAATCAATCAATATGTATCTTCATCTAGGAGTTTCTTTCATTATAATAACCTTAGTTGGTAATAATGGAACTTGAAAAAAATGTGTAAATATTTTTGTTAAATTGTCGATTTGTTTTTTGGATTTAGTCTTTGAAAGTCATGAGCTCTTTTCCAATGCAATAATTAAAGGGGGTGACAAGATCAAACTATTTGTTGGAATGCCATTGGACATAATTGAACCCTTCACCTTCCTACTCACACCCCAATTCCTTGACCATCCAATCCACCACTTTCAACTTGTGACAAATATTGTCATCCCATATAAATATAAACATGTATATTTTAATTTCACACACTATTATAAAATTATGTAATTTCATTATGTCATTACATGTAATTATGATTGACATAATGTCATCATATAATATAATTAGTATTTCATAATGTGTTAACTATCAGTTGATTTTTGTTTAATTTAATATTTTGATTAAAGTGGGTCACTCTTACATGTTTTTAGATTATGTATATATAGTACTTGGAGTTTTCAATATTTTTTTGGTCCATTTTGGAAAGATAAAATTTTATTTTTAAATTTAAATTCCAAATTCCAAAGGTTTAAAGGGGAACACACATTACAAACATAAGTGTTCACAATATATTCATATCCATGGCAACCGTTGGATATTAGCCTTAAATGATCCACATGTAGGTCCCAACTAAAGTATCGTATTTGACTCCCATAAACCATTCAAAGCACATTTTGGGTTTAGAAATATATACGTACAAAATTACACTATTTCATTTCATCTTCCTCATTAACTTACTTTGTATTAAAATTACAAATTATTTTCCCATCTTTCATCCAACATTATTTTTCTAGCCTTTTAAAAATATAGAGATAAAAATTTCAATATCTAAACTTTCTTGCAATTAAAAAATTGTGTAAAACCTTTTAATTCATAAAAATCAATCACCTTCAATGTAATTAACTAAATATTCAAATTTGATAGATGAAATGTATGAGATGAAATTTAGAATAGTAAAAAAGATAAATCTCATTATTTTTTTTCGCCCTTGAATGTTGTGAAATTAGTTATTGTACTCGGGGGTTGGTTTCTTTTGAAGACTTGTAGGGCATGAGGCTTTAACAAAACAATATTTAAATTACATTTAATTTCAATCATATATTTTTTGTAAAAAAAATATTTGGCACTTTAATTATTTATGGCTTCCAATATTTAATGATAATTTCATTCATTAATTTATTTATTGATTTCTTCATTGAACAAAGATTAATATTTGATCATGTATATGTGCAATAGAGTATATGTGTGATGATTTGAGGCTTAAAGGTTTAGAGTATGCTGAAAATGATTTTGAATATTTGCATAAGTTTAAATCAAATGTAATTGAGTATCAATCAATTCATTATATTATATATTTTAAAATTAAGATTTTTAGTAATGCCAAAGCAATATATATTACTTATAATTATAACACCATTGTCATCTAGTACTGCATAGTGTAGCAAAGCTTTAGAATTATTTGTAAAAATGTTGAAAATTTCCCCAATTTTTATTTTTATTTTTGAGAAAAAAGATTATTTTAAAATATTCAGGAATAATCTTTTTTGTCAACATGAAATCTTTTAAATTTAATTAATTATTTGACAAACATGTGTTGAAGTTGCCCATGTACTTCATTGTATAGTATACAAGGGCGGCTTCAGCACATGTTTGTTGAAAACTTAATTAATTAATTAATTAATTTTGAAGATTCCATTTAGAAAAAAGGGGGAATATTCTCAGAATATTTTCCCATTTTCCTTCACCAAAAATTGTTCTCCTTCACTAAACCCTAAATCCCTAAACCCTAATTCCAACTCTTCTTTTTTTAAAAAGAAATAATGAGAACCGTAGAGGTTCTTTAAAAAGGGTTGTGAGAACCGGAATCAGCTGTTTCACAAAAAAAAGTGAGAACCGCCCAACACTGGTGCTTACATACCCATGTGATCAACAACAACACCGCTGCTGGGTCCGGGTATAAACAATTTTATTTTGGTAGATGGGTAGGGTGTCCAGGTACCCCCTTATCATATACCCTTTTGGGGTAAAAAAAATGGATATTTATTTTTTTTTAATTTTTTTTTGTTTTTCTTGTGATGGGCCATTCAAATTGGCTAATTGTCAAATTAAAACAAGGAATTTGAGAAACAAACCAATTCAATTAATAGAACTAACAAACTTAAAATTTTAAAACATATATATATCCTACTTTTTTACCAGAATACCAAAACATATCTAGCTATGGGTATGATGAGTATTTTTTACATATATCAAAAATTATGAATAAGATATGATTTATTAAAATTTACATACTCTTAAATATGTGCTTCATTAAGGTATGTTGATTTTAAAAAATAAATTAACATAAAAATATACATATACTCTATTGTGTATTTGGGTAAAAGATATACCCGCACAACAACGATGAAGACTTAGACAAGGAGTTGGATTGAACAAAAATGGAAACCCAACTCCAAAGACAAGTCCCAACCATTTTTCAATTAAATTAATCAAAAAAGTGATGGATCTGATCCGTTCATAAAAAAAAAGCACATATGGATTTAATACTTGAGTTATGACTTTTGACTTCAATATTATTTATTTATTTAATTTCTCATCATTAAAAATCAGGCCTTGGGATATATACCTAGTTGTGAAGTAGCCCTTAAGGTGAAATTCTAGAGTGAAATAATAAAGGTGTAAAATGCATGAGGTGTTTGCCATGATGTTTAAATTAATTTTCCTTAATTTTTTAAACATACTTGCAATTCACCTTATGACACGTATTTTATATGTAACAATTTGTACTCATTACCATAAGGTTTTAAATGCAATTAACCAAAATTGCACGTGAACAATGTAATTTGAGAGCCATAACAATGAAGTATATCTTCTGAATAAGTGGTATATCAAACAAATCCTTTGCTTTCCCTTGCCTACTACTTCTACAACTTCTAAGTCCAAAGGTTTTGTACTCTTCTAAGCTAAGTTCTAAAGTTACTAAAAGATTTTGTATCCCTTGAAGATCAAAAGGGGTTGGGAGTTAGTGCCAAGGAGAGAGGGGAGGGGAGGGAGGAGCCAAGGGGTGTTGGATTTTTTGGATTTTTGTTGTTTCCAACGTGTTCTCATAATGTTCTCAATGGGTTCCCAACATGTTTTCGAACTTCTTAATGTGCTCCCCAACATGTTCCCAATAGCATCTCATTTTATCCCATATCATTTGCCCATAGTTCAACTCTTGTAACTTATATAAACAGCCCAAACAAGGAGACTGCAATACATCTATTTTGGACATATTGAAAACTCAATTTTGTTTTATGGAGATAGGCGAATCAAAGATGTCCATCATAAAAGAAACAAAAAAAAATGATCTATGGGGGTTCTCCACAACTAATCCCAAGCTCTTGGGATAGTCATTTTATGGATGCTAGACTTCTATTTGGCCCCATTTCATAACAATAGGTCACATATGACCATGCATGCTAATATTTGTTTGATAAAATGAAATGCACAAATGTTCTATAAATATAACAATTCTGTGAAAGATTTGGGCAAATGTTTTGGTGTATAATAAATCTATAATTGATTTGAGTGTGGATGTATTGAATTTATTCTAAAATAATATTTAAGAATCCTATCTATAAATAGCTATTATATGTTGCATTGTAAGTCACTCAAAATTAACTAAGAAAAAAATTCAACCTATCAAATCTAGCAATTTCATTGATCACAACAATTTTTCTTCCAAACTACACACAAGCCTATTCAACAACTTCTATAGTATACTAATAATATAATCTTGTGTGTATATTATATATTTTAAAATTCATGTTCTTTCTAATTATTCCTAACAAGGTTCCCATCCATTCTTCAAGCCCAATGTCTCCTATGCTTATAATATATGTGAGAGGTTCAATTTTGCAAATAATTAATAAGTTGGCTATGTAAGCTTTGATAAAGCTACCCTCCCAATTTCTTTAGTTCATAGTAGGTTTTTGGTTTGTCAAAGTTTTATTCCTTTATAAGTGGGTTGGAACTTGGAAGTCAAGTTGGAAAAATATGTGGCAAACAAAAATGCAAAGAAAAACTAGTGTCGGTGGGTATGAAACAATGGTTCAAAACCAAGTCAGGTATCAATCAATTCTCTCCCATCATTAACAATACCCACATAGAAACTTGTCCCCCAGTTCTCATTTCAATGAGAATCACTCACTCGAGAACCATCCTATGAATAAAAAATAAAAAATATGAGAACCATTTCCTAATATGAGGGTATTAGGAAAACTCAAAGGTAGTTCTCAATTTTAGAGGTTTAAAATTATGGGCTACCTACTCTAGTGGTAAATACCTTACCCTAAGGTCACTTTCATCATTAAATAATCCCCAAAATAGTGAAATGAAATTTTGTGAAAAATATGAAGTTGACATGTTGAAAATCATCATAAGTATAATAGGCTACACCCTGAATAATTTCGCTACTCATATCACAATATCATAGTAGATGATGGAAAATTTTATAATTTAAAAAAAAATTATTCGTTTTCTCAATGTGGAAACTAACCTTAGCGTAAGATAATGTGCAATCCTTTTCTTTATTGGTTATGAATGTATCCCAAAATTGAATGTTCCCCAATGTGTTAACATTAATGTGAGGATGGCTTCCTTTTAGTTTATGTATATATAATACATGTCCACACTTTGTTGCAAAGAATATGTGACAAACTATGGTGTTAAATTGAAAAATATTTTGAATGCACATTCTTGAGTACACACTACACACCTCATTGGTTGAATAAAATAAATTTAATAATCAATTTGTGAGAACCACTAAAGATAATCAACTATTTTTTACATTTGTGAAAATCGATAACTTGAAAATTAGTTGATTTTTTAAAAATAAAATATTCAATACCTTGGATAGTTCTCATTATAAAAAAAAATTGGAAAAAACAAGGCTATTTTTTCCAACTATTTGAAAAAACTAGAATTACCAATTCTCACAAAAACGTGAGAACCATTCAATGCTAGAAAAACCTTTTTGAACCAAAAACTTCAAATGGACATGGGTGAAGAATGGAGACCTATCTCTAACCTTCTAGGTGCCCCTTTTGGGATCAACCTAGATATCCTAAAAATATACAAGTTTTTTGTGAAAAAAATACATAATAAAATGAAATATTGGAGCCCATTTTAACTCCCATTGGTTAGAAAGGTGGTGGTGGTCAACTCAATTTCAACCTTGATTTTATGGTATTTTTTATTAGTGTGTGGAAATGATCCATGAGAATAACAAAGAGATGTAAATCTATGTCAAGGAATCATCCCATTTGCCATGGGGATTCGTTAAGGTGATCTTTGGGGGGGGGGGCACTATTTGCTTTAGCCCATTTTAAAGCTTTACATTCTATAGTTAGTCGTTTTATTTTTTGTATATTTCCATCCATTATAGACAACACTCACATCACAGGTCCCCCTTTAATTGTATCATATGCTTATGAACACTTCCAAACCAAACTTTGTGTGATAAATCTTTCCATTCAACTTAAAAAATGTGTTGCATGGTCACCTTCTAGCTTGCCACTAGACTTTAACACCCCATCCCAATTTACCACCCCATCCAAAGGAATTAGAATTTTGGGGTTTCCATTGAGCACTTTAACTTTCACATCATCCCTCATCAAAGATGCCCTACAAGAAGATGTTCAACATGTGGACCTTCTCCCTAAAATGGGTGATGTTTAGGTGGCCTTCGGAATTATAATGCATTATTTCATGCAACACCCATTGTATCTTTTACAATGCACACTTCCATCTTCCACTTTCATAAAGTCTTTTATTTCCTTTTACTCTTCCTTCCATAAAATGTTTGGACACCTTTTGGGTCCAAGATCTTTTGATAGCCCAAAAAGACCTTTAGTTTGTAAAAAAACCTTCCCTCCCAATAACTTTTGGTGGCATCGAGCTCATATCGACATCCACCATCGCCCCAATAGCCTATTTAAGGAGTTGGGCCCTTGTCGCTTCAATCATAAATGCTAGGTTTATGGTTGATCAATGTCCCTTCCTTCTTGAAACCTTAACATGAGTCGATAACAAAACATTTCCTTTCTAACAACACTCAAGGTGGCATGTGATCTTCTACCACCCTTAGCTCGTGTGTGTCTTCTTCCATTTGAACAACTCATTGGACAACAAATGGTTCAACTTCAAGATTCCATCTTGGAACATTTGCACCATCATACCCTTTCCAACATGTTTTCTAATGGGACATCTAAGGCCCATCGTGTTCGAATTTTATGATGTTTTGGTTTAAAGGTAGGTGTTCGGCTTACAACTTAACCAATTTTCTTAGCCTTTCAATTATCTTCCCTAATTTTTTGCACAACACTTTGTACACAATTTAGACTACCCCATCCTTTGATGTGTGTGCACACATCCCATCGGCCTTATGGGTTTTCCACTTCTTACATTGTGTTCATGGCAACGAATGCACTAAAACCCATGATGCAATTTGCGACACCTTTGTTGCCATAGCACGAAATGCTAGTTTCCCTGTGGGACGAGAATAATTACATGTGTTTTTTTCAACCACATTCAACTCCTTTCATTGACGAGTCAACATTGTGTTTACCAAATATGACATTCACTCCTTAGCCGAAGTTGTCATTGCCAACCCAACATTAGTGGATTTACTTCCCCAATTTTACGCAAATCAAGGATTTGTTGCTTCGGATGCAACTCAACCCAAAAAAAAAAACTATTGCAACTAACACCCTACTGATCAATTCCTTCCCTTAGTAATTGAAGTATTTGGTTGTTTACACAAACATGTCGATGTGTTTTTACACAACTACGCCAATGTCATTTGGAGCCTAAAAAGACAGAAAGCTTTCATCTTTCTACCTTGGTCATTTTTATTCATTAAAAAATTTTGATCACATTATAAAGGATGTAAATGTCTTCCATCTTAAATCAAACGATGGTCGTAGGCTTAAATACTTCATGACTTCCACCCCTTCAAGACATACCTCCCATCACCACAACTGATCTATTACAAGTTGTTGTTTTTTGACATGTAAATATGGCCAACCTTCCACAAGCGGTTGGTTATGGACATGCATAGATTTTCATAACAACTTTGAGCCAACTTGACGTCCTATCATTTTTCCCTTTTCCTTTACTTTATTCCTTTATACATTTCCTTGATCTACAATGTGTTTCTTAATAAAGATTTATAGGTCTTTAATAATTTCTAATGGATAGGTGGTGAACATCATATTAAGGCCAAGATTAATTGCATGGACTACTATGTGTGTAAGGAAATTGGAAGGCTAGGGTTGATTGGCCCAAAGGAGGCATTGTCAACCATATTGTGCAAGTGGGTATTGAATGCTATGGAGACAAATGATTCAAATTTCAAGTCTTTGTTTAGGCTCAAATTATAATAGTGTGTGCTTTTTAGACATAGGAAGTGGGCCCCTAACCTTATTTGGGCATTCACTACAAGAAATCTTGTCCATTTTAACCTTATGTTTATTACTATTGGTGCAATTAATGTTCAAAACAACTAAATTCATAACCACAATTGTTGTAGTTACATGTCCTCAAGTTGCAAGGTTCTAATAAGAAGTGCAACTAAATTTTAGCACATGTTGATTTGTAGTTGTAAATGCAATTATATAATGTGACTACTATGCATTTTGGATGAAAAGGTTGATGAAAAGTGAGCTCATGTCAACCATAATTGATCACATCCAATGAAAAATGACAAACAAGTTGATTTTGTAATTAAAATTTATATTATTGAATATATGTGTCAAATTTTAATTGTAGGTGTGATTATATGTTGTGACTAAGTTATACAATTGGATGAATAGATGGATAAAAATGTTAAGGAAGTTGGTAATTAATAGGTAAATAGGTAAATTGGTAGGTTATAAGTGTGTAAGTTGTAGGTAGGTAGATAATGAATATATTTAGGTTCAATAATAAGTAGGTAGGTAGGCTATAAAGGTACCAAGGCTAGTTAAGTATTTAGGTTAATTAGGTAGGTTGGGTGGATAGTTAGGTTAAGCAAGCTAGGTTTTGTAATGTAATTATGTTAAGTAGGTAGGCTATGTATTAAGGTAGCTAACTAACTAATTAGCTACCCAAGGTAGATTAAGTTACGTGAAAGTGGTTACATTGAGTAGGTACTTAGGTAGGTAGCCTATGTAGGTTAGTTAGCTTAATTAAATTAGGCTACAAAAGTAACCATGGTAGGTAGGTAGATAGACCTAGGCTAAGCAAACTAGGTGGACTAAGTAGGCTAGGTGGTTCAAATAGGTAGGTAGTTAGGGTAGGTGGGTAGGTAAGTTAGGTAGGCTAGGAAGGTAAGTAGGTACCTAAGCAAGGTGGGTAGTTAAATAAGTATTAGTTTAAGTAGATGGCCATAGGAAACTAGCACCCACTAGTGCACCATCTGTTGGATGCCCATTATTACTCAATTGTGGATGAACTTTAATTAAATATTTGGTTTCACCTTGTAACAAATTATGTAGGAAATAACTTTCATATGTAAGCAAATAGGTAGGAAAATAAGTAACTATTAGGTAATAAATGGTTTATGGTTTATATGAAATATTGGTTTTTTTACTTCCTATTTAATAACAACCCACATAGTAAAAAAATAAATTGAACTAACCACCATGGTTAGATACGGAATTGGAACCCCATAGAAAATTGTTCTTTAACCACATACCATCCATCTTTCTTGGTTCACTTGTGGGTGTTGGTTCATTGTGGCCTAGGTAGATTAAGCTTCAGAAGTAATTACACTAGGTAGTTGGGCTATACCAGGTAATTTTAGGTGTAGGTAAGTATGTTAGGTAGCCTAGGTAAATTAAGCTATGAAAATAACTACATTAAATATGTAGACTAGACTAGGTCGTTATGGGCACATAGGTAAGTAAGTAGGTGGGTAGGTGGGCTAGGTATAAAGTTAGGTGAAGTATGTAATTAAGTAACATGTAGATATCTAGAGCTAACCTAGGTAAATTAGGCTTTAAAATAGGTAGGTAGGTAAGTATGTTAGATAGGCTAAATACCTAAATTAGGTAACTAAGTTAAGTTATCTAAATAGGTAAAAAATATAAATCATAATAATAAAATGACAAAATATTTTTTGTTGAAAATGTGGTGAATGGTAAAGGACTTGGTCCCCCAATGTAAAAGTGAAGGGTTGAAGTTTTCAACTTTGCAACCTATTTGTATGCCAAGGCGAGTCCAAGGTTGTTAATTAGGTTACCTAGGCTTATGTTGCTTGCTAATCTACCTAGACCTAGGGTTAAGCCTAGGTTGTTAGTTAGGCTACACCTATATTACCTATCCTAGGCTACCTAGCTACCTTTTTTAAACCTACATAATATGTATACATCATGTGTGCACTCATGCATTACACATGTCTCATCACATGTTAACATGTTTGGTGATAGGTGACTACTAAATGTAATTGCAATTGCAATCGCAAATGTAGTCACAACCTTAATGTGATTAAGCTTATGACGATCCAACAAAATGGATGAAAAATCTTGTTGCATTATACAAAAGATGCAATTGCACTTACAATTGGATGCCACATAATGTGCCACATTTTGTCTTTTAAGACTAGTGTTTGTTACAACTTCGCCAAGGTGATTAGACATTGTAGCATTGCATCTAGTATTTACAACTCAAAACAAATCACATACCATTTTTTTTAACATCATCTAGTATTCAAATTGATTTTCTTCCATTTGAATAGGTAAAAAAGATGGTTCAAAACATGGGATGGGAACAATCAAACCAATAGGAAACCAACAATAGTCTTCAAAAACGAAAAATTCAATATGAATCACTTACAAAGAACTTCATGTCCAATTCCTTGCACATATTCCTACATTGACCAAATGATAAGACATATTGGTTCAAAATGCATTAATAGTTAAATATATAGATCCATACTCAACCACAACATACAATGGCATAACCCCTAAACCCCATGGCTTGATTTGATGGCTGAAAATTAAAGTTATCAAGTGCAACCCCCTCCTATTGAATTGACTAAAAGTTGTGTTCCATAAATTTCAAGCTAAACATTTGGCCTTGATGTTTTATAGTAATCCATGTAGCATGGATGGTTGTATAGAAAACATTTTTTCAATGCATTTTTGTCCTTTATATAACCATGATAATTAGTTATGTGCTACCCATTCACATGGATCTACCTACGTAATGGCCACGAAGTGGCTTACATAATAACAAATGGGAGATCCCCTAACATGCTTCTATATAGTTTCATTGTTGGACTTATCTTTTTGCACCCTTTTTGTCCCTTGTGTGGTTTTATATAGAATCACATTACATAGTTTTGCTTGTTCTGCAAATGTTTTTTAATTATGCATGTTTTGTTATCCCACACCATTTTTGAACTTAACATCTTTCAAAAAAACTGAAAGTACTAACCAACAACATAATTTTTGGCATTAAATGTTAACAACCAAATGTTGTGTTTACTTTAAAATAAGAATCAAAACAATAAAACCTTACAATATAATCATGCAACTCCACATATGGTTGAGCACTATTGATCATTTTTTGCACCTAAGAAGGCTTGTTGGGGGGCGTTTAATTTCTTCCATAACAATTACATCCCCTACCTATGTACCTATTAATATAATTACCTAATTGAATATGTAGTTATCGGCCCATGTGAACCAACACCCACTAGCACACTAGTTGGGGATGAGACCGTCATGACTTTTCTTAGATGAATTGCAACCACAACCCCAAAACACCCCAACCTGGTTAGTTCTTAAACCTTCCCCCTCTTAGCTACTTCCTTCCCCTTTCCTCTTTCTCTTCTTTTGGCCATTTCCATCACTACTTCTCTCCTTTGCATCCTTTTTTTCGATTATTGTTTTTGCTATGGAGCTTTAAACTTGAAGAGGAGGAGTTTGTGAAGAAGGAACCTCCTTGAAACTTGTGGAGGAGAGGAGAGAAATACCTTGCAACTCCAAGTGGGTGAAGCAAATCAAGTTTTTTTCCTCCTTCCTCCATTGTTTTCCCCCCTTTTCTTCTTTCTTTCTTTCTACTTTTTTTGTTTGTTTTTTTTATTGTCATGCTTATCATTATTTTATTCATTTTTATTGTTATTTTTGGTGTGTTTCTTTTGTTGCCACATTGCTTGATGAATAATGTAGCAATAAAGATTGTTGTTGTACATTGTTATCTTGTTGTTGTGTTGATTTTGGAACAACATGACAACTATTTTGGTTGAACCTACAACACTTGCATGTGAGTCACAAATTATGTAGTCTTTATTTGGGCCAATCCTAGAATACTTTCACCATTTCCATTTTTACATTTAGATTGCATAAATTGAATTTAAAGAAACAAGAACAAAAAAAAATGAAAAAAAAAAAAATTAAATAAAATTATTTAAAAACTAGAAAGAAAACCTTACAAAACAATAAAAAATCTCAGAAAATCACTTAGCATTGATGTATTATAGTGCTTTAGGCATTTTCCCATTCCCAATTTAAGTTCTTAGTATCATATGAAGGTATTACAATCACTTAAACATTTTTTTATTTACAATTAAAATTTGTAACAATAAAAAAACATTGCATTTTAGTACCCACATCAAACAATTTACACACTAGATAACATGTCTTTCTCACCATTTACACAAGAGGAGACATGTTTTTTCCAAGTTTTTTATTAAAAAATCAGCAAAGAGTAAAAAATTTCAATTAAAAAAATCATTGAATTGACCCCATTGTAAAAGATATAACAAATGTAGAAGCATTAAGTTTCTTTTGAGAATTGTATCATATGTATATGATAATTTTGTTAATGTAGTTCATTACTCATGGATTCAAATTTCAGATATAATGGATGAAGATTGTCCATCATCCTTCTTTTTCAACCATAATGGGCTTTGTGGAAGGTTTCAAACAAATTTGTATTCTTCAATTTTTTAAAGATGAATAGAAGGTAACTTATTATTTCAATACAATTTACACTAAATTTACAATATACTCTTATTCATCATGTTCCAACCAAGGTTGCCAACCCCATGTCCTAAAATGATGATTTGCCAAGATGTCTTGATCTAGGTGTTTTAGTACAACTTTAGGTTTGGAATGGGGTGTTTTGGTTTGTCACTTCTTGACAACACACCAAGAAGTTTGAGCACCAAGTTGGTAATGTTGAGCAAAATGTTGAAGTGTTGGGCCCTAAAAAAAAATGTTGAGACCAAAAAAGAATTTTGGCACACCAATGAGAGCATGTGGGACAATGGGGAGTAGCATGTTAAAATGCCATAGACAACACCAATAACAAGCATAAAAAAGTTTTCAAAAGGGTAAGAATTAAACACATTTACTAGGATTTTCCTAACAACCCTAGTTCCTTCTAATTAATTTTTTATGAATAAATGCATTTGGATACATTTTTATGCATGCATTATGACATTGTTCATGTTCATTTTTGTGGTGTATGGAATGGATTATATTCCCATTATATTTAAGCATGTTTTTGTTTGTCATGGCATTGTTCCCATCATTAGGTCTTCATGTTATTTCATTGTTGTGATAGTTTGTGTTTCAATATGGTTTTAATCGAAAAGTTGGGAGATTAAATGATAATTTTAAAAATTCAAAAAAAATTGGTGCGAATTTTTTTTAAGGTGTAGCACCCATAATGAAAAAGACCTAATCCTTATTACAAATTTTTTTCTCCTTATATTTTAATTCCCATCGACAATAATGAGTCAAAAAATGTCAAATATTTCATAAGTATCCTATATTAAACCATAAAAAAATTTAGATTTCATCATAATCATTTGTAAATATGTTTTTATATGATAAAAAAATAGAAAAAAATGACATTGTGACAAGATTTTGGTACATCTCAAAAAACTTGGACCCATGTGTCAATTTTACCATTATTTCACATTAAAAACACTATAACCAAGGTTTTTTATTTCCATGTTTGGTTATTTAATTATGGAAGCAAAACCAACTACTAGTATGAATGTTTTTGAAATAAAATGCCACATTGCAATGAAATATCATCTCGTGTAAATAGTCTAGGCAAAGATGAAAAACATTTTGCATATATTCATTGGGAAGTTTTAAAAAGTCTAAAATATGAAATGATGTTTAAGAAAACCTTCGACATTTAGTTTCAATAAACAAACTTATGTTAGAATTAGTAGGTAATGAAAAAAGGAGGATTATAATTTAGCATACCATTTGGATTGAATTTATGGTTCACACAAAAAGTTGACATTAGAGTTAATACCTAGTTTCGGCCTTTTACAAGAAACCATGCAATTACAAGTTGGAGAAGGATCACGTTATGTTGTTGGAAAAGTATAGCCAAGGGAAAATGCTTAGA
>Ga0116231_10006659_pt1 | contig 21834 bp, 17 predicted proteins | sample S1TSphgellanicum_2_FD_89695 | JGI IMG/M metagenome (GOLD analysis project Ga0116231, IMG submission 89695) | Host-associated microbial communities from peat moss isolated from Minnesota, USA - S1T2_Fd - Sphagnum magellanicum MG | ecosystem: Host-associated > Plants > Peat moss > Unclassified...
ACACTCCCTAGCTCACAACCCTTTGAGGGGTAGAGGGGCGGGTTGGAGCTCCGGGATGGGACTAGGAAGAGTTGACAAGCTTTAGTCACTCACACGGGCCTGCACACAAGCCACACAAAATGGTTAGTGCAAAGTTGGAACACCCTTGGTGTTAAGATGAGCCACGGGCAACACGGACACACAAGATTCACCACGGCCCGGACTTGGGGGAAGCCACCACCTTCCCCCTTATAGTATACTCTGTGACTCTTCACGGAGGCTACATCCAAATGGCTATTTTTCCCGAGACTCCCGAGTGGGAGTCCCGAAATCGCGCCAAATGGGACTCCCGAGACTTTGGAGCCCCATAACTTTGCGAGCAGACCTCGGATTGCAATGCGGTCTGAAGCAAAGTTGTAGCTCTCGTCGAGAGCTTTCCAAATCCGTGTTGCACTCCCGAATCGGACATCGAAAAAAGGTCGATTCCCGACTTTTTGTGGTCAGGAGTTAAACTGGCAGTTCGACTTCTGGCCCTTCTTTTGGCCATAACTTGTGTTTCAGATGTCCAAAAGAGCCAAGCGAGCCCATTTTAGACATCTACGTTCCAAGATCTTTCCAATGATATAAAGAATGCCACGAGCCATAGAGTTTTGACCCCTGCAATCGCTCTCTGAAGTTTCGGGAGTCCATCGGGACTCTATCTCTCAAGGTGGGAGTTGCCTTGGGAGTGTGAAGGTTCACTCCCTCATACTCCTTCACACTTTCTAACACTCCCAGAAGCATGTGATGTGACTCCCAGGCTCCCTCTTACTTTAACTCCCGGGTTTCCTCTTGGCATGCACTCTTGCAATGCCTTTGCCTTGACTCCTGGGCTTCCTTCCTCTTGGCCCGCAACCTTGCAACCCCCTTAGCCTTGGTCGCGAGCCCAAAGCTAGGGTTGCGACAGGTAGTGGGGGGGGGAGGGGAAGGTTTTTATATCCGCCTCTGGTGCGGTGGGAGAGGGATGTGATCCGACCGTCATTCCTACCCTTCGGATGGCTACAATGCTTTATGTAAATGGTTTGTACACGGAAACCGTGGTGGTCCAACCCCCGTCACAGACTGACAGACAGACAAACAGACTTAATGAATTAATATATTAGATATATATATACATAATAAAAGATTCATGCAAATGTGTTTTTATATATTTATGATATGAAAATTTGGATTGTCACACATGTCATTATGCCAATAGATTGTTAGTAACCATTGATTTTGTCAAAAGACATGCATAATTATTTTAGTTCATTTATTCATATTATGTACACAAGCTTAAAACAATGATCAAATGAAATTTTGCATGTATAATGTTTTGTAAACACTCATAAATTCTTATTCAATTTTTCTAAATTTTGACTTTATATGAAAAAATTCAAATGTGGATTTCAAAGATAATATTATTTGCATGTATACTTCTTGAAGCCATTATTTGATCATTTTCCTTTTGTACCTATTGAATCTTCAAATTTTTTAATCTTTTATTTCATTTTTGTTTAAATAATTTAAATGTTTAGAAAAGAAAGAAAAGAAATATTCATATCATTTAAAACATGTTTAAATAAAGGTATAAGTGGGTTGTGCTATATAGTAATGTCATGATGCATACAACTTAATCAAGTTATCACAACACATATCAAAATTATTTTTAGCTCAAAATAAATGAGTTAAGAAAAACATTGAGGAGAATATTACATCCTTCACGTTTTTGGTTTAGTAATTATTTTAATTGTTTTTGTTTCACATAATACATACATAATGATGTGAACAACATGTGTTGTATAACATTTTAATTGAATGCAAACCACAATGAAGGAGAAAAAAATATGTGCATGTGCTCAAACATAGAAAACTTATGACGAAAAATGCTCCATCATAAATCACCATCTACATGATAAAAAAAAAAATTTAATATTTTAAATTTTATGAGCAACCTTCATTTTCATTTCATGTTGGAAACACATTTTCATTACCAAATTTATTAGCTCCCCTTGCCCTTGTAAATACAACTCCCAAATAATTGTAAGAAATCACACAAATTTGTATAATCATGATATATGAAACAAAAGAAATGAGTTGGAAGAAGTAAAGAAGGGGATTGGATACCATGGATAATATCAAAATGACTCTACATGCTAATTACAAATGCATTTTTCTATTCTCACTTTTTGCATTGTTGTTTGTTCATGTGTCAATAATTTTTGGAACAATGTCAACATATCCACATGAAGCTTAACCACACAACACATTTCCATATTTCAATGATATCACATATTGAAATAACCTTGATATAAATGAATTTTGATTAAAAAATGATGATGATATGATGCAATGTATAACATGTAATAAATTTTCCTTATTTGCACCAAGACAAGGAAAGAACAAATTTTGCAAATACTTTTGAAGTGCAAAACACAAATTCATTCCTAGTAGTGTATTTTGTGCCTTTGGCCCAACTGTGAACACATTGAGGGTTCAACTCATTTTTCCTTCCGAACCCAATTTCTGCAATTTGTTTGGATTTCCAACAACAAAATTTACTCCAAAATCAATATCTTCCACACCTTAGCTTTGAAAATTATGAAATAAACTCTATTAAATCCGACTTGCCAAGGCCTTTCCAAAAACACTAAGAACACCTCCTAATTCCAATTTAGTTTTCAATTTCAATTTTATTTAATAATCAATAGCTTCCACACCATAGCTCCAAAAATCATCAAACCAAGTCAATGCACCCCTTACTCATCTACAACTTTTGACAACACCAAGAATGCCCCCAACTTCCAATATCGTTTTTAGTTTCAATTTTTATTTAATTTTCATTGAAAAAATTATTCAATAATCAATACCTTCCACACCATAGGTCCAAATTGTCTCAAATCAAGTTGATGCAACCCTACTCATCAACAACTTTTGAAAGCTATCAAGAGTGCAATATGAAGTGTTGTGGTTCGGGAAATCTTATTGTGACAAACAACAAAACAAAACAAACAACCTTGCTTCATAAATAAATACATAATTGAGACACAAAAAGATACAAATTACAAAAGATATTGTTCCATTCCATTCAAGAGAAATATATCCAACGAATCACATCTAGAATTGTCATAGTGACAACCACCATTGAACCCTATACTTGGTTCACCCAAACCAGTTTCCATTATCATGGTCATTGGAATGATACTAACAATGTAAGAAACTATAAACCTAACATTAAATGTACACTTTATGAGAATATTATTAATACCTTAAAGCTACAAGAGGAATTTGTCATCACATTCAATTTTACATTTTATATAAATATAAATTTGAATATTCCTGCTTAATAAATATGCAACTTAAAAAAGTAATAAACCCCCCTTCTTGGTTTCATGTAAACCCCAAATGTGGAAAATATGGTCTTCTTGCAACTACTGAAATACACACCCACACAAGAACGAATTCTCAACTACATGTGTTCAACACCAATTTTTTTTATTCATTCACATGCACCACTGTTCTTTCCAAGTTGTGGGCATAAATGGGGGGAACAGGGACACAAACATGTCCTCAAGGTCCTTCTAAAGCTTGGTGAGCTTTTCAGAGATCAAGAAGCTGTCGTGAATTATCATCAGCTGTTCTTTGCTATTTCTTAAGCCATCATGTATTTTGCTAAATCTTCCATCTCTTTGTACCATCAAAAAGGGTGAAGACATAAGCCCAATTCTTGTAGCTTCGCTGTTGTGTATCCTTTACCTCTGCTAGTATTACATGCAGACACCATATTCTAGAACAAAGGGACTTGCAAAACGAAACTACATGAACTCCAAATTGCCTCTACATAATCCATGGAAACATTATTACAATTTAGAAAACATACCTTAAAACCTTTTTGCACCCTCGAATTCAAGCACCATCCAAAATGGATGATCAAAAGACATATACATAATTTAGAAAACAGGAAAAAAGATGAGTGAATCCAAGTTGTGTTGGATGCTCAACACATTTACAAATATAATTGTAACAATCCAATGAAATGATGTAGTATACACGCTACAAACCTAATTTTTTTCTTTTTCTTTGCATAGGATGAATTTGTTGTATAATTTTATTTTTCCAATGTGTTTCCCACCAATTTCCCCCCCCCAAAAAAAAAAAAAACAATTTCACATGTTCATGAATGCACCGTGAAATGGTTGTAGAAGTTGATCATCTCTGGTAGTGCACAATAGTGTGGAGCCCAAGTAAATAGAGGATACTTGAATATTTCTAACAAACTACTTTCATGCATTGCAAGCTCCACATGTATGGCTCAAAAGTTCAGGAGTGGAGAAGCTGAATGATTGACCTCAAGAAAAACCCAAGATGTCAACACACTTGAAAGTCCAGACTCTGTTATTGCTCATTAAGCCTTTGCTTTGCAATCAAGCGAACTTTTGAAAGCAGTTGCTTTCGAGCTACAGCCTCATCCACAATGGACAACCCATCATGCTTAATCAAGTGTAAATCTTCTTCCTCAAGCTCAGGGTCATGTTTAGGATTGTCGTGAAGCCTGGGCAACACAGTCCCATTCTGATCATCTAGATGCAAACTCCCCATCTCCAGTACAGAGGGGGAGATCTTGTGGTCACTGTCCCGCTCGAAAAACTTGGCAATTTCTTCGAGAGTCTTCCCTTTTGTCTCTGGGCAATAGAAGTAAATGAAGAGAATAGACAATGCCGCGATCAATGAGAAGAGGAAAAACACACCTGCAATCGTGATGGCATCCGCCAATGACAGGAATGTGAGAGCCACAGTGCCGCTTGCAAGTCGGTTCATGACAATTCCTAACCCCATAGCTTGTGCTCGCAGTTGCAGTGGAAAAATCTCTGATGTCAGAACCCAATTGATGGGCCCAAATCCTATGGAGAAAAAGGCAACATATGCACAAATTGCTAAAATTGCAAGGATTGCTACAAATCCAGGGTTTTGTTGCACTCCTGCTGTGACTGGAAGATCATTGGAGCTGGGTTTTGGCACATGCAGGAAAACAAAACCAATGGCAAGTGTGAAGAGAGAGACTGTCATTCCAATTGCACTTGTGAAGAGAAGCGGTCGCCGGCCAATACGGTCAAGCCAGATGGTTGCAACCAAGATGAATAGAGTCTTTGAGAATCCAACTGCCACTGTTGCTCCAAGAACTCCAGACTTCCCTGAGATACCTGCTTGGCTGAACACTGCAGGGCTATAGTACACAGTGGCATCAATGCCAGAAGCTTGCTGGAAAAAATTTATGCCTAGGGCAACGATGAGCATTCGACGCACAGGTGGTGTTGGCCACAGAAGCTCCCACCACACGCCCTCTCCTTGACTTCTTGAACCCTAGTTCCATCACCAGAAAAAACCCTCCTCCTCAGTGCTCTATTCTAAGAACAGATAAGAAATCAAGAACAAAAGAAACAGGGGCAGGATTCTTGAGGCATACCGCATGCATGATGAAATTGTTGCCACTTGCATCATTCCACCCAGGTTCTGACTGTGCTCCATCCAATCCAGTAGACCTGACAAAGCCTGCAGCTCCCATGATCTCAACAAGGCGGGCACTTGCCTCTGCTTTGTCATATGATGTCTTCAGTAGCACATGCTCAGCTTCCTGAATACGGTTTTGTGTCACAAGCCAGCGGGGAGATTCTGGCATCAGCAGCACTGACAATGCAAGACAAATCGCAGGCACAGAGCCAGCACCAAGCATGAGGCGCCAGCTGAGGTATGCTGGCAATCCTGAGAGACAAAAGCTGACTATGTAGCCAAGGAGAATACCAAAGTTGATGAAAATCTCTGGGAGTGAAACAAGGGAGCCACGGCTACTCGCAGGGGCAAGTTCAGCCGTGTAGACAGGGGCTATCATGAGTGCGAAACCAACACCAATCCCAGCAAGAACTCTGCCTACCATGAGTACAGGAAAATTTGGAGCTAGACCCATGACTAGAGCTCCCAATAGAAAGAATAGGGCTGCCACAGCCATGGTCCATTTTCGACCAACTGCATCAGCAATCCGGCCTGCAGCCAATGCCCCTACAAGTGACACAATGTTCAAGGATCCCACCAGCACCTCCTCCTGCACTTCCTTGATGGCCAGATCCTCTTTGATGAAAAGTACTGCCCCACTGATCACACCAATATCTGAATTGCAACAACAGACAGGATATGATCACCAAACCCTTTTTTTCCCTTTCAGTGACTAGTAGATCTAGCTACTCAAACCCATCATGAGAGACAAGATAACAGAGAAGAATACAACACAAAGGCAGAAATCAGGGTTAGAGTTTAAGTCAGCTCACCATAACCTAGAAGAATGGAGTTGAGGGAAGCTAAGAAGCTGATTCCAAGCACATACTTGTTGAAATTCTTCCACTGGCTTTTTTTGTTGCTGCTGCTGCTTTTTGGTAATGACTCTGCAGACAGCAGCTTGTACTTCCCCACAAACTCTGTTTCCTGTTCCACCTCCACAAAGTCTCTTTGGCGGACCTCAGTTAGCCCCCCCTTCTTTTGCTCCCCATTCTCATGCACCCCATTCTCTTGCACCCCATTCTCTTGCACCCCTCCTGCTAGAGATTCCCTCTCATCATGTGCCATCGGTAAAACCCTCTTTTTCCTCCACTGCACAAGCTGGGAGATTGGAAACTAGCAACAACTTGCTGACTGACCCGGCAGTGCAAGCTCAAGCATGTTTGCACTGAAAAAATGAGATCAGACGCAAAACTCAGAGATCTGAAATCTCAGTGCTGCAAGATTCTATGTCATCCCAGATCTGAACGAGGTCAGAACAAAGAGAAGTCCATAGGAAGCTGGAAACAAGGCGGTGCACCATTCCAGCACTGGAGATAAAGCGCCTCCTGTTTACACAAAACAGGTATTTACACAGATCCCAAAGCTCCCTCCTTCTTCCTGGGATTCCAAGCTCCCCTACTTCTTCTTCTTCTTCTTCCTGCCACAAAATGGCAATAAGCTCATAGAACAAGTTGACCAAAACTCCCCTTTTGTTTCCAAAAATTAAACTTAACCCAGGCACCAAAAATCTCAAGATTCAACAAGGCTGAAGAGAAAAAATTCAAGAGGAAAATCCTAGAGAAACTTCCTACAGTTCAGATCAAATGGATTTTGAGAGAGAGAGCACCCAAGCATTTCTAGAGAGCCTTGAATGAATCTTGAGGTTTGTGACCAAGAACTGAAAGGCAAAAATAAGCCAAACCCAATCGAGAAAAATGGGTCATGAGTGAGGTGAGATGAGCAGCAACCCAAAAAAACAGTCCATTCTTGACTGGAGGTTTGTGACAAGAAATGAAATGCTGAGAGAAAATGGCTCGTCAGGGAAGAGAGATGACTAGCAAGCCCAGAAAGTCCATGAAACTAGGAAACCCACAAAGTGCATTATTTTGGAGGAGAAGACGCGTGTTGTCTGCAACTCCGATCTTTACAAAGTGCTTATTGACTGATACGAATTGAATCAGTTTAAAATGAGTTTCCTTTTTTGGGTGTGCGAAAAATTGGGTTCTCCAACATTTGGTTGTTGGCTCTGACCAGATTTAACAAGAGACTTTTGTATGAACGTACGTAGGATTTTGGGGTGAAGAAATTTTGGCTTGAACTTGGAACCAACGTGTTAGCAACAGTTGGGGGACCTAGCTGTACTCTCTAGGATGCCATTCTTCTGTCAAATCTCTCTTGCGCTTGTGAATATCCCTCCTGGAACAGAGGCGGGATATTACACCTGCTCTTTAAGAGTGCAAAGGATCTTACACCTACTTAAGAGGGAGTAGGTGTAAGATCTCTGTGACTCTTAAGGACTAGACATAAGAACCCTTGGTGTCCTACATCTTGTGATTTTAGAAATGTTTCTTGTAAGGTAAAGGCCAAGGTCACAGGCCTTACTGGTAGAAGGACTCGTGTGAGGCGGAGCCAAGTATGGGCCCAATTCTGCTAAAGCTCTTAGAAAAAGGAAAAAAAAGGAGGGTGTTCCATTTACCAAAACGCCTGCCAAACACCAAAGGCAAAAAAAAAATACATTGCGTAAAATGCCCTCCGGATAGGCTAAATAATTGGACCAAGTTTTTACGGTTCACCATAATTTTCACCTTGTGCTTTATGATGTACGATGGGGGGCCATTCCTGAATTGGGCCGTGGGGTCAGACTTGGCTAGTCCTAGGCCCCTTATTTTGAGAACACCCAGACCCTGGGACTCTGTCCTACACAACCACCAAAGTTCTAACCATGTTACAGACAGAGTTTGGTCTTTCTCATGAGAATGATTGAAACATGCACCATGATATGCATGCACCATGATGTGAAAAGAAGTGAAGTGTTAAAAAAGTATCAAAACAGGACATACTGGGGTGTTCCATGTTGTTCCTTGTACAGACCTTACTAGCCTTCAAGTCAACCATCACATTCTAATTTCCCATCTTTACTTCCAACAATTTTACAGGCTAAAAGAGTTGCCACTTACTGCCAACCAAGTTGTGATTCTCTCTTATACATACCCATTTTCAGGACCGGGCCTCTGATTTTCCTAATTGTGCAAATTGTGTAGCTGACTCCATCCTTCCATAAAAACTTAAGAGAAATTGTCTAGTGTAGGTATTTGGAGGTAACCTTACACAACATTACTTTTTTGTCCACAAGAGGCGGCCATTTCTAAAAGCAAAATCCCCATTCCTCCAAAAATTATTTATTTGTCCATAGAAGTGGGGCATTTAACTTTTTGAAACACATACACTCTTTTTTACTTTTTTTCCCCCATGATCATGGGAAAAATGAAAAAAATCATGTGTGTTTTTACCAATGTGGGACAGGTATGTGCTTTAAACCATACTCAACGGACAAACATGGCATAGAAGAAAAATTGCATGTCAAGGCTATAGTGCCTAGGCTTTGTTCTAAGTTTTGAAAAACTAATCTCTTTAGGCATGTACATAGATCAAATTTTTTATTAACATATGAGCATGCATAATATGTATGAGTATGCAATATGCCCTTCGAACATCAACTTGAGCATGTATATAAACAAAACCATGTTCAAAGTCAGCATAGGCCAAAGAAAAACAACAAATGGGCATTTGTTTGCACAAAATTACATAGAATATTATCAATGACACATATAGGTGTGAGAAGTCTTCATTCAACTTGAGAAAATTGTTATAAAGGGAATGGTAAAGATTTAACACAACATGATTATGACATTTGCTTACTTTTGATTTTCAAATTACTTTTGGAGGGAAAGGATTTAGAATTTTGATTTTGATTGTGATGAAGGTTACAAGGATTGTTTTTTTTACACACATGTAGACATAGTTAGAGAGTCACTGGAGAAAATAATAGAAAGACAGTATGTAATTTTAGAGTTGTGTTGGGCTGTGAAGCATAGATTTTCTTTTGTTTCATTTTTTATTTGTACACTTTTATAATATAAATGTTTGATGTGTTTGATTCTGAATAAAAAAAGTAATAGCATATTGATGAAAAAACAATGAGTACATTTTAAATCTATTGTGTTTTCTAATTGTAATGATTAAAATCTGATCACAAATTTTGATTATCAAAAATAATCTAGAATCTAGGAAATAATGGAATAGTAATAATAATGAAAAGAATGTGTGAATACAATCTGCAAATTAACTTGAATGGTTTTAAATAACATATCGTATGTGATTTAAGTGTTATTGTGTATACAATTTGTATTATTTTGTTGATAAATAAAGAGCAAATTTAAGTAGAATTTGTGCCTACCAAAAAATATTATACACATATGAACAATTGTAATGTGTCATCTAGAATTCTACATTAATAATGCTACACCACTTAATAGTTATTAACAATAACTACACTTGAGTTGCATTTCAATTATAGTTTGTCTTCTTTCTTCACATCCTTCTTAGAAATGTCCTTGAGTTTTTTTCAATTGCACATTGGGACAAAATGTGTTTCCAATTGACAACTACTTATTTCAAACCATACACATATAAAACAATAAGACCATATGAAACAAATCAAACAACATAAATATTCAAAACATATTCATTGGACAAACATTGATATGACCACATGACACCAATCAAAATGACACCATAAGATTCATATCATACTCATTGCAAATAATATGATTTGACTTACTTAATGACTAGTTGACTTACTTGCTTACTAACTTAATTACTAGTTGATTGAAATCTTATAACATTGAAACCTAAATCGCAACCATGAACCAAAAATGCACATCATTGTTCAAACACTCCATCCCTACTCAAGAACTTGCCCACAACAATGGACCCCAATCTTCAAAATGACACTAACAATGCATTTGGATCCTCTATACACACAACATGTTGTCCCACCCAAAAAAATGGGCCCCACATCTCTTTTTAAGTTCGATGATCTGTGATTAGTCTCTGGTGTGAAGGACAAGATCCTTGGGCTACAATCCACAAAAGGCTAGACATAAAATTTTACTTCACATTCTAACACAACATATGAATGGTGGTGTCATGACTTGTGTGCTGATTTTTATGGTCCTCATGTTGAATGTGCATTCACCATCTCGCGATATACCATATCTATGAAATGGTCATTCTGCATCCACCAATTCCACCATCACATTCTACCCTTTCATCTAATAGTGATCACTATGTTATTGGGTGGCACAAAACATACATGGAAATTTCATTTTCTCCCCATTAGATACACCACATAATATTAATTATTGATAAAATTTAGAATTCCAAAAGGAATAATATTAATTACCTTCAATAGACGATTCAATGCTTCATGGACACCCTCTCTTGTAATGGGTCCATTGTGTAACATGGGTGTTGCAAGGGAAGGAGGAGGATTGGGTGGTGGGAAAGGTTGAAGCAGAGGAGCACCATGGGGTGCAGATTGCAATTGCGAAGTTGAGGTGGGCAATGGAGGGGTAGTTGAAGCTGAACTACGAGGTGGAGGAATGAAGAAGGCTGGTGGTATAAGAGTTGTCCGCATTGGGTTGCTGACATTTGCAGTATCCATAGAGAGAGGTGTTAGGGATGTATGTGGCAGTGATGTTGTGGATGGAGGAATTGGCATAGGAACATTGGTGGAGGCAACTAATGTTGTGCGGTTTGGTAATGTATGAATTGTTGCACTAGGTTGTGGAATAATTGTTGGTGTTACATCTGGAGTGTTAATACGCCCTACATTCTGTCTCCAAACATTTTAAAATTAACTTTCAATACATTAATGAAACCATAACTACAAAAGACAACCAAATAGATAGAGAATGAAAGAAAACACTACATAGCCTTAACCTTTCGATCATTAAGGATGCCATCAATTTAACATAACCTTTACCAAAAAATCTATTGTCATCAGAATGTTTAGGCAAAGATGAGAGAACATACATTGAAAAAACGTTCAAGAGGTTCATTAGTGCCTTCAGTCACAGAAGATAAAGTTCCTATAGATGGTTCAAGTGGACCTTCTAACATGCCTGCCATTGGCTCCAGCTCTTGATACTCTGAGCTGCATCCGCACATGCAACCATAAAAACATGAGAGTGTTGAGTTAAACTTGGCTCCAAAAATCCATGCAACAAATGAACCACTTAAAGGTTTGTTTTCTACACAACAAACATTTGCATTGTCACATTTATCTGGAGGTTGAAACTATCATTTAAAATGTATGTTTGTTAAGAAAAAGATGGTGCATTCGGTGTGTGCCAAAAGATGTTAGCATGATGAATTCATGAAACATTTGTGTACATTGAACACATAAGGAATATGTTAAGCTACATTTGATGGATCCCATACCTAGATGAGAGGTAACCAAAAAAAAAAGGGAAAAAAAGAAAGAAAGCACACCGTGAGGGGAGTAAATTTGTTTTCTGAGACTTATTGGAAAAGGTTGACAAAATCCTGCGCAATAGCACAATGAACAGGTGAAGCTCCAGAGTAGTTTCACGTCACATACTCTTAAAGAATATCTATAAGATCCTTACCACCACAAATTTGTAGACAAAAAGAGGTCTTATAAATAGACACTAAGAAAATTAATTAAAGTAAGCAGATCATCCTCACAACCACAAAACCCTCCATTCATGTCTACAAAACATCCTAGGTTGTGACATGGTCACACAACAAATGTAAATCTTGCTATATGATGGTATGTTGGAATTGTAATTTTGAGCAGGATGAGATTAGGCACCTAGACTGAAAGGACAAAGGGGTGCCAAATAACCTTTGAAAAAGCTTGGCCACTTCTTCACACTCGTGTGGGTTGTAAAACCAAATGCCATTGACTTCTTGTGTGGCATTGCGATATAAGATATATGGAACTTGTACCTCATACACAAAATCATCAAACAAATCTTCCACAAGATTTTCTGTTGTCCACCCACCACTAGTTATTCATCTAATTGTAGACAGAAACACTAAAAAAAACACATAAAGTGACCAAACAAATGTTGTGCCAATTGCAAAAGCCAATCCTTTGTTGGTTCTATTTGATCAACCTGCTTTAGTTACAACCACACCACTGCTCTGATATTAAGCTATAGAAATCATAGATACTAACAACATGGCATGCTTAAAATTTGGGCATAACAAACCTTTCCCAAACATGTTGCATGGATTCATCTGCAAATTAAGTGGGACACCTCTAAACCCTAATATACGTCTACATTATACTAAATAAGGATGAAACTTGCTACTGAGACCAAACCTGTGCTGCGTCGATTCATGACAACAAATTGAAAGCGAGGTTGTGTCCGCCTGCAAGAAACAAAACTCCACCTTTTAAGAGGAAAGTTAATTGAAAGCAAGTCCTCTGTCATCAAGAAGAAACTTCAACAATAATAAAAAAGATTTTGAAAGCCAAAGTTGTATATGACTCACCGTTTTACAACAAATAATGAACCCTCTACATCCTTGCGACTCTGTAATCAAGATTAAAGAACTCGTCAACAATTCAAGTTATCCTCATAACATTCCCATTTTGAAGTTGTATGATCAATCAAGTCCATTTCCATTATCTAATTCACCAAAAAAATTCCACTTGTCAAACAATATATACACACCATAGCACATAATCGTGAGAAGTACATAATACAATACAATTCAATAATAATAACTCTCATGAGAATCAAGAAATCTCAATACCCATGATTAAGAAAGCCATAATTCAAGCACAAGGAACAATTAGGTCGAAGGGACACAACACTAACATAATGTGTATTTACACATGCTAATTCACAGAAACCTACAAAAACTAATCTATTCATACACATGTAGAATCATCCCACATTACCCAATGTAAAGAAAAAACACAAAAACTATACATTCAATGACCACCTTAACATATGATAGCCATGTTGTCTGTCAACCCTAGGCACCCATGAACACAAAAAAAAAAGATTGATTATCAAGAGCAAAGAAGAGGATTTATGTTCACAAATGCAAAATCTTGCCTAGAATGAGTTATGTTTCTCCAAACATGAGACATAATTAGGGCAAAATTAGAAGTGACAAGGATTTCTCTCACAAGCTTCTCCTCACATAGAACAGGTATGACAAATCCACATTCCCTTCTGTTTGGTAGTAGAAGCCCTAGGATCCCTAACCACTCTTGTACATCCAAAACATTATGCAAAATTCTAAAAACCTAGACTAGTGCACTGACAAGCAAGGGCCACCTAAGTGAGGCTTCAACTTAGACCCGCAACCTCACAAGCTTTCTACCATCTTCCCCTCAAGAACTTATTACTTTCCACTGCTCCTTCCTTCCTTTCCCCTATTGTAACGGTGAAGTATTTTTTGAAAAGCAACCACTTCAAAACAAAAACATCTCGGATTGAATAAAAAGGTAAGACTACCCAAAGAAACCCTAACCCACAAAAGCAGCCGACAGCAAAACTGTCATAAGACTCCAAACTCAAGCACTCAGATGCAACACAAACAGATGCAAAAATAATTCTAGCAGAAACAAGAAGAACAAGGAGTGGAGAGGAGGAGGAAAGGGGAAATAACTTGTCATACCCATTGGCTATCCTCCACACTGAACTGATAAAACGTAACATGGGCAGCAGTGGTGAGAATATCCTCCACATGCCTGTCCATTCTTTGCAACACGGTAAGGTTAAGCTCCTTGGTGCTATTCTGATCCAGCTGTGGTAAGGGCTTTCCTGTCTGCTGTGCCATTCTCCCTGACCTCTATGACAGCAAACCCCAAAACCTCCAAAATTTCCCTGCACTCACCAAATTTAGTTCCAAACAAACACACAAAAAGCACCCCCCAAAACAAAAAAAACTCTCACTTACAACTACAACAACAATCCCCTCCTCTGCCCTTCCCTTTCTTGCTACAAACAGAAGATACACCCACCTATGTATTTCAAGAGCAACCCAAATCCTATTTTTGTGATGCAAACTACCCTATCCTACAACCTACTCCACTACACAAAGTGAGAGAAGAAGCACACATATTGTTTGTGCACAAACAATGCACAAGTGGAAAAGGAAAGGTAGCTCTCAAGCATTGCCTGCTTTGTGTTGGAAGGAAGGAAGGAAGGAAGGTGGGGTGATCTAGTAGTACTTTACTACTTTGCTTTCCCTTTTTTGTCTTTTCCTTCCCTGTTTTGGTTTGGAATGGGTCAACCTTTTTGGGAGGGGGAGTCTTTTTGGCTTTTGGGATTCATGTCAAGGTCACCTAACAACATGCACCCATTAATCTTGGTTTGGAGTTTTTGGGCATGAATTTATTTATTTATTTATTTATTTTCTATGTGGGTTGTTTGAGTTTGCAATTTGGACCCATTCATATGTAACATAGTTTCCATCCATACCTATTTGCTCAGGTACCCATTTTTGCTTTGTGGGGGAACTGGCTTCAAGTTATTTAACTGGGGTTTTTTGCCATGTGATTCAGGGAATAAACTTAGTGCTTGATGGAAAGCCTTAATTTGGTTTAGTTTGGATTTCTACATGTTTTGTTTTGGATGCTCTTGGAGAGATTGGTAAGATTTTGTTTTAATTTATTGTTCAAAAGCCATATTTGATGTGTCATGCTCTTCAGGCAAAGTACTTACTTTGAGAGTTGGAGATACCCAAACTATGTTGGAACTTGGAGCCCATGCTTTGAGACTCTCAATTTCACAGATGCTTTGTTTTTCCAAACATATTACTGTTTGCTTTTTTTTCTTAATGTTCCTTCTTTGGCACAGTAGGCAAAATAACAAATGTCCACGCCCACTGTTTTTTAATTTTTTTTAAATTTTAAATTTTTTTTTGTGATGTAGCTAAAGTGGAGATCATCCAAAAAAAATTTAGCCAAATTTGGCTATAAATAGGATATGAAAGTAAAAAAAAAAAAAGCTTCCTTCACATTTTTGGCTACCACGTTAGAACCCAATAGAGAAATCTGGAGATTTTAACCCCAATTTTTTTTTTAATTCGAAAATTGGGGACTATTAAACCAAAAAAACACATATTTGTAGCCATTTTCTGAAAATATTTTTAGCCCAACTGGCTTAAATTAGCCAAGGAAAAAAACCCTGTTCACATTTGTCCACAAGGATCTTGTAAAAAGAGAGGCTGGATGGATTTGTACGAGGAGGAGGAGAAGTGTGATGGTGAAGGGCATTTTTGGGTATTTGAGACCAGAGTTGAAAAGCCAGCCTGCACATTCTTGTGGCAGAATCTGTCTGAGGAGGCCTCAAATTGTCAACTGGTTACATGTTTATGAGCTTCATCCATCTGTTGAGGTACCTATAACAGCCTCAACCCTAGCAAGTAGCCCTTACTAAGGGCTTCTTTCTTCCAACTAGCATGTGAGTAATTGTCCCTTTTTTATTTTATTACCATTTTTCATTAATGGGAATGCTTTGATTGTATAGGGAAGAAGGATTACTCCCCCCAAGGCCTCCCCTAATTTGAGGGCTGTAAGAGTAAAGGCTACTGCCTAAGGGCATAGGCCCAAAAATTAGGGTAAGGGCCACCAGTTGATATATCAAATTTGATATACACTCCCAACATTGGTTTCTTCCTCCAATGGCTATGGCCCACCCTTTTCCCAAAGAAGAAAACAACAACAACTATCATGCCACTAATGCTAACTGAAAGGAAAATTTGCAAAAGGTACAAAAGATAAACCATTTTTGTAAGCACAAAATAAATTAGATAAAACATTTAGATAAGGCAAGGTAAGATATATAAGAAATGATGTAGGGTTTGTGGTTGTCAATTTCAAACACAAAGGTAACATTCTTACAAGAGTCATTTATTGACTCCTCAAGCTATTTAGGTTATTTTTCTCAATTGGCAAGTAGTTATGTTACAAGGTATTTCTTCCCAAGGAAGCCTCTTCACATTGGTTCATTACATATTAACATGATATATGTTTATTATATCAATAGATGAAGTTGAAGGAATACATGCACCAACAAGGATACTTATATCACCATCTACATTTATTTTAATGGACAAGCATTAAACAAGAAAATTAAATGTAACATCATGCTTGATGCAATTGTAGGACATTGCCCAACACAAAAATTATTTTTACTATATTCAAAATGTGATGAACATTCTCATTATCTTTCTTGCACCACCATTTTTTAAAAATTGTGGTGCAATGGCTAGTATCTTTTAACCTAGAGGTCTAGGGCTCATTATTTTTCTCAAATTTTCATTATTTTTCACAAAAGGATGGACTACCCTAGGCAATTCCCCTAGGGCAAATGGACCAAAAACATGATTCCCTACACCAAATGGTCTAATTTCTTTGAGGAAACATAATTCCCTAAGGCAAATGGGTTCACATTTCTCAAAAAAACAAAGACTTAACCAAGTTTCCCAAGTTCCCAAGGACACATAAGTCCATTTCTCCCCATGGAAGTTGCAAATCCATGTCTTGCTATGGAAACTTTCTTGAGGAGGTTGCCAAGGGTTAGATCCTTTTTTCATCTGTATGTGGGAAAAGAAATTGAAGAAAACAATTTGAACTCTAAATAAAGGGACAATTGTAACCATTACATCATAATGTGTTTCTTTTAAATGGTGGTGCAAAAAAGATAGTTAAAATGCTCATCATAATTTTGATATTGTCAAAAAAAATCTTGCGATACCTTTTAAGTTTCAAGTTTTGACCAATATCTCTTATATGAAGTCCTCTTTAATGTATTCAAATTTCAATATGTTCATCTAAAATATATTATACAAGTTGTTGTTGATGTGAAATTAGGTAAACAAATTAAATTGCAACTTATATTTCTTTTGTAATTTATTATAGAATATGTGTTTGATAAAGCACCATATTACAAACCAAGCCATGTTTCTAATATGTCCATGCAATGTGTTAAAATGTAATTAGATTTTAAAAATTCATAGTTTGTAGGACAATCATTTAAATAACACATAGGTTTAACAAAGCTCTAAACAATCACATTGTGCTTCCATTACAACTTGAATAACATATGAATTTATGACACACAAGTTTAGGAGAAAAGCTAGCACTCCATGACGCACTCCTAAGTCCCTTGTTGAACCCACTTGAAGGTCCAACTATGTAGAATTGCGAAAAGTTGGGACTTGGGGGCCGTTCTCGACTTCCGGCACTAAAAGGGGGGTAGAGGGGCGTGTTAGAAGTCTCAGGATTAGACTAGGAAGAGGGACTAGATTATCAAGCTCGAATCTGCATCCAAAACCAACCACAAGAGGGTTAGTTAGCATTTGGGAACACCCTTGGGTGTTAGGACAAGCCATAGACACTTTGACACACAAGACTCACCACGGCCCGAACTCGGGGGAAGCCACCACCTTCCCCCGTATAATATTTTCTGCGTCTCACCGCGGAGGCTACATCCGAATGGCTCTTTTTCCCGGGACTCCCAAGGAGGAGTCCCAAAACTGTCCCGGGTTAGAGTCCCATGACTTTGGGAGCTCATATCTCCCAGCTCTGACCTCCGATTGGAATGAGGTTTAAACCAAAGTTATAGCTCTCCTTGATAGCTTTCCAACACCATGTTGCACTCCTTCAGGCGACGTCGGAAAGAGGTCGATTCCCGACTTTTAGTGGTTGGGAGTCAAACTGGCAGTTTGATTCCCGGCCTTTCTTTTGCCCATAGCTTGGGCTACAGATGTCCAAATGGTTCATGCAAGGCCATTTTGGACATCTGCACTTCGATATTTTTTCAATGACATAAAGAGTGCATCAATGCGAGGAGATTTGACCCCTTAAATCATCTTCTGAGTTTTCGGGAGTCCCGGAAGACTCCAAGTTTCCCACTTTTGGGAGTGGGAGTTGCATTCTCCCATTTTGCCCAAAGTGGGGTTGCGACACTCCACATCACAAGTTCACTTGAAATAAATGAAACAAGTAAATGATTACATGGTTTTAAAATTCATGTATCATTTATGTACTAACTTAATTTGTTAGTTGTAAAACTTGAATTTGAAAAAAAACCTCTAAATGACTCTACCCATTTAAAAAGTTACCACATCAAGGGTGAAAGCACACTACAATGACCCTCTTTAAGGTGTCACATTGTACTATTTTTTTAAAATGTGCATGTTTGAGTGTATTCCACCTTAAACTTTTGAACAATTTTTTGCATATTATGTTAAAATATAACCTAAACAAAATATTAAAAAGAAACTATTTCATTCCATTTTATAAAGTGATAGATTGGAATATATTTGTGGAAACAAATGTAATGTACATGTGTATTCAAATATTGAAATATACTCTAAAAATAATTTAAATGATTTTTGGTTTTTATGAAAGTTAAAGGTATTGAACCATCTCATTTCATATGGTTTGAACCATGTTTGGATATCATGTAACTAATTTGAAATTTTTCATCTTAAAAATGAGTTTTTTCAACAAAGATGCAATAAATGTATGCAAAATTGAAATTTTGACATTCACATGGAAGTTGACAAGCATAGCTAGATGGGCCATATCTTAAATTCCAACTAAATTGATTATTTTAATGACTAATGAAACCTTAAAACTAATGTAATCAAAATGAGATATTGACCCTATTATACTAATATATCCATGGTTCTTTCGAATATAAATAATGAAAATTATTATTTTAAAAGTAATAATTTTAGGGTTCAAAAAACCAATTGTAATACCCAAAATTAAATGCAAATTTTTTTTGGAACAATTATACTATATGTATTTTAACACTGAATCCAAAAATGCCCAAAAGGGGGGCACTATAATTTACTTTCACCCTCAACCATAAATTATTTGTTTTATTGGTATAATGTGATTTATGAAAAACTTCATGAACACATTATCATTTTTAAGATGCATGATGTCATGTCATGTCAATTAATACATCCACATCATTTAATATATGTGTCCATTTTTTATTATGCTATGATTATAAAATGTTTTGATTGCACATGTACACAATGTGGCAAAATTAGATATGTCAACCACCACATCCTAAAAATAATATTTCAAATCATGTGTATTTATAAATGATGACATTCCATGTCATTTCATAATTGTTGTTTGGCCACTTTACAAACTATAAATTAGATGAAAATACAAATACAAAAATTAAATGATCGTAGATCATTTTGAACATCCACATGGTAAACTAAAACATGTTGCATACAAAATATTGGTCATTAAATGTTAGAAATTTTGGATGAAATTTACATACAATAAATGTTTTCATTCATTCATTGTAAAACTCACAACAATACAAATTTAATAATATTTTCATGAGAATTAAATAGTTGAAAACATATTTCATAGACAACATTTTAGTTGTTGTGGATGATGAGAATCCTTGTTGTGATGCACCATGTGAGGATATTTATATCTTTTTTCAAATATTCAACTCTTTTACAAAATTGGGAATGTTTTTCATTATAACATGTAGGGTAGATAGGTTAATGAACAAACACTTAAGAATTCAAAAGAGGTCGAATCTTGACACATTGTTCTTCTATTTATGAACCTCACATAACATTTGTAGCCCTCCACCTAGCCCTTCTAACATTGCAAAAATTGTTGAATTCAATAAAAGAATGGGGAAGATATGGGGTGTTTGGTGGAATGGGGTTTGATGTTTGGTGATGGCTGAAATAAAACATATTTGGATTTCAAATTTAAAGTTTTTGATCATTACATCTTTGCCTTTTGGAGTATAAAGAAGTTTTGTAAAGCCTAGTTGATAAGCCCATGAAATTTTTAATCACTTAAAACAAACTAAAAATGAAAAAGATATGGGGTTGAAATTAGACAAGGGTCTAGAACTATTTTTTTCAAATAATTGAACAAACTATCATTCATCCTCTTCCTATGTTTTTTGTGTTGTTCTTTTACTTTTGACATTCAAAATTTTTTGTAACCTTCTAGTTTGTGCATCCAATGACACAAGAATCACTCAACTTGGTTAGGGAATGAGGATAATATTGAAAATCACTCAATGATAGGTATGTGTTTAGTGATGAGAAATTTTACCCTATAAGACATCAAAACTACATCACTAGTGGAAAATTATTGTTTGCAACCAATTTTTGTAACTAAAAAATGTCATTTGCAAAAATAAATAAATTGCAAACAATATTTTCAATTACAAATTACATTTTTTAAAAATCTCAGCTATAAATTATTATTTTTGTTGCAAAAATTGATTAATTAGAAGAACATTTGTCATTTGTAATAATGTTTTGCAATTAAAAAGTGTTGTTTGCAACTAAAAAATGTCATTTATAATTTTTTTAATATATATTTATAATCATAAATCAATTACAAATGAATTTTTTAATTATAAAAATTGATTGGAAATAACATTTTTTTATGCATGCAAAAAAATGCTATGTTATGAAATTTATTGTATATTATTTTGTGATTACTCTCAAAAAATGTTCTCCTTTAAAGCATACAATCAAAATATTGAAAAAATGATTTAAAATTGGATTAATGAACCACCTGTCACAAGCAATGGTACAACATATTTCTTCCTCAACATTGTCAAAATTTCCAACAAGTTTGAATTAAATTAGATTTTACATTTAAGCTGGTGTAAAATAATATTATGATCACTTAACAAAAGGTTTTAATTTTAATACTTTTTTTATTAATTGAGATTTATCATAGGGCTTAAAGCCATGGTATTTGATGTGACATTTTTAATGTGTCAAAATACTAACTATGATTTACCACATGAGTTTTTTACCTTTGATCTTTAAATTAAATTGGCCTTATATAAATTAGGGTTGTAAAGCAATGTAAGAACATCTCTCATTCGATAAAAATTCATAATGTAATATTGGGCATGTGGCAAAGTCCTAGGGAAGGTAGCATGTTTAGGTGTTATCACATGGGGCTTTGACCTATTGGAAGATAATGTCAATACAAAGATGAACAACCTTGAAAACAAGGCAATAAAAAGGGATTAAAGCTTAGCAATTTTTTTTGTTGAGGCCCACATGCCATCATGGGGAAGTGTACAACACGAGCGGGTTTAGGACCGAAACTATGTATGATTACTACATAGTTATGAAATCTATGTTTTTGATTGTAAAACTATCCTCCCACCTTACTATTGGCTATGCAAGCTTCACTATTCTCCTTCCATGAACTACACATAAACAACACCAAAACTATTCAAAAACCAAAAGCTTTTTCCAAAATCAAAACTTTGATTCTCATAAACTTTGTATTCATACCATGACTTTTTACCAATGAAGGTGTTTTTCAAGGTCACAAACACCTCCTTATATACTAACCAAAAGGAAACTAATCAAGAAACTTCCTAAAACCTATCCACCACATGGTTCCCCAAATAATCAAAAGGAAACAAAATCACA
>Ga0116231_10006660_pt1 | contig 21831 bp, 19 predicted proteins | sample S1TSphgellanicum_2_FD_89695 | JGI IMG/M metagenome (GOLD analysis project Ga0116231, IMG submission 89695) | Host-associated microbial communities from peat moss isolated from Minnesota, USA - S1T2_Fd - Sphagnum magellanicum MG | ecosystem: Host-associated > Plants > Peat moss > Unclassified...
CGAACCCGCCCCGCAAGGTGCTGCGCCCGCCAGCGCAGCACAAGCCAGCGCGGCGCCAGCAACCGCGGCGCCAGCAACCGCGGCGCCCGCAACCGCGGCGCCGACTAACGCGTCTCCCGCCAGCGCGGCGCCCGCAGCACCGACGCGGGTCGATGAGGCTGCCTTCTCGCATGCGTATGCAAGCCCTTCGATTCGCAAGTTCGCTCGCGAACTCGGCGCGGATCTAGGCCATGTCAAAGGCACCGGTACGAAAGGGCGCATTACTCAGGAAGACGTCAAAGCCTACGTCAAGAGCATCGTGACATCGCCACCCCCCCCGGTTGCCGGAGGCGCAGCGCTGCCGAAAGTCGCCGCTGTCGATTTCGCAGCGTTCGGTGCTGTCGAAGTCAAACCGCTGTCGAGGATTCAGAAGATCTCCGGGTCGCGGCTGCAGGCGAGTTGGTTGAATTTGCCGCATGTCACGCAGCACGAGGAAGCCGATATCACGGAACTGGAAGCGGCTCGCGTCGAACTCAAAGCCACGGCCTCTGCACAGGGCGTGCGGCTCACACCGCTGGCTTTCATCGTCAAGGCCTGCGTGCTGGCGCTGAAGGAACATCCCCGCTTCAACGCTTCCTTGGACCCTTCGGGCGAGAATCTGATTTTCAAGAAGTACTACAACATCGGTTTCGCGGCCGACACGCCCAACGGACTGGTGGTTCCAGTGATTGCCAACGCCGACATCCTCGGCATCTTCGACATAGCCCGGGTTCTGGGCGAGATGTCGGAGAAGGCTCGAGGCGGCAAACTCAAGGTTACCGAGATGCAGGGCGGGACCTTCACGATCTCGAGTCTCGGCGGCATCGGCGGCACGGCGTTCACGCCCATCATCAACGCGCCCGAAGTCGCCATCCTGGGGGTCTCGAAGTCGAGCCAGAAGCCAGTCTACGAACGCGGCGGTTTCATTCCAAGGCTGATGCTGCCGTTGTCACTGTCTTACGATCATCGCGTCATCGACGGTGCGGAGGCTGCACGCTTCATCGTGTTTCTCGCCAGAGCACTCGGTGACGTCAAGGCGTTGCTGCGATGAGCATCGTGGAACTGCGCATTCCCGACATCGGGGATGCGAAGGACGTGCTGGTTGTCGAGGTATTGGTCAAACAGGGCGATACGGTGGCCCTGGAAGATCCGCTCATCACACTCGAATCCGACAAGGCCTCCATGGACGTGCCGTGCTCGGCGGCCGGGGTGGTTGAATCGGTGGCGGTCAAGGCCGGCGATAAAGTGTCTGCGGGTGCAATGATCGCCCGGGTGCAGACAAACTCCAGCGCATCGACCGCGCCGGATGCCGCCCCGTCGGGGCAGCTGGTAGCGGCCGCGCCAACCCCCGCAGAGGCTGTTGCGACACTTGGGGGGGTGGCTGCTGCGCCTGTGGCGGCCGTGACGACGGCTGCACCCGTTGCGACGGCGGCAGCGCCGGCCGTGACGACGGCTGCGCCCGACGGCGCGCTGGAGTTGGTGGTGCTCGGTTCCGGGCCCGCCGGGTATACGGCGGCATTTCGGGCCGCGGATCTGGGGCTGAAAGTTACGCTCATCGAGCGCTGGTCGATGCTCGGCGGGGTTTGTTTGAACGTGGGCTGCATTCCCTCCAAGGCGCTCCTGCACGCGGCCAAGGTCATCGAGGATGCGGCGGACATGTCGATCGCGGGGATTACCTTCGCACCCCCGCAGATCGATCGCGACAAATTGCGTCAGTGGAAGAACCGCGTGGTGACGAAACTCACCAACGGGCTCAACGTGCTCGCCAAACAGCGCAAGGTGGACCTGGTGCGCGGTGAAGCCAGATTCGTCGGCCCCTATACGCTCGAGGTCAATGGACCCGAGGGTTCGCGGCGCCTGGATTTCAAGCAATGCATCATCGCGGCCGGCTCCGAGTCTGTGCGTCTGCCGGGATTGCCCGACGATCCGCGCGTGATCGATTCCACCGGCGCCCTCGAGTTGCCCGCCGATTGTCAGCGGCTGTTGGTCATAGGCGGCGGCATCATCGGCTTGGAAATGGCTTGCGTGTACGATGCGTTGGGCGTGAAGGTCACGGTCGTCGAACTCAGCGATGGCTTGATGCCCGGTACGGATCGCGACCTGGTGCGTCCGCTGCAGAAGCGCATCGAAAAGCGCTACGAGAAAATCCTGCTCAAGACCAAGGTATCGAAGCTCGAGGCAAGCACCGCGGGACTGCGCGCCACGTTCGAGGGCCCCGATTCCGCCGAGCCGCAGATGTTCGACCGCGTGCTGGTGGCCGTGGGCCGCAGCGCCAACGGCCATGCCATCAACGCGGCCGCGGCGGGAGTGAAGGTCGATGCGCGCGGCATCATCGCGGTGGACCAAAGGATGCGCACCAATGTGCCCAATATCTTCGCGATCGGCGATATCACGGGCGCCCCCATGCTGGCGCATCGCGCGACTCACCAGGCGAAGGTGGCCGCAGAAGTGGCGGCGGGGCAGAACTCATCCTTCGACGTCCGCTGCATTCCCGCGGTGGCCTACACCGACCCTGAGATCGCGTGGGTAGGCGCTACGGAGACCGAGGCGAAGGCGCGGGGCCTCGACTTCGGCAAGGGAGTGTTTCCTTGGGCGGCGAGCGGGCGATCGCTAGCCATCAATCGGGACGAGGGTTTCACGAAGATACTGTTCGACAAGCAATCGCACCGAATCATCGGCGCCGGTATCGTCGGCAGCAACGCGGGCGAATTGGTGGCGGAACTCGGTCTTGCGATCGAAATGGGGGCCGATGCTGCGGATGTGGGCTTGACCGTGCATGCGCACCCGACCTTGTCCGAAACGGTCGCATTTGCGGCCGAAGCCTTCGAAGGCACGTTGACCGATCTTTACATCCCAAAAAAGTGAATGCGTCATGACGAAACGCCTTGCCTCAATCTGGGCGCCGGCCCTGCTGACGTTGCTGGCGTCGTTTGCGCCGGCGGCGCGAGCGCAGGATGCCTGCATGGACTTCAAGTGGGACGTCAGCAAAGAGAGGGCGCTGTTCGCGGGGCCTCCTACCGTGATGCAGGCTGGGACGGACGTGAAGTCGGCGCCGATCGTGCTGCCGAATCACCTGTATCAGCTGGCACTTGCTGCGCAGAAGAGCGTCGATTTCCAGGTGCGTCAGGGCAAGAAGAGCGACGACGATGCGCATGCGGGCCTTGCCATACTGCGTATCAGCACGGAGGGCAGTTATCGAGTATCGGTAGATCTACCCGTATGGATCGACGTCGTCACCCAGGACTCGGTGTTGGCGCCCGTGGATTTCCAGGGACAGCATGACTGCGCCGCGCCGCGCAAGGTCGTGGTGTTCGACTTGAAGGGCACCAAGCCGTTTCTATTGCAGTTCAGCGGGGCCGCGATCGGTCAGTTGCTGGTGACCGTGACCCCGGTGCCGGAGCGTATTGGCTAACGGCCTGTCTGACTCATCCGTGCGAGCCGTTAAGGCGCCGAGGTCGAGGACGGACCAGGCGGATTCGCGGCCATGCATTCCTTTACGAAAGCCGTTTTCTGTGCGCCGACCAGTTTCTGGGACTTCGCGTCCTTCAGGCATGCGGTGAGCTTGGCGTGTCGTGCGGCCGCGTCGGATTGATCCATCGCCGACACGTCGGCCGCATTCGCACGTTGCTGCGTGACTTGAGCGGCGGCGGGATGCGTCGCCGAGGCGAACAGCCCGAGACACACGAGTGCGGCTGAGGTTGCGGCGGCGGTGGTGGCTAGGGACATTGCACCCCAGAATAGCGGCCGATCCAGCCCCCGCCGATGAAGCGCGCATGAAGCTTGCTTAACCTTTGGTCAGGCGCTCGCGCGCCAGAGCGAGGTAATGCGACTCATCCGGCATCCTACCGTCACGCTGTGCCTGCCATAATGTCTGTCCCAGGGATTCGACGAGGACATGCTCCGCGGTGTGCACGTCGTCATGGCGCGAGGCCAATTGCCCATGCAATGCGCGTATGCCGGGCGGTCGGTCGATGGCGAGCTGTTCGCGCACCGCGATGTGCAGCCCCATATGTAAAAATGGATTAGCGGCGGTACCGCCGTCGGCAGGCTCATAGCTGCCCACGGTTTCGGCATCGCGCAGCAGCGCTTGGTATTCCGGGTGTGCGCCGATCACGTCGGCGATCAGGGACTGCAGCGGGCTCAAAGGCAGGCCTTCCAGGTGTCTCTTCCAGGCCTCGACGTAGCTGCGGCGCAACTGCTCGCGAGAGTGTGTGTCAAACGCCGGCATGGCAGGACTGAGTCAGACAGGCTCCTTAACGCGGGTCTTACGTCGATATTCGCACAAATCGACGATGATGCAGTTCGGACAATCGGGCGAGCGCGCCTTGCAGGTGTAGCGGCCGTGCAGGATGAGCCAATGATGAGCGTCCTGGACATATTCCGTCGGCACGAATTTCGCGAGTTTCTGCTCCACGATTCGTACCGTCTTGCCGGGCGCGAGACCGGTGCGGTTCGAGACGCGGAAAATATGCGTGTCCACCGCAATCTCAGGGTGGCCGAAGGCGGTGTTCAGGATCACGCTGGCGGTCTTGCGGCCGACGCCCGGCAGCGCCTCCAATTCGGCGCGTGTCGCAGGTACCTCGCCGCCATGACGCTCGATCAACGCCTGGCAGGTAGCTAGGATGTTCTTGGCCTTGGCATTGTAAAGACCGATGGATTTGATATGCGCGGACAGACCCGCGAGCCCGAGATTCAAGATGGCGGCAGGGGTATTCGCGGCGCGATACAAATGCTGCGTCGCCTTGTTGACGCCTTTGTCCGTCGCCTGGGCAGAGAGAATCACGGCCACCAATAGTTCGAATGGCGATGAGTAGTTGAGTTCGGTACGCGGCGCCGGATTTGCCTGCTTGAGCCTCTTGAATATTTCGTGCCGCTTGGTTGGATTCACGAAGCTTCCGGGCGCCGAGCCGCGGCTTTCTTTTCATCGAGCTCGCGCTGGCGCTGCACTGCACGATGCGCGAGCCGGGCGCGGTGTGCTGCAAAGCGCGCACGATTCAAGGCGGGATCGTTGGCAAAGGAGGGGTCGGTACGCATCTCGATGCAATCCACAGGGCATGGCGCCAGACATAGCTCGCAGCCGGTGCAGCGGTCGCTCAGCACCGTGTGCATGTGTTTGGCGGCGCCGACGATGGCATCGACGGGACATGGCGCGAGACAACGGGCGCAGCCGATGCAGCGCGATTCGTCGATGAAGGCGACTTTGCGCGGCGTTTCAATGCCGTTCGCGGGGTTGAGTTCGAGTACCGGACGATCGAGGAGCCTCGCCAGCGCATCGATCGTCGCCTGCCCGCCCGGCGGACATTGGTTGATTTGCGCTTCGCCGCGGGCGACCGCCTCTGCATACGGCCTGCATGCTGCGTAGCCGCAGCGCGTGCACTGGGTCTGGGGCAGCAAGTCATCGATGCGCGCCGCGAGCTCGGGCGCGGTGCCGCTGGTCATGTCACTTGACGCGCATTCCGGGAGCCGCCCCGGAATCCGGCGACACCATGAAGATTTCCTTTCCGCCGGGACCTGCGGCGAGCATCATCCCGGCCGACACGCCGAAACGCATCTTGCGCGGCTCCAGATTTGCCACCACGACGATGAGGCGGCCGCTCAATTCTTTCGGATCGTAGGCCGCGCGGATGCCGGCGAAGATCTCGCGCTCGCCGAGTTCGCCCACATCGACACGCAGCTTCAATAGTTTGTCCGCACCGCTCACGAGGTCGGCACTCAAGATCTTGGCGATGCGTAGGTCCACGCGCAGAAACTCGTCGATCGAAATGCTGTTTCCCTCGACCGCCGCAGCCGCGGCCAGCGTCGCTGCATCGGATGCGCCGCTGCTTGCGGAGGGTGGCGTGACCCGTGCCGCCTCGGGAGCTGCCGCCTGGGCAGCAGCCGCCGCGGAAACAGCCGCCGTCGTCGCTGCCGCCGCCGCTGCCGCGTCGGTCGGTGCTTGCGCCTCAGGCTCGATGAGGCGCTGCACGGCCTTCGGGTCGAGACGAGTCGCGAGCGGTTCGTACGTCTCAATGGAGCTACCGAGCAGCGGCGACGCAGCATGAACCCACGTCCAAGTGTCCTCGCCGAGGAAGCTTCTGGCTTTTGCCGCCATTTGCGGCAGCACGGGTTGCAGGAAAATCATCAATACTCGAAACAGGTTCAGACCTTGCGTGCAGACGGCCTGTACGGCCGCCGTGTTGGCGGGGTCTTTGGCGAGTATCCAGGGCTTTTGCGCATCGATGTACTGGTTGGCGCGATCCGCGAGCGCCATGATTTCGCGCACCACGAGGGCGGTGTCGCGCTCCTCGTAGGCCTGCGCAAGCCGTTCGCCCGCCGCCGCGAACGTCTCGAACAGCTCTGCATCGTGGAGCGCAGGCGCCAGCACCCCACCGCACATCCGGCTGATGAAGCCCGCGCAGCGGCTGGCGATGTTCACCAGCTTGCCGACGATTTCGGAGTTCAAGCGCGTCGCGAACTCCTCGAGATTCATATCCAAATCGTCGATGCCCGAGGTCAGTTTGGCGGCCAAGTAATAACGCAGATATTCCGCCGGAAAATGGTCGAGATAGCGGCGGGCGGTGATGAAGGTGCCTCGTGATTTCGACATCTTCTGGCCATTGATGCTCAGGAAACCATGGGCGTGCACGGCGGTCGGACGGCGCATGCCGGCTGCCTGCAGCACCGCGGGCCAGAACAAGGTGTGAAAGTAAAGAATGTCCTTGCCGATGAAGTGGTGCAGTTCGGCGGACGAATCGGGTTTCAGGAAATCATCGAACTTCAGACCGGTGCGCGCGCAGAGCTGCGTCAAGCTCGCGAGGTATCCAATCGGCGCGTCGAACCAGACATAGAAGTATTTGGCGGGTGCGTCCGGGATCTCGAAGCCGAAGTAGGGTGCGTCGCGCGAGATGTCCCAATCCTTCAAGCCTTGCGAGAACCATTCCTCGAGCTTGCGCGCGACGCTCTCCTGAACGGCCGTGCTGCTCACCCAACTCTTGAGCGGTTTTTCGAACGCGCTCAACTTGAAAAAATAATGTTCGGATTGCCGCCACACCGGGGTGGTCCCGCTCACGACGGACACCGGATCCTTGAGATCGGCGGTCGTGTAGGTCGAGCCGCAATTTTCGCAGGAATCGCCGTATTGATCGGCCGTCGAGCACACCGGGCAGATTCCCTTGACGTAGCGGTCCGGCAGGAACATCGCGGCCTTCTCGTCATAGGCTTGACTGACACTGCGGCGATCGATGTAGCCGGCCTGGCGAAGCACCAGGTATATCTGATCGCACAGTACCTCGTTCTCAGCGGAGTGCGTCGATCCGAAATTGTCCTGATCGATCAACATGCCGGCGAGGTCGCGCCGGTGCTCCTGATTGACCTGCTCTATGAGCTGCTCCGGCGTGAGCCCCAAGGATTGGGCCTTGAGCATGACGGGAGTGCCGTGCGTATCGTCGGCGCAGACGTAGTAGCACTCGTGGCCGCGCAGCCGCTGGAATCGAACCCAGATGTCGGTTTGGATGGCCTCGAGGATATGGCCGAGGTGCAGGGGGCCATTGGCGTAGGGCAGTGCGCTGGTGACGAGAATTCGGCGGCGTTGAGTCATGCCAAATTATGCCACGCCGCCGCCGCGGAGCAGCGGCTTCGAGGCCGGACTCAAGAGGCTTCGCGAAATTGCTCGAACCTGGATTTGTTGATGGCCTTCTTGAAGGCCTCCTTGCCCGAAATCTGTTTGGCATCGAGCAACTGTTGGATCGCCGAGTCCATCAGGCGCATGCCGCTGGCCGCGCCGCTCTGCATGGCGTTTTCGAGCTGATCCATCTTGCCCTGGCGGATGAGGTTTGAGACGGCAGGCGTATTGATCAAGATTTCCAGGGCGGCGACCCGGCCGGATTTATCGGCCGTGGGGATGAGTTGCTGCGACACGACGCCGCGCAGGCTGGTGGACAACATGGTGCGCACATGCGGCTGCTTGTCTGCGGGAAAGGCGTTTACCAGCCGGTCAACGGTGGGCGCCGCGCCATTGGTGTGCAACGTTCCCATCACGAGAATGCCCATTTCGGCGGCGGTGACCGCGATGCTCATGGTCTCCAGATCGCGCAATTCGCCCACCAGAATCACGTCAGGGTCCTCACGCAAGGCGGAATGCAGGGCCGAAGCGAACGAGGCGGCATGCACACCGATCTCGCGCTGACTGATCAAGCAGTTCTTCCTCGTATGAACGAACTCGATCGGATCCTCGATGGTCAGGATGTGGCCTTTCTCGCGCGTGTTGATGTCGTCGATCATGGCCGCCAATGTCGTCGATTTGCCCGACCCGGTTTTTCCGGTCACCAGGATGAGGCCGTTGGTTATCTTGCACAGATTGCGTACTGCCACGGGCAGATTCAGATCGTCCGCGCTCTTCGCTTTCGACGGGATGGCACGGAATACGGCTCCCATACCGTTCAATTGACGCAGCACATTGACGCGGAAGCGGGCGACGTTCGGAATGCTGTAGGCAAAGTCGGTACCGTCTTTCGACTCGAATCGTTCGACGGCGAGCCTCGGCATGATCTCGTAGAGCGTGGTCTTGACGAACTCGGCGCTCAACGCCTCCGTGCGCAGCGCCTTCAGTTCGCCGTACTGGCGCACGCGCGGCAGATCGCCCGCCAAAAAGTGCAAGTCCGAGCCGTTTCGCTCTAGAACCATCTGCAGGAAATTATCGATTGCCGGCATGACGCGCGCTTCAACTGCCGGCCGTTTCCGGCGTCGGCATTCCGGTCAAGTCGGTGACGTAGCGCTGGAACTGGCGCTTGTCGGTGGCGTATGCATAGGCATGTTCAGGGTCGATGAGCTTCGAGTTGATACCCGCGAGCAGGGCCTGGTCGAGGAGCTGCATGCCGTACTCCCGGCCCATTTGCAGCTGACTCGGGATCTGATGGGTTTGGTCCGTCATGATGAGCTTGCCAATGGCCTTGGTGAGCACCATCACCTCGCAGACGGCGTGCCGGGCGCGCTGATCGGGTGTCTTGACCAGCACCTGCGTGATCACCGCGATCAGGCTGCTGGCGAGGAAGCTCTTGGTCTGCTCACGCTCCTCCGTCGGCAAGGCATCGATCATGCGGTCGATGGTCTTCGTGGCGCTGGTGGTGTGCAGCGTACCAAGCACCAGGTGTCCGGTTTCCGCCGCCGTCATGGCCATGGCAATGGTTTCGGCATCGCGCAATTCGCCCACGAGAATGACGTCGGGATCCTCACGCATGGCTGCCCGCACGCCCTCGGCGAAGCTCGGAAGATGCGTGCCGAGCTCGCGCTGTATGACCTGGCTCGCCTTGCTGCGATGGACGAATTCGATCGGATCCTCGAGGCTGACGATGTTGAGCGCGCGGGTCGAATTCAAGTAATCGATCATGGACGCGAGCGTCGTCGTTTTGCCGGTGCCGGTCGATCCGGTGACGAGGATCATGCCTTGGTGATAGTCACACAGCTTACGTACCACCGCCGGCAGGCCCAGCTGATCCATGGTCGGCATTTGTGTCGGGATGGCCCGAAACGCGGCGCCAAGGCCGGTTTCCTTGCGAAACACGTTGACACGAAAACGGCCGCCGTCGGAGGATACATAGGCGAAATCGAGATCATTGCCCTCGTGCAGCGTCTTGAGCTGGGACTGGTTCAGAACTTCAGTGATATAGCTCTCGAGTTCGGTTTCGCCCAAATCCCTGAATTTGATCGGGGTCAGATCGCCCTGTAGCCGCAGCATCGGAGGTACGCCCACGGCCAGATGCAAATCGGAGCAGCCCTGCCCGACACCTAGTTTCAGGAATGCATCGATTCTTGCCATAACGGGCAAGGCTACAGGCAAGCGCCAGGGTTTTGTAGTTCTCAACGCCTGAAAGGGCGCCAAACGTGACCTAGGTCCACTCCAAGAGCGATTTGGCCATGCGGACGAGTCAGACAGGCTGCTTGCAGCCTGTCTCAAGCCTCGGCAAGAAACTTCTCGAGACTGAGTCGTAATTCATCCATGGTCTGGGCACGTTTGGCCTTGTCGAGCGACATGCATTTCATGACCAGGTTGCTCAACTCCGCGGGCAAGTCCTTGTTGATTTCAGAGGGCGGCCGCGCTTTTCCCTGCACATGCTGATACATGACGGACATATGGTCGCCGCGTGAATAGGGCGGCACGCCGCTGAACATCTCGTACATGATCACGCCCAGGCTATAAATGTCGGCGCGCTCATCGACCTTCTTGCCGAGGATCTGCTCGGGAGCCATGTACTTCGGCGAGCCGATGACATAGCCGGTCTTGGTGAGCTGGGTGTCGCCCTGACTTTGCGCCGCCGCCACGCCGAAATCCACGATCTTGAGGAGTCCCTCGTTGTCGATCAGCAGATTCGCCGGCTTCAAATCGCGATGCACGATGCCGGCCTGATGCGCCACCGCCATACCGGTCGCGATATCGATCGCGAATTTGATGGCGCGCTTGAGTTCCACCGGCTTCTCGTTGACGATTTCGCCGCCCAGGGTGTGCGAGGGGAAGTACTCCATCGAAATGGCGTAGTTGCCCTGGATGTAGAGAAAGTCGTAGATGCGGATGACGTTCTTGTGCGTGATCTTGCGGCTGTAGCGCAATTCGTGCACGAAACGCTTCATCATCTCCTCATCCGAAGCCACGTTCGGATTCAAGAACTTCAGGATGAGGCGCTCCTCCACCACGGTGTCTTCCATGAGCAGCACCGTGCCGAATGCTCCCTTGCCGATCTTCTCGATGAACTTGTAGCGGCCCTCGATGATGTCGCCGCTCTTCAAGGTTGCGATATCGAGCCGTGCGGCGGCAGATGCGGCCTCGTTTTCCTTGACCACCTTTTCCAGTTCTTGGTTGTCGATGAGCAGCGTCTTGGCCTGCTCCTGCATACGTTCGGCGCGTTGATTGGCGACGATCTGCTGCGTGGAGAAGCGCGTGTCGAGCTCCTGAATCGCGCGACTGACGGCCTGGCCGAGCATCGCGTCCCCGGGTCCCGTCGGGATCGCCTGCAGGCGCATACGGATGGTCTCGACCCGCCGCTCGTCCGCGAGCCGGGTCAGCGCGGCGATGGCCTCGACCCTGATCTGGCTCTCCGACCGGGTCAAAAACGGCAGCAGCTGCTCGACGCACCTTTGATCCCCCACCTTGCCGATGGCGCGGATCACCGTGGGGATGGTCTTTGGATCGCTCGATTGGAGCATGTCGAGGAATCGCGGCAGGCTCTTGCTGCCGCCGATTTCCGCCAAAGCATCCACGGCGCGTTCGCTCACCCACCAGTCCGGATCGCGAGTCGCGTCAATCAACTGCGCGACCGCACGCTCATCCTTGGTCTGATTCAGGATTTCAATGGCGGCGCGCCGGATGTCCTGGTTCTCATCCTTGATGAGGGCGAGCACCGCGTCGACGACCTTGGGACCGCCGATCTTGCCGAGCGCGTCGGCGGCCCGCGTGCGCACCCACCAGTCGCTGTCGGCCAAAACCTCCAACAGATACTTTACAGATTTGGACGTGCCCACGACGTTGAGCACCTCGACCGCGGCGCGCCGCGCATACTCATTCTCGTCCTTGAGCACATCCACCAAGTATTTGACGGTGTCCGGATGGTTGGCGTGCACCACCACATCGATCGCCTTGTTCTGCACCTCGAGTTCCGGATCGCGCAGCATCGCAACCAAGGTCGCGATGTCGAAGGGTCCGTCCATGCGTCCGAGAGCCGACAAGGCGGCGGAACGCACGAACTTGCTGTTGTCCTTGAGCTGCCTTTGAACCGCCTGCTGCACCTTGGGCGTGTTGAAGCGCGACAGCACATTGATGATGTGCAGACGCGCCACCGGGTCCTTGCCCTCGATGCGCGCCACGAGATCGTCGATCGAAGATTCATCCGCGATCTCGCCGATGATCTTGAACAATGCCGCCCGCTCGGTGGCCTCATGAGTGTAGGCGGCATTGAGCAGCTCGCGTACCGTGAAGCGGGCCTTTTGCGCAGCGATCACCTCGAGGATCGCCCCTTTGGGCAAGTCCGGCTTGCTCAGCGCATCGAGCAGCGCCGTTGCCGGGTAATTCTTGCTCGAGGAGAGGGCCCAGGCGATGCCCGACATGGCCCGGTTGTTGGCCGAGGACATGGTCTTGAAGACCGTCGGCAGACTCTTCGCATCGATGAGTTTCGAGAGCGCGTCGACGAATGCCAGCGTTTCGCGCTTCTCCGACGTCGCCATCGCGGTGATGAGGGGGTCGATGGCGCTCTGGCCCAGCGCTACCAGCTTTTGCAGCGCCTTTTGCGCCGACGGACTGTCTGGATTGCCGCTGGATCTGACCTCGGCCAAGAGCCGCTCAGAGCGATAATTGGAAAAAAGACTCATTCAATGATTAATCGGGTGTATCTCGGAAACCTTCCATTTTCGTCGCATTTGCGCGGCCGCCCGTGTGCCTGATTCGCAATTTTCGATTATGCCATACCGCACGATAACATCCGGCTGCGGTACAATCGGCGTGTCCTATGACTCATCCTGCCGCCGCGGATGCTGCTATTCGCGAGAAATTAGCCACTTATACCGATCCGTATCTTGGGTTGACCCTGGGTGCGGCGCAGGCTGTGCGCTCCGTCACAGTGCGTCAGGATGCTCTCGGAGTGGAGCTCGTGCTCGGCTTTCCGTGCGCAGATTACGCTGCCGAACTCGGTGCGGCATTGGCCGAGCACCTCGGCGGCTTGCTGGGCTCGGCCCGCCTCGACCTCAAACTCGAGGCGCAGATCACGGCGCACGCGGTGCAGCGAACCTTGAAGCCGCTGGCAAGCGTCAAGAACGTGATCGCCGTCGCATCCGGCAAGGGCGGCGTGGGGAAATCGACGACGGCGGCGAACCTGGCGCTCGCTTGGGCAGCCCAAGGCGCCAAAGTTGGACTTCTGGATGCGGACATCTACGGCCCAAGCCAGCCCCAGATGATGGGCCTTAAGGGAGCCAAGCCGGTCAGCGAGGACGGCAAGCGCCTCACGCCGCTGCGCAAGCATGGCGTCGAGGTCATGTCGATCGGCTTCATGATCGACCAGGAGCAACCGATGGCGTGGCGCGGCCCGATGGTGACGCAGGCGCTGACGCAGCTGCTCGGCGACACCCATTGGGGAGAACTCGACTATCTGGTGGTCGACATGCCGCCCGGTACCGGCGATATTCAGTTGACCTTGGCGCAACGCGTGCCGGTCAGCGGCGCCGTGATCGTCACGACGCCCCAGGACATCGCCCTTCTCGATGCGCGCAGGGGACTGAAGATGTTCGAGAAGGTCGATGTGCGCGTGCTCGGCATCGTCGAAAACATGAGCATGCACGTGTGCAGCAACTGCGGCCAGGTCGAACATATCTTCGGCAGCGGCGGAGGTGCACGGATGGCCGAGCAGTACGGTGTGCAGTTGCTGGGCGAGCTGCCGCTCGATATCCGTATCCGCGAGGACGCGGACGGCGGTTCGCCCACGGTCGTGTCCGAGCCCGGGAGCGCGCGCGCCCGCGCGTACCTGCTCATGGCGCGCCGCACGGCGGCAAGACTCGCGACCTTGAACAAGGACTACAGCCGAATGTTTCCCAAGATCACGGTCGAGGCCACGTGAGCATCAAGAACGACCGCTGGATCCGGCACATGGCCGCACAAGGCATGATCGAGCCATTCGCCCCTGATCAGGTGCGGGTAAGCGACGGCCATCGGATCGTGTCGTATGGCACGTCGAGCTACGGCTACGACGTGCGCTGCGCCGAGGAATTCAAGATTTTCACCAACATCAATTCCACGATCGTCGATCCCAAGAAGTTCGACGAGAAGTCGTTCGTGGACTTCAAGGGTCCGGTCTGCATCATCCCGCCGAACTCCTTCGCGCTGGCAAGCACGGTGGAATACTTCCGGATTCCGCGCAGCGTTTTGACGGTTTGTCTCGGAAAATGCGTCACCGGCGACACTCGGGTCGTGGACGCCGATACCGGCGCGTACCTGCCCATCACCGAGATGCGGTGGGGTAAATCGACTCTCGGACTCGACAATTGGAAGCTCAAGAGCGCGAAGGTTTCCGCGTTCATCCCTCAAGGTCGCAAAGAGGTATTCGAACTTCTCACCCGGACAGGATTGCGCATTCGCGCGACCGCGAATCATCCCTTTAGGCAGTTGCATGGCTGGACGCCGCTCGGCGAGCTGCGTCCCGGCGATCGAATTGCCGCCGCCCGGAACATTCCCGTGTTCGGTAAGACGCCGATCCCCGATTGGGAAGCCAGCCTGCTGGGACTGATGATTTCGGAAGGTCAGTGCGATACTCCGGGACATAGTCCAACTTACACGACGGCTGATTGCGCAATGGTGGAGCTGTTGAAACAGTGCATGTCCAAGTCTGGTATGGGGGTAGTAACTTGCAGAGGAAGGTACGGGTACCGCCTGGTCAATCGACAAGGGCGTGGGGGAATTCCAGAAAGCAATCGAGTTCATATTTGGTTGAAGAAACACGGATTGAATGTTGGGGCAGCCAAGAAATTTGTTCCGCAGTCAATTTTCACCGCACCCGAAACATCGGTTCGATTGTTTCTGCAATCGCTGTTCAGTGGCGACGGTGGCGTCTGCCACTCAAAAGGTGGTTTTTTCCTGGAGTACTACTCGAATTCGCGAAGGCTGATAGAGGATGTGCATCACCTTCTTCTGCGGTTCGGTATTTTTTCGCTGATTCGTGACAAAACGACCACCATTGGTACTGGCGCGTTCAAGATCCAGATCACGGATAAGGATCAGATCTTGCGTTTCGCGGATAAGATTGGATTTACTCCGGGTTCGGTGAATCAGGAGAAGCTCGAAGTCGAGGTGCTGCCGCGGATAAGCGTGCAAGGACGCGTGAAAAGTAACTTCGACACTTTGCCTTCGCAGGCTTGGCCCATCCTCAGCACTGCCGCTCGCGTGGGTGGCGTACGTTTCGGGGACAACAATGTTCGTGCCTCATTGCGTCAATCGGTACCACTTTACGCTGCGACGCAAGTCGCATTGGCAACCGGAGATTCATTCGTCACTCCATTGATCGATGGGCCGGTGTGGGATGTGGTCGAAAAAATCGAAGCCGTCGGGGTAGAGGAAGTGTTTGATATCACGGTGCCGTTGCTGCAAAATTTCGTAGCCAACGATCTTATCGTTCATAATTCAACATATGCGCGTTGCGGCATCATCGTGAACGTAACGCCTTTAGAGCCCGAGTGGGAAGGCCACGTCACTCTCGAATTCTCCAACACCACGCCGCTGCCAGCGAAAATCTACGCGAATGAAGGTGTCGCGCAGATGTTGTTCTTCGAAGCGGACGAGGTGTGCGAAACCTCGTACGCCGATCGCGGCGGCAAGTACCAAGGGCAGCGCGGCGTCACGTTGCCGAAGACCTAGCGCGTGAGGCTCTTGATGTGCATCGTAAATTCCACGCTGCCATGTCTCGAGCGTTCGGCCTTGACCGGGACGAACCCCAAGGATGGCGCGAACCACATGCGCATCACCCGATCATTGCCCTTGCGGCGGCTGGCGACGACGATGGTGTCGAGTTCGCCCAGGTCGGTGCGGATTCTCGCCGTGCCTTCCTGAACGTAGTCGAAATCCTTGAGCTGATCCTTGTCGAGCATCTGAATCGTGTTGGGCAGGTCGCCATTGCGCAAGTCGGTCATGGTCTCTGCCTGGATGGAATTCAAGTCTTGCGCGCCCGCTTTGAGGGGAAGGTCCAAGGGTCTGTTCTCGGAAGTGCCGGTGGCGCGCATATCGAGCCAGTTGAACTTCACGTTGACGCTTAGCCCCCCTTGCTCGCCGCGATATTCGTGAGGACGCACGTGGCCGTCCTCGAGCTTGAACCAGCTGGTCTGGATGACAGGGTCGCTGTACAACAGGCGGAATACGCCGCGGGCGGCAACGCTCCACCGATACACGAACTCTCCCGGTGAGTCCCCCGCTGTCATCTCGATGTCGCTGACGGCTACATTGATTCCCTTCCAATCTGCGATGTAGTGGGCCTTGAAGGGCTTGAGGCCGCCGTTCAGCGCGTTGGCAGCGCTGACCGCCGTCGCCGTGGTGGTGGTCGCGGCCGATGTTGTGGCGGTCGCGGTCGCCGCTGTGCCGCCGGCAGTTGCCGGTACGCCGGCCATGCACAGAATCGCCGACATCGGCGTGCTTGCCAGGAGCTTCAGGCACGCAGCTGGTTTCACGGTAGCGGGTCCGGTCCGGCGTACTGCACCGGTGCGTGCAGCGCACGGCCATCGAGCCAAGCTTGGCCCTGCGCGCAGCGCAGCCGGCCCTCGCAAAACCAGCGCACCGCGAGCGGGTAGATGCGGTGCTCTTGAATTTGCACGCGGGCAAATAAGCTGGCTTCCGTGTCGTCGTGCGTGACCGGCACACGGGCCTGAATGATGGCCGGCCCCGCATCGAGCTGCGCGGTGACGAAATGCACGGTCACGCCATGTTCCGCGTCCTTTGCCTCGAGAGCCCGCCGATGCGTGTGCAGCCCGGGATATTTCGGCAGGAGCGAGGGATGTATGTTCATGATCTTCCCCTCGAATGCGGACACGAACTCGGCGGATAAAATCCGCATGAATCCGGCCAGCACCACCAGGTCGGGGTGGCAGTCGTGTATCGCCGCCGCCAGTTGCCGATCGTAGGCGCCGCGGTCGGATCCTTGGCGGAACGGCAGCGCAGCCGCGTTGACGCCCTGACTGCGGGCGGCTTCGAGACCGGCGGCATCGGCGCGATCGGATAATACGGCGCGGATCGAATACGGACAGTCCGGGCGCCGGCTATCGCTGAGCAGCGCGAGCATGTTGCTGCCGCGGCCGGAAATGAGAACGACGACGGAGCGGCTGGCCGTGCTGTCGTTCAAGCGATCACGACGCCGCGATTGCCGGCACGCACATCGCCGATCACCAAAACCTCCTGTCCCGCCGCTCGCAAGCAGGCCGCGGCCCGATCCGCGTCGGCCGCCGCGACCTGCACGGTCATGCCGATGCCGCAATTGAAAACCCGATACATTTCCGCGTCGCTCACCTGGCCGTGCTGCTGCAGCCATTCGAAGATCACATCGTGGCGCCAAGATGTGCGCTCGAGCACCACCTCGAGTCCGTCGGGAAGCACGCGGGGGATATTATCGACCAGTCCACCACCGGTGATGTGCGCCATGCCGTGCACGGGCATCTCCCGCAACAGCGCCAGCAGCGGCTTGACGTAGATGCGCGTCGCTGCAATCAGCCTTTCGATGAGCGGCACGCCATCGAGAGCCTCATCGAGGTCGGCGCCCGACACCTGCAGGATCTTTCGGATCAACGAAAAACCATTGGAGTGGGGCCCAGAGGAGGGCAGCCCCAGCACCACATCGCCCGCGCGCGTGAGGGTGCCATCGATGATGGCGTCCTTATCGACGATACCGACGCAAAATCCGGCGAGGTCGAAATCCTTGCCATGGTACATGCCCGGCATCTCAGCGGTCTCGCCGCCGACCAGAGCGCAGCCGGCCTGCACGCAGCCCTCGACGATGCCGGCGACAACTTGGGCCGCGACCTCCACGTCGAGCTTGCCGGTGGCGAAATAGTCCAGAAAATACAAAGGTTCGGCCCCTTGTACGATCACATCGTTGGCGCACATGGCCACCAGGTCGATGCCGACGCCTTGATGGCGTCCGGTGTCGATCGCCAGCCGCAACTTGGTACCGACGCCGTCGGTGCCCGATACGAGCACGGGCTGGCGATAACGCTGCAGGGGTACTTCGACCAAGGCCCCGAATCCGCCGATGCCCGCGAGCACCTCGCTGCGCATCGTGCGCTTGACGAGCGGCTTGATTCGTTCGACGAGCTCATCCCCCGCGTCGATATCGACGCCGGCATCGCGATAGGTAACGGGCGCTGGCTCTGTCATTTTTTGCTTGAATTCCAATGTGTTGAGTATTTTCGATGCCGCGCCGGCCAACGCTGCCGGGCGCGCCATGGGTGGCCCCGCCGGCTGTGGTATTTTATGCGATATCGACATGCGACAGTACCTAGAAGCCATAATTTGGGGCATTTGCGCGGTGCTGGCGTTCGCCTGCGGCCCCGTAGCCGCCTTGACCCCCATCGAGCTATACCAGGCCACGGCTCCGTTGTCCGACCGCTCCGAGGCGGCTCAAACGGCGGCGTTTCAAAGTGCGATGCGCACCGTGCTGGTCCGGGTTACCGGCAACCGCATGGCCGTAGAGGACGCGGCGCTGGCCCCGCTGGTCAGCAACGCGCGTCGCTACGTGCAGGAGTACCGGCCGGCGGGTGACGGTCAGCTGTGGATCGCATTGGACGGCGCCGCAATCGAACGCTGGTTGACCCAGAACGGCCAGCCCGTGTGGGGTCGTGACCGTCCCGCCACGTTCGTATGGTTGGCGGCGCAGAGCGGCGCTCAAAACGGCGTGCTCATCACGGCCGACGATGTCTCGGAGCTTAAAACCAGCATCGACGCCGAGGCATCGCTGCGCGGGCTGCCGTTGCTTTGGCCGAGCGCCGCGGACGCCCAAAAGAATCACGTCGACTATGCGTCCGTGACCGGCGGTTCGACCGCGGTGCTCGCGGATCTCGCACACCGCTCTGGAGGCGAGGGCGTGTTGATCGGCCGTGCAAATGGCGACACCGCGGCCGCCGCCGTGCGTTGGACGTTCATTTTTCAAGATCGCAGCAGCGACTCCTCGGGGGCGCTCGAGGGTGTCGATCGTGCGGCGGATTTGTACGCGGGCTTGTTTGCGGCGAGCGGCAGTCTGCAACCGGTCGACATCGAGGTGACCGGGATCAGCGATCTGAGCGAGTATGCAGGCATCGAGAACTACCTGGAATCCCAGTCCTTCATCTCGCGTTTGAGCGTGCTGGCCCTGCGCGGCGATACCGTGAGATTTCGCCTCGCGACCCGCGGCGGCGGTCAGTCGTTGCAGCGATCGCTGCTATTGGGCGGGCGGCTGGCGCCGCTGCCGGGCGGCGAGAACGGGCTGCAGCGGTTCGAACTGCATCGTTAGCGGGGCCTTGAGGCTTTGCGTCAAATACCCAACCTGATCACGCTGATCAGAATCCTCATCGTCGCGCCGATCATCATCTGCTTGATGCACCATCAACTCGACACCGCCCTGGCACTGTTCGCGGTGGCAGCCGCATCCGATGCGCTGGATGGGTTTCTAGCCAAGCGCTTCGGATGGCAGAGCGTGCTGGGATCGATTCTCGACCCGGTCGCGGACAAGCTGTTGCTCGCGGGCGTGTTCATCGCGCTGGCGATTCTCGGCCTGGTGCCGGTGTGGCTCATGGCGACGGCCCTTGCACGGGATGTGATCATCGTCGTGGGCGCAGTCGCTTACCGTGTCTGTGTGGGGCCGCTGACCGCACGACCTTCGGCGGTCAGCAAGATCAACACGCTGTGCCAGGCGGCGTTCGTGCTGTGCGTGGTCGCGCGCGCGCGGTTCTCGCAGCCGCCTGACTGGATGGCAACGGGGCTCGGCGCATTGGTGTTCGTAACCACGGTCGTCAGCGGCATCGATTATGTGTTGACCTATGGACGGCATACTGCCGCCGCGCGTGCTCAGCTTCGCGCACAAGGTGCGAAGTCATGAGACAGATGCCCCTTGGGGTGCGCCTTTCGACCCATGCGGTGTTCGAGGGTTTCGCGGCCGGGGCCAACCGCGAGATTCTCGCGGCGCTACGCGATCCGGCGCCGCTACCCTTGTGGTTGTGGGGTGCTTCCGGCTCGGGCAAGACGCATTTACTGCAGGCAAGCGTGGCTGCCGCGGCTGCCCCCGGTTCCGGGAAGGGGGCCTATTTTTCGCTCGATCCTGGTCTCGGACTGCCGCCGGAGGCTCTTGCCGGTTACGAGCGCGCAGCAGTACTCGGCATCGACGATGTCGACAAGATCGCCGGAAACGAGCGCTGGGAGCGTGCATTGTTCGAGCTGTTCAACACCGCCGGGGAGACTGGAACCAAATTGGTTTTCGCGGCTGGGGCGGCGCCGCGCGGCATCGATTGGCGCCTGGAGGACTGGCGCTCGCGCGCCGCCGCCTGCGTGGTCTATCAGCTGCAGGAACTGGATGACTCGGGCCGGGCAGAGGCATTGCGGCTGCGCGCCGCGCAGCGAGGCATGCAGCTGCCGCAGGAGACTAGCGAGTACCTGTTGAAGCGCATGCCGCGCGACCTGCCCTCGCTGTGCAGGTTGATCGATGAACTCGATGAGGCTTCGCTGGTGGCGCAGCGACGCCTGACCATTCCGTTCATTCGCGAGGCGCTCGAGAGGCGCGCAGGAAAATGATCATCGTGCAGAACCAGCCGAACACCAGCAGCAGGCTCGCGCCGGCTACCCAGCGAGCCCGGGGATTGACCAACAGTTCCGTCACGGAGAACATGAGGTAGGGTACGGCGAACAGCGTGGCCCACGCGTAAGTATAGCGTTTGCCCCGGATCAGACCATTCAGAGGCGCCAGCAATGGCACTACCGCGAGGATGCAAAGAGCCGTCGGATAGCCGACCGCCGTCCACGCCAACAAACTCGCGCTGACCGCAATCCACATTCCGACGGTGAGCCGCCGCGACGCGGCAACCACGCTCACGGCGCCCGCAGGCACGCAGCGAGCGCGGCCACCCGTGCCCCCAGCGCCTGGGCCAAGTCGCGTTCGGCATCGGACAGCTCCCGACCGCTGTCCACCACATGACTCGCGCCATAGGGCGTGCCCCCGCCGCGGGAGTCGTGCAGCCCACGCTCAGTGAATGGCAGGCCGACCAGATACATGCCGTGATGGAGCAGCGGCAGCATCATCGATAGCAACGTCGACTCCTGGCCGCCGTGCAAGGTCTGGCTCGAAGTGAACACCGCTGCCGGTTTTCCGACCAGTGCGCCCGACAGCCACTCCGCGCTGGTCCCGTCGAGGAAGAATTTGAGGGGCGCCGCCATGTTGCCAAAGCGGGTAGGGCTGCCGAGAATCAGGCCGCAGCACTCGGATAAATCCTCGCGCGTCGCGTACGGAGGTCCCACGTCCGGCACGGCGGGCAAAGGGCGCTCGATAGCGGCGCTAACCGGCGGCACGGTGCGCAATCTCGCTTGCATCCCTGCCACCGATTCGACGCCGCGGCTGATGTGGCGGGCGAGTGCCGCGGTGCTGCCTTGGCGCGAATAATACAAAACCAATATTTCGTTCATAGTTAGTCTTTCAAGTAAAAGGTGCGGCAAGGACCATTGCATGCAGCGCCGACGCAACGGTTTTTCCGGCGTCCCGGACGGCCAGTATAGGCGTGCACGGTTTGACGGCTCAGACGGCTGTTGTTAGTGTCGGTCGCTCGTATGCTGCGGTACATGGTTGTTTTTATCGGATTAGCGTGCCTCGTAAGCTGTCGCGGCAGTCCGCCCGTTCAAGAAATGAGCGATGCCCGCCAAGCGATCGCCGCGGCGCGCACCGCTGGCGCAACCACGGCGTCGTCCCCGGAATTGGACGCCGCCAATGCGGCAATTTCGAGAGCCGAGGATGATTTGCAGGCCGGGGAATACACCCGCGCCCGCTTGGCCGCTCAGCAAGCGAAGCACCACGCCACGGCAGCGCTCGACAGCGCCCATCAGGCCGCCAATACCCCGGCTGCCATTCCCAATTGACTCGCGGAGTTCGAGGTTGCTCGAATTCGAGAGCCCACTGCGCGCACCTTCAGCCGCTCAATCGCTGTCTGATGAAGGCCACCGGATCATCGGCCGGAATCTCGATCGATTCTGCCGCGCGCCGATCCCGGTATTCGAGTTTGCCGGCATTGAGTGTCCGCTCACCAATGACCAATCGATGCGGAATGCCGAATAACTCGGAATCGGCGAATTTGACGCCCGGGCGTGCATCTCGA